>Ga0123355_10015489_pt1 | contig 11984 bp, 2 predicted proteins | sample TergutEmb28metaG_3_FD_89872 | JGI IMG/M metagenome (GOLD analysis project Ga0123355, IMG submission 89872) | Embiratermes neotenicus P1 segment gut microbial communities from Petit-Saut dam, French Guiana - Emb289 P1 | ecosystem: Host-associated > Arthropoda: Insects > Digestive system > Gut ... | reverse complement strand
GTAACGACGAATTTTAAACAAAGTGATATGTTTTAAAGTGTTAATTGTAAATAAATATTTTAAAAACATATAACAGTGCAATTAGTTGGTCAATATCCAATCATTAGACTATTGCACAGAATAAAAATGAAAAAAAATGAATATTCATATTTAAATTTATTTATATTTATATTCTTATAGTAATTCATATACTTTTTTAAAGTTAAAGTTTATTTATTTATACCAATTATGTAACTTATATAGCATCTACATGATATAAATCTTCAATAATCGTCTAAATACCAGAATTCGGACGAAGAACAAACTGGTTTTAATTTCACTGGTTACAAAAAAATGAATAATAACTAAGAAAATTTGTTGTCCTCAATGGAATGTTTTAGAACAATTAATTCAAAGTGACATACAGACAGCCATCACATATCATTTTTTGTGCTTCTGATTTGAGACGAATCTTGTTTGTCTTGATGCTTTGGTTTTTATGTGTCTGATTTTAATTTCCAACTTGAATAGTCTAATTTTGGATAAAACTTTAAGTAAGGAAAAGCTGATGATACATGAAAATTACTTTTTTCTACGAATTTTTTATATATTTTTTTATATTTTTATATTTCAAATCTGCTCTGGGGTTAAATAAATTTAAATACATTTATTTCTCTATTCATTACGGCTGGTCACAGTGAGCTGATCTGCCTCAAACTGAGGATTGTGTGGAATATCTATTTGTGAGACGCGGTATTTTGTTGCTGCACGATATCAGACCGAAGTTACTATTTCAGTATGGAGTATATAAAGAAAAACTTTACTTTTTTGGGCAGATTTGAAACTCCGTTCTCGAGTTTCAATATTAAGCGCAGAGACGCAGAAGATAGAAAGGTGGTCCAATGATGCAAGAATCAGGGCGGGAGATAAGGCTGGTCAGGTGAGTGAATAGGAGGAGATTCTACAGAGAACTGTCACACGGGAGAACCAACGATACAGGATTAAATCCACTTAGTCTTACGTTGTTCAATGACGGGCTGTTTTGCTGCAAGGCCAGTGGCGCTTTTAGCAGATGATAAAATGACGCGATTCGTGAGATGTAAACATGATGGGCGTGGCCAATGTACTATCGATCTAATTAAGACAGTTGTAAGATTTTGCAAAAAAATAAAATTTCCCTTTAAATAGCCCGTCTGCAACTTTCCTCCTATATCCGGTTTTACACTCGTGGAGTTTGTGTAAGAGGATGGTGATGAAATTCGTCAGTTCCTGTTTAGTGTTTTATTTAACGATGCTGTGAATTTCTGAGATTATAAAGCATCAGTGATAGATGTTTTAAAGAATATGGACATTGGTGCAATGATACAGAAAAACCCAGACGTGCTCTCAGAATTCTGCCCAATTGCAAATTTAATCAAAACATATCCCACCTGAATTAGCCTGGTGCTTAACCTGGGATAACGCGGTGACAAACCGACGTCTAACCCCCTCTGCCATGGCACGACCTTCAACGTTATGAATATTTTAATCATCAGTAATTTGAGTAGTCTGAAATCTTGTGGTTGAGGTTTCCGGTAATATATTGGTTTTTATTTGCTTGTTACTTGAAAGTGTTTTATTGCTTTATTACTTTTTGATGTGTTTGCTTAAACAGCCGGAACGTGTGGCTGTGAAGAATGTACTAAAACCTAGAAGCAAAAATTTTATGTAAAAAATATCCAAAGCTCTAAACCTTCAGAATCTCAGACAAGACACCAAGTGCTCTTCTTAAAACCCAAACTCTTAGAGCCGTTTATGTCAATACTTGTTACTAAATGTGAGATCTAGGTTTATGTTGTTCTGTTCAAAAACGCTGTCAGTTACTAAGACCAAATAGCATCGGTGGTAGATAAATGAGTGTTCCTGTCAGGGGAAAACAGAAATATTGTGACAAAACCTTTCCCAGTGTGGATTTTTTCAGAACAAACTTAACATGAACCGGCATCGGATCGAACCCGAGCCTATAAGAGGGAGTGTATTCAATCGTGGCATGACAAAGAATCATACGCACACAAATATAAATATGCAGTACACTGTAGGTAGGTTACAGGCAGACTTTGTGTATTGTAAACACTTCTCTTCACAGGATTCAAAATTTTCGAATTTCTCCTTACTGTCGGTAGTAAGCGTCCATAGAATCCTCCTCTTGCCAATCACTACGGAGTCTTTAGGGGTTAAATCTAGACACTTGACAAGAGAGTGGTGTCTGTGTGTCATTCTTAGAATAAAAGGCAACTTCCTACAATAATTACAAGAAATTCCACTTACGTTAAATGTAAAGCAATTCCTGTTCAGGCCCATTACAGCCCAGACGTTGAGGCTCTCAGATTTCGAGACTGTCAGCTAATAAAGATGGTACGGTTTGCAGCCGTACGCACTGGTAGCCTTTATCTCTCCCACACCAGTAGGAAATATTCCTGGCATTCATTTCTGTTAGAGGCTGAGTCGACTGCAGAGCCGTAGTGCGGCCGGAAGGATTTTGTCGATGAATAATTTCCATTACACAAACAAGAATCGAACTGAAACCCGCATCCTTCCAGCTTGTAGCGCAGTGCTTGAGCCAACTGCGCCATCACGTGCCACCAGTTCCATGAATGGACAGAAGTTTTAAAAATGTATGTAGTTCTCCATTATCACTTTTTGCTGTGCTAACTGCTACATAATGTCTTTCTGTGCAACCTGAGGTATCGGTCAAGCAACTGCCAGGCCATCGTGTTTATGTACATCTATATACACATCAAAATACTGCAAGTTATTTTTCAATTGAACGATGACAGCGCTATGTGCGGTAAGTGTCGCAGGCTACTATTTTACCTTCGTTGCGCCTTCTCATTCTTTTAGTCTCAAAATTTGACCATAATGTTCACAGGACCCTATTTATTTTTAGATACATTATGAAACTTACCGTCGTTTCAAGAGCAGAAATTTTTTGTCACTTTCTGGCCATCTTTGTACAGAAAAAGCGCATCCTTAACTGTTCGGTATACCAAATGACAACCAGACATTTTGGCTATAAATTTCCAAAAACCTTACAAACCATAACTTTCTAAGGAACTTACCCACCTACGATAAAAGGTTTTCGCCTTCACTTTAGCAACTATGACTTTAATTGTATAAGTTGCATGTAATGACAATCAGTATGTGTCCTATGTAAAGCTACCAAGTACACAGAAACAACGATATCACTGTCTAAATACATTATTCAGTTTATCTGCGGAACTTAGTTTCAGAAGGATTCCAAAGAAAACGTTCAATACAGGAAATGGAGAATGGCATTTTTGGAAGACGAAGAAAGCGATGGAACCTCTGAATACGTATGAGAACGTTTCCTTCAACCATGAAGACAATAAGAAGAAAAAGAAATTGATGATAAAGACTATGGTCTAATGGTGATGACTACGACAATGGTGGTGGTGGTGGTGGTGGTGGTGGTGGTGGTGGCGGTGGTGATGTTTGTGGTGTTACGATAATAATTGAGGTGGTGGTGGTGATAGTGTTGGTGACATAATAATGGTGATGGTTGTGGCGATATGAAGATAATAACGGTGGTGGTGGTGGTGGTGGTGATGTGGTGATAATGGTACTGGTGGTGCTGGTGGTATGATGATGGTAGTGGTGGTGATGGTTTTGGTGTTGGTGTTAGTGATGATGATAGGAAGAATATGTCACTACACAACAAGCCTTGTGTGTGTCTCAGAAAGCTGTGTATAAACCCGATTATTTACGTAAGCTGTAACTCATTTTTCATTAGCAAAGGGAGGAAGTAGCACTGAAGTACGTCTTCGGTACAGGAATTTCCTGACCGCATGTGAGTACCAGCAAGCACTACTGAACCTCAGTTTTCTCTTAACATTCTAAATGCTCTCAGGTCTGATTCATTCAAACGTAAATAAAGGACACTGTTGTTTTCCATTTTCCATTTCTAAATAAATAAGGATGAAAGTACAGCTGTGTGCAGTGAATATTGGTACAGTTGTGCGCAGTGAATATTGGTACAGCTGTGTGCAGTGAATATTGGTACAGCTGTGTACAGTGGATATTTGAAAGTTATAGGTACAACTGTACAGGCACTCGGTGTTCATTTGGGCCGCACACAGAATGTCCCTTCTGAAGATTTGGTTCTGCCGCCTGAAGCCGTAACACAAACTAAGCCGTAACACAACAACCCTTACACTGACCTTCCCATTAGATGTTCTTTGTCATGCTACCTTTCGACACAGTAAAGTCAGAGATGCTTAAAGCTTGTCTAAATCAACCAATAACAAAGAGAAGCAAATTTTGGTAAAACAACAATAATTGAAACTGGCTGCCTCAAAAATGATATTCACACGTGTGTCAGTGCACGTGCAAAACAAAACTTTCTCAGTATTTAATTAAACACGATTCTGTAAATCCTCATTTTTTCAACTATTCTTAATCTTGGGACTAGAATAAAGAGACATTTATCTTCACAAAGAGGCCGCTATTACCTATTTGGGATTTTCAGTATTCTAAAATTAGGAATGTTAAGTAGCCATTAGCAATAGAAACTCATTCTAATCAACCGTCTTGAAAGATTTTGTTATCGGAACTCACTTTATATTCTCCTCTGAAAGTACATAGGCACAATTAAATTCGGTAAGGAATAGCTTCGAAGGTTATTTTGAATATGTACTTTGACCATCAGCATTTTATGTAATAAAGTACGAACATGGTGTATCACATCACAGAAGGCTGTAATATTTAAAGTCGTAAACCTTAAGTAACACAGGGCGTAAGAAACTGTTCATCGTACTCCGTGTGATAACACCGTAACAATATTGAAAGTGAAGCCATCAATGTGCAAGCCTCTTGGTGAAGATCCCTTTATTTACTTGTTTATTTTTTTAAATATTTGTTATAGTTGCAATAAACGTGTTCCACAAATACTGCACTTAGACCTTAAATAATACCGATAATTAATTATAAATTTTCCTGAAGACAGTACTTTATAGAGCGATAGACAGATACATGTTAGAAATGTAATTAAACAAACGATGGGATGAATACGTGTACTTGTCCACATAAAAAATGGCGGCATTTGGTTTAGTTATGAAAGACTGCTTGTGCAGAGTTAGTGTTCCTGTTTTATTTACATGTCCTGTTTGTGATCTGCTACGAACACCTTCCAATGGCCGTAACTCTTGTCCTGTATTCAGGAACCTTCAATGACAAGCAGCAACAGTGCTCCAAAATAGGCTACGGCCACTTCCTTCCGCTTTATTTCTAACTCATTATTTGTTGACGGATTTGTTAAATAATCACAAGTAAATAAAATGCATATATAAATGAACTGCCAACATACACAACTTGTTGCGTTCGGCACTTCTAGCCGAGGGCACACAGAAATATTTACTGAATAATTTAGAACGTCGTGACGTATGAATATGTTGAACAGACATTGTAGAAAGAACTGTGTAACTATTTCTTAATATGTAGGCTTGAGTTATGTATATATATATATATACCGTACATAGAACCTATAAATGGGTATATAATTGATTAAAAAACTAAACTCATGAAAATTATTGAAAGGTTTATTTCATAAATATCATTATTATCATTATTATTATTATTACTATTTAGTCTTAATATTTCGTAATGTAATATTAAATAGTATAAGTCAGCACCATCACTTTATTACTCAAGATAATTATAAGGCTACATGTTTCGACTGTAGAATTGTCATCCTCAGGCCTATTTTGTCAATTGTGTCACAAGTTGCTATGCACACTTTGGGACCCCATCGTGTTTACATCCATGGAATACATCAAATTAAAACGTTTTTCTCTAAGGGGGTGACGTGCAAATTGTGTTCACAAGGGTGGGATATATAAAATTGGATCATTTGTCTCGTAAAGTGTATTATATTCCGTTTACAAATTACAAATACATCTTCATAAACACCAATTAAACACAAAAGGTACATTATTCTGGGGCTTGTAACAGTTTATTCAGGACTTGTGCCCGGCTAACAACAAAAAACTGCACATTTACCAGCTTGAGACCTGCTGTTGGCTGTCCCAAAGTGCACGGTCTGCTTTTCATGTAAGGATAGCTTTACAAGTGCAATGAGTTTTAAATGACAGGAAAGGTAGGATGTGTTGTGGTGCTGTAATGACCCCAGGTAAGTGTGAAGGGTAACTCGATTTCATTCGGCACGATTTGTTAGGGAAGAGGGGTAGAAAGGCCTGTCTTTGCACGGGCCAGGCCACGTGCCCACTGCATCTTCACAATGATCCTGAAACGGGACAGGGCCGACACGTATCAACAGAACCCTTCTGCAATTGCAGTACACAATACAAGCCACAACATTCAAGAGCCCTTCTTGTTCACAAATTGGATCTGCTTCGAAATTTCTGAAGGGCTCCACGAAACGTATTCCTGACGATAAAACAACTGTTCAACTCTGTCGCTCTGATGTGCGGTTTTCATCCTGTTGACTGTAAGATGTGCCTCTAAAATGGGACGAAGTGCATTTTTATATGTTCTTGTACGTAATCCTCTCTATTATTTTAGATATAAATAATTATAATTTTAAGAAAACTACAAGACATATATTGTGGGCCACGATAGCGCAGTCGGTGTAGTGACTCGCTACAGTCTGGACGGTACCGGGGATCGAACCCCGGTGGGGAGAGTTTCCCGCTTCCATCCAGACCGTCCCTGGAGCCCACCCAGCTTCCTTATACAATGGGTATCGGGTCTTTCCCAGGGATAAAGCGGCCGGGACGTGGCGTTGACCACCCACCCCTTCTAGTGCCGAGGTTGAAGGAAGAGTAGAGCTATACATCTGCTTCCCTCAGGGCCTTCGTGGCCTCTTCTAGGACGAATTTTACTTTTATGTTTTACTGGCAATATGAAATACCAGATTATTGTTTAACTGAAATATACCGTACCTACAGTTGGTGTGACGCAGTTACCATCAGCAGCAGCTTATTAACCAAAAAAATAAAATTAACCTCACAAAGAAAGTAAAGTAACCCACACTTCGTCTACATCGTAAACACGTGCTGATTAAGAAGGGATTGATAATGTTCTTCAGTTGAGTTGTGTGGCTTTAAAAAAAGTAACATGTCCAAATACAGAGGAGTGCACTGGCTGGGAAAGGAAAATGGCAGGAACAATTTAAGCTATCGTTTATTTAGAGTCGTTATTTAAGATCTGAGACTTATGGGCCATAGTAATGTGTTGTGTGAAGGTATGGGGAAAGTCAATGAAAAAGGCACGGGAAATGATTAATACTGTGATGTCACTGAAGGATATATGGTACTAGTGTCACCAGCGCCAAATACGTTCTATGGTTAAAAATTCAAGGTAAGAGCAATGAATAGAATTATTCAGTAATTTATAATAAAATTGAAGTTTTAAATAAATTCAGGAGGAGTCAGGCGATAAATTAAAACAGAAGTATAAACAGAGAACAGAAGAATCTAAAGAGAATAAAATTATTACTCATCTTTCCCAGAAAAAAATGGATGAAAAGAATGGTACGGACAAGGTGGAAGAGACAGAAGGGGGAAAACGGATATAGTCAAGGGATATCATGATTAAAGAGAGCTAACAGCCTAAATTACTCTAGAAGTTAAAGCAGTCCTTGCACTGACCTCGACAGGCCCTGAGTTTTCAGGGAGGTTGAGGCTCCCTTATTTCGAAACAGTTGGCACATGCAGGTGGTAAGGTTGTCAGCCCTACTCAATGGCCACCTTTACCCCCCTCGAAATATTGCTGGTACTCTCTTCTGTAAGAGCCTCAGTCAACTGCAGGGCCATAGTGGGCCCCGAAGGGCTATGTCAAAGAAAGATTTCTGCGACACCATCGGTAATGAAACCCGCCACCTTCCGGGTTGTGGTGACGTGTCTAAGCCAACTGCGGCACTATATAAAGTAGGAAATAGGCTGTAAGTTAACTTTATGTCATGTTGTTATTTTGCCCAGTATTCGCCGGCGCTCTTTTAATGCGGTGGCGTGATATTGTGCAATTAGCGGTGAATGAATTTGTCAAGAATGGCCGTAAGAAAGGGGGGAAAAAGATTGTTTGACTCAGAATATGAAGGCACTATGAAACTCTGAAACGTCAGTAGCTGTTTACCAATAGAAACGGGGAAACATCTCTGAAGACTTGAACCCCAGCAATACCTAGGTAAAAACCTGAAATCTCGCAAATCATAGCTTCAAAAGGACACTACTATTGACGAACTGTGAGTTAGTATCAATATGAGATGAAGAAGTAGCGACTGGCTTGAGATACTAGCATCAAAGTTTCCTGAAGGAATTGAGGAATATAAGGGCTTTTGGTCTTGCAAATTTCTTTTGGATTAATATTTGAATCCCGGTCTCCCGAAAAGAGTGACGTTTCCTCCATCTGGTATCAAACATCCTCTACAGTTTCGGTAGTTGATACAACGTCCATAATAATCTGCAAAACCAGTTGGGAGAATCTGACTTCAGGATAAGATTCTGTTTGCATAATGAAACTGCACCTCAGCGGGCGTGATTGCAAGTTATGTTGATCCTCTCTTGATGCTGAAAGCCGGTACAGTTCTCTCAGGTACAGCGCTTTTTTGTAACAGTTTCTAAATTTAGATCAGTAGGCAGTAGCCACAGCCACAGCAATGAGAAACCAATTTCTAACCTCGCTATATTTTTACTTCCCGTAGATTGACTTCTGCCTGATAAACTTCCAAATATAGCTGATTCGTAGCGTTTAGTGCTTCATTATTTTTTTATATTGATTAGTGCTGAAAGTGTCCAGGCATTAACTTTTTTCTTTTACCTGAAAGAAATCCAGGCAAGACATACTTGCGGTTATCAAATTGTCAGGCTCAGTTCGCTAATAATGAATTTAGATCTTTAGGTGAAAGAAAATGTTGCAGTGCAAAAACGACATTATTCGTCTAAAACTACTTATTAATAAACAAATTATTATTCAGTTATTATAAGACTTCTTGTTTTTGTTCTTGTATTCTCTGATATTTTCCAGAGTTTCATTTATATAAAGAATTTCTTGTAAGACTGATAACTGAGAGGAATGAAGAAGAGAGGAAATAGAATTGGGTGAGATATAGTACAATTGGGGGAGATAGAGTAGAATTGGGTGAGATATAGTAAAATTGGGTGAGATACAATAGAATTGGGTGAGATATAGTACAATTGGGTAACAGTACAATTGGGTGAGATATAGTACAATTGGGTGAGATATAGTACAATTGGGTGAGATATAGTACAGTTTGGTGAGATATAGTACAGTTGGGTGAGATATGGTACAGTTGGGTGACATATAGTACAATTGGTTGACACAGTAGAATTGGGTGAGATGTAGTACAATTGGGTGAGAGTACATTTCGGTGAGATATAGTACAATTGGGTGAGATACAGTTGGGTGAGATATAGTACAATTGGGTGAGATATAGTACAATTGGGTGTGATATAGTACAGTTGGGTGAGATACAGTACAATTGGGTGAGATATGGTACAGTTGGGTGAGATAGAGTACAATTGGTTGAGATACAGTAGAATTGGGTGAGATGTAGTACAATTGGGTGAGAGTACATTTGGGTGAGATATAGTACAATTGGGTGACAGTACAATTGGGTGACACATAGTAAAGTTGGGTGAAATATAGTCCAGTTGAGTCAGACATAGTACAATTGGGTGAGAAACAGTAGACTTGAGTGAGATATAGTAAACTTGGGCGAGATATAGTACAATTTGGTGACAGTACAATTGTGTGAGATGTAGTACAAATGGGTGAGATAGAGTACAGTTGGTTGAGGTATAGTAAAATTGGGTGAGATACAGTAGAATTGGGTGAGATATAGTAAAATTGGGTGAGAGTACAACTGGGTGAGATATAGTACAATTGGTTGAGATATAGTAAAGTTGGGTGAGATATAGTACAATTGGGTGAGATACAGTAGAATTGGGTGAGATATAGTAGAATTTGGTGAAAGTACAATTGGGTAACATAGTACAATTGGGAGATATATAGTACAATTGGGTGAGATATAGTACAATTGGGTGAGATAAATTATAGTTTGGTAAGATATAGTTGAATTGGGTGAGATATAGTACAATTGGGTGAGATAGAGTAGAATTGGGTGAGATATAGTACAATTGGGTGAGATACAGTAGAATTGGGTGAGATATAGTACAATTGGGTGATATACGTTAGAATTGGGTGAGATATAGTACATTTGTGTGGCAGTAAAATTGGGTGAGATATAGAACAGTTGGGTGAGATATAGTACAATTGGGTGAGATGCAGTACAGTTTGGTGAGATATAGTACAATGGGGTGAGATACAGTAGAGTTGGGTGAGATGTAGTACAATTGGGTGAGATACAGTAGAATTGGTTGAGATATAGTAAAGTTGGGTGACAGTCCAATTGGGTGAGATATAGTACAGTTGGGTGAGATAGAGTACAATTGGGTGAGATATAGTACAACTGGGTGAGATATAGTGCAATTGGGTGAGATGTAGTATAATTGGGTGAGATATAGTAAAATTGGATGACAGTACAATTGGGTGAGATATATTACAATTGGGTGACAGTACAATTGGGTGAGATACAGTAGTGTTGGGTGAGATATACTACAACTGGGTGAGATATAGTGCAGTTGTGTGAGATATAGTAAAATTGGATGAGATATATTACAGTTGGATGAGATATAGTACAATTGGGTGAGATAGAGTAGAATTGAGTGAGATGTAGTACAATTGGGTGACAGTATATTTGGGTGAGATATAGTACAATTGGGTGACAGTACAATTGGGAGACATATAGTACAGTTGGGTTAGATATAGTCAAGTTGAGTGAGATATAGTACAATTGGGTGAGATACAGTACAGTTGAGTGAGATATAGTAAAATTGGGTGAGATATAAAACAATTTTTTGACAGTATAATTGGGTGACATATAGTACAATTGGGTGACAGTAGAATTGGGTGAGATATAGTACAATTGGGTGAGATACGGTAGAATTGGTTGAGATATAGTACAATTGTTTGAGATATAGTACAATTGGTGAGATATAGTACAATTGGGTGAGATAGAGTAGAATTGGTTTAGATATAGTACACTTGGGTGAGATAAAGTAGAGTTGGGTGAGATATAGTACAATTGGGTGAGATAAAGTAGAGTTGGTTGAGATATAATACAATTGGGTGAGATACGGTAGATTTGGGTGAGATATAGTACAATTGGGTGACAGTACAGTTGGGTGAGATATAGTACATTTGGGTGCGATATAGTACAGTTGAGTGAGATATAGTACAATTGGGTAAGATACAGTATAGTTGATTGAGATATATTACAATTGGGTGAGATATAGTACAATTGGGTAACAGTAAAATTGGGTGAGATATATTACAACTGGGTGAGATACAGTACAATTGAGTGAAATATAGTACAATTGGGTGATATATAGTAAAATTTGGTGACAGTACAATTGGTTGAGATATAGTGCAATTTGTTGAGATATAGTAGAGTTGAATGAGATATAGTACAATTGGGTAAGATATAGTACAGTTGATTGAGATATAGTACAATTTGGTGAGATACAGCACATTTGAATGAGATATCGTACAATTGTTTGAGATACAGTACAGTTGGTTGAGATGTAGTACAATTGGGTGAGATAGAGTAGAATTGGGTGAGATATAGTACAATTGGGTGACATATAGTACAGTTGGTGAGATATAGTACAATTGGGTGAGATACTGTAGAATTGGGTGAGATATAATACAAGTTGTTGACAGTACAATTGGGTGAGATTTAGTACAATTGTGTGATATATGGTAGAGTTGGGTGAGATATAGTACAATTGGGTGAGATAGTGTAGAGTTGGGTGAGATATAGTTCAATTGGTTGAGATACAGTAGATTTGGGTGAGATATAGTACAATTGGGTGACAGTACAATTGGGTGAGATATAGTACAATTGGGTG
>Ga0123355_10015488_pt1 | contig 11984 bp, 4 predicted proteins | sample TergutEmb28metaG_3_FD_89872 | JGI IMG/M metagenome (GOLD analysis project Ga0123355, IMG submission 89872) | Embiratermes neotenicus P1 segment gut microbial communities from Petit-Saut dam, French Guiana - Emb289 P1 | ecosystem: Host-associated > Arthropoda: Insects > Digestive system > Gut ... | reverse complement strand
TGGCCCGAAACATGTTGAGCAACCTATAAAGGAAAAATAAACATAATACCAAAAGTGACATCTAGTTGGTCTCTTTATCCACATTGAACTACGATGCACGGTCAACCATACATCAAAATTAGAGAAATGAATGTTAAAACTCTATTATTAAACGTGTTGTCTGGTAAATATTATGCAGTTTTAACACAGACTCTTTAGCGTGTAATGTCTACGAGAGTTTTCCTCTTCTGTCCCAGTCTTTAAGAAAATTGTTTAAAATAAATCTTTTAAAAGTATTCCAGTAAGAGGGCTGAAAACGACTGGGCGTTTTATGTTGAACACGCCACACTAAAAGCAACCGCTTCAAACTAACATATTTTCACCACAGAGGGAGGCACCACGTTCCTTCGAAACGTCGGCACAGATTCACTAACTTACACGCTGTAATAACCGAGAAGACCGTCATCTGATTAACACCTGTTGTGAAAGTCTGGAGACTTGTAACTCCACCCAACTGTTTTCAGTAGAAACATATTGCGGCCTCATCTGTCTAGTTTCTTATTAACCCCTTAAATGCCGAATTAAGTCCCACTTGTCATCTGCTGACATTATTAGGAGCTCACCATATTCTCCACATTAGCAGGATAAGGGTTAAGTTGCAAATTTTGACGTTTTTACAACCGTGTAATCAATAATTCTGACCCTCTTGGACGTGACGGTGCGTCCACACGGACCACTGACCCTTGAAGTTTAAGGCATACTTTCATTCTAAATGTTGGGAGCCATTTACCCAACAATGCGCCCCCGTATCTCAGACGCCCAAAATCCTTCAATTATTTTTTAAACGTAATATTTCATAGGCCGGTTGGCTGTAGTGTTATGCACCCTGTAGGACAGACGGTGAGTCCTGGTCGGGGAGCTGTCATCCGTAATGAAACGCGCTAGTGAATGAAGGCTGTGCGTGGAACCTTTCTAATGCGTTTGCGGATCGACTCCCTCTCACTAGGATATTGCTAGAGTGAAAAAGAGACAATAAAGTTGCTGGTTGAAATGAGCAGAATAGAGAGCAGGTTCCTCTATCGACATCATTGGAAAGTACTCCAACAGTACCGGCATATCAGTTTCCTTCCCTCGGCATTTTCTCTAGCCGTCCTTTTCTGCGTGTTATTATGAAAGTTAAGCACACAGTATTTTAACTGACTTTCAGCGTTTTTATTACACCTGTTCTTCCAAACAACATATTTTTAAAACATCCCTAAGGCATTTCGTGTAAAACAGTACAATAAATTTTATGTTGTTGAAGAACATGAAGATATGTAAAACTCGGATGGAATCCCTCGTAGTGGCTTCCATTCTGAACCTGTTAAATTCGGTTCATATCTGAAACATGTTTCTGCTTTTTATTAGTGTCAATCATTTCTACCGTACCGATCAAGGTGTCATGTTCAGCGAGTGTTTAACAAACATCGTCAGTCATTGTTCTTGCCCCATATTCACGCGACCAATTTTTCGTCTATGTAATACAAGAGGAACAGTCCTTAGAAGATAGTTCTTTATAAAGGAATAGGGTAAATCGGAAGTTTCTCGGTTTATTCCGATCCTTCATCACTGACACCGTTTTGTTTCTTTCCTTCCACCGTGCTTATAATTCCCAAATTTCTAACACAATCCTTCTCAATTCTTACATTATTATTTTTCTTGCTCTGTCTGGTTTGTATCCATGAATACGCTTCGTATTCATTTCGTAAACCACGGAAAGTTTGAGCTTATAGTACTGCCCGTCTAACTAATTAACTAAGTGCCTAAAACTGTAATACCAGAACCCAGAGCCTTACCGCCACTAAGACTATTGGACAGTATAGAGTCAGTTTTTATCATCTCCCATCTTCACAACATATCTCCCCCACCCCCATTTCCATTTCTGTCTTCCATCTACATTTCTTATGTCTTCTTAACAGTATTCTGTGTGTACTCCTTGTTTCACTCCAAGATAGTTGCATACCCTTTCCATTCGAACCATCTGGATCCCATTATCCTAACCATAACTAGTGTCTGTTGTTATTACACAATCATTCGGCCAGACTCCGTATTATCCGGATAAACGCGAACTCATTGACTGAAGTACAATGTCAGAGTGCAATATCAGAACTTGCCCCTAAAGTCTCTTCACAGTATGTTAGAAGTATTTGGATCCGTGTTATGTGTACGTCAGACAGGCCGGCTTATTCGGGGTGAACACAAAACTGAAGTTGTACTCCTTCTATAGTTAGGGAACTGTGTTAATGCTTGCGGAAGAAGCAGCAAAGCTCCACACATTCTCAAACTAGTCACTAGTAAGAAGTAACAGCTTCATGCCTAGGTCGTTTCACCCATAGGGGAAGAGACCATAAACCCATAGAACATGTTGTTGGGTCAGTTCAAAAGTCCAAGGTGTGAGTGAAGTCCCTGACGGAATATAGGACCTGTCAAGCAGTGTTGCCAGTCATATTGCTAAATCAGCTTCTCGAGTGTGTGATAATCCGTTAATGCTTGCCTGCCAAGTCGCAGCAATGGCCGCTCTGATGCTGCATGTTACGCTCACGACAACGAAATTAAAACGTAACAATTTGTTTTTGTGCGTAAGCAATTTCTAATTTAGGTACTTAAATTGCCATAACCTCTCATTGTCACCTACTAGGGAACTGATTAGCATGATGTTAAGAGGAATAAAATCGCATTCAGTTTACAAAGATGTAGCCATCTCTTTCATGAGGTCCTCAGATCATAAACATTTTATTATTAACAACAAAATTAGAAGAAAAGCGTTTACAGTTTTCTTTCGCAGTATGATTATAGATATAAACTGAAGAGTGTGTCAGCCGTTTCCTGAATAAATGATCTGTTCGAAATATGAAAGCTGAACATTTCTTCTCCGATTATATTGATGCTGCTTGTTGATCCCACTGCTGTAACCCATGCTTAGTCAACTGTCCATTGAACAGACACACTGCGTAATCGGAGTTCACACAGCTCCAGTATCATTGGTTACATCACGTTACTGCTGGTCTGTAAGGTTCAAATAGAACGAACTAGTGCATAAACCGAATTAGGGCACAACATGCTGCAAGTTCTGCACTCCCACTCGTATCCGGGAAAGAAGTAAGTGATATTGAGCAAACCCGACCCAAAGCGTTCTTCACACATACGTCCCGGAATAACGTACTTCAGAGCAGGGGTTCTTAACTTTTTGTGCCATGGGCCACTTTGAGAGTCTGATAAAACCTACGGACTCTTTTCAGAAAGATATATTTAAAAGCATAAAATAGAAATAATGAGATTTATTTAAGTTAGCAAAAAATTTTTGTATCTAGAGGCCAAATATTACATATTCATTCTTGAATTGAGAAATTGAATCTCAGTGAGAGGTTAGTGCAATGAAACATCCAAATTCACGGTTCCCCCCGACATCTATTAACAGACTCCAAATAAAGATCGGCTACTTCAAAGGGTTTTGAAATGATCATCTGTAGGCCCTGTTGGATTTCCGTGGAAAATTTAAAGTGATTCTGAAATTTTTAAACACTGTGGTAATTGTATGTACCATCTGGTTCTACTTCAAGACGTTGCGTTTTGTTCACACACTGTGTTACATATCTCATCTAATGTTGGACTAAATGGTGATTATGTACCAAAACAGTGTCAAGAAATTTTTTATTTATGTAGGAGTGCATTGTACTGTGTGTGACAGGGCTATTTTGAATGCTATTTAGATTGTTTTGAAGCTGCAGAGGTTAGAGATAAACAAAAATTCGACGTTTATCCTTCTGTGTTAGGTGTTCTGAGAAAGTAATCACAAAGTATTCTTTCGTAGAGTTTATTATGATTATCGGATTTCACAGCAGTTGTACCACCTCAAAAACAAATTTGTTACATAGCTAATATGCAACCTGACATATCAGTAGAGTAGGTCAGGAATTACGCGTAGATGTAGGCCGGTCTATAACTACGGAGCTCGGGCTAAATATCAGTTAAATCGTTGTGGGATTGATTTGTGAGGAGAAGATGACTGGCGAATTGGCCTGCTTGTATCCTTCGCTACCGAAAGTTAGGCCTATTCCATCAATCTGCATGTTTATTTTATACGGCGGTTGAGATGTTATTTACACCAAAACTATACTTTTCGTGCCACAGATTCGGTTCTTAGTAGGTGCTTCGTCTCTGAACTGTCGTTTGACCGGAATTGTAATTTTTAATTTTAAATATTTACATATAAATATGTTTACTGTTATTTACCTAACAATACTCCTTTTATTTATACACATATACATAACACAACTTCAGAATTATCTCTTCCTCTTTTCTTTTTCTAAATTATCCCCCCTATTACAGAAGTCCCAGATCCAATAATGACCCCTGTCTCTCTTCAGTAGGCCAAATCCCAGCCGTCGTTCGAGTGCCGTACGCATCCGCGTCTCTACTCCGCTGTGGTTCTGACGACGATTCTGGGAGATGACGTCATCTCTTTTTGCTTTGTACTTCTTCCTTCTTTTAAATCTTTGATAGCTGGCAATAGTGAACGTGATGTTCAGGTCAATTTTGTTTGCTACGACTGGTCTTTGTCCTATTGAAATCATTACAGTGGGGTCCTTTATGTTAAAAGACACAAGACGGCGATCGTTACTCACATTCATGTGACTAAATTAGTGCTTGGCCGAAAATATTTTGAACTGTAGAAATGAGAGAAACGTCTGTGTATAATATACGTATGATATGGTCGGACCGAAGAAGGAACGCCACCAAATGATGTGTTCAAAAAGTGCACTAATTTTTCGACACTACAACGGCCAGTGGGTCATTCGGTATATTTTGTCGCTAGTATAATTTTTGAACGAGCTGAGATATATATCCTACTCTGGTAGTCTGTTTTCCTGCACGAATGGAGAATGATTTGCGTACATAGTTCTTGCAGAAAATCGACATCTTCTTAATCTACATACATTTTCGCTGTTCTTGAAATAATATCCAAACCCTCACATCTACTGCATGATCATAACAGTACTGTGCATTTAGCAGACGACATTGTTGACCAATTGATACCCGCTATGTAAACCAACAATATAAAAAACCTGATCCAGTTAGAAACAACTAACAACTGTATTTCGCACTAAACGTGTGAGACTTTCAGACAACGTTCTTCGGCTATTTATTTGAGCAATTTCTGGTCTGTTACAGCAGTCATTTCCAGTTCGCCAGTATGTTTGATGATGCGTATTTTGAGACTGACACTTCCGACTTTTACACAGGCTACTTTTCTTTTACTCGAACAGATGTAACGTTCTGTTCGTTAGTTTTGTTATTTAAATATGTCCCATTACAGGCCTGGACAGGCCTTTACGGTTCCTGGAGGTTGAGGCTCCCAGAATTTCTAGACGGTCCTTAGAAGGGGCTAATATTTTCAACCTTACAGAACCGGTCGAATTTCCCGTGCGCGGCACCATCCGCACCGTAAACACGACCTACGCAGCGGCTCTCAAGACCACCATCCATCCAAATTCTCGGTGCAGAAAACCATATGCTGCAACTCAACATCTAATGCTCCTGATGATGGGCTTATGTACCCGAAACATGGCGAGCTAAGAATACATCAATAAAATTACCTAGTTGCATCAAGTTGGCATTTCACTTTATTTCACTTTATTTAAACTCTATGTTGTTTATGTTAGGTGCTGTGCTGGGTGTGTGTAATATCCCTTCACATTTGTGACTGGAAAAAAAATCTCTTTACAGTTAAGGCAAATTGAGAATAGAAACAGATATTTCTTGTCTCAGCGTGAGTCTGCGTTACAACCCTGGCTTCTTGGGGTTTCAGGATGGAATCCCGAATTCCGGACAGTATATTATGCGTACGGTACTCAGTTGTCTGTAACTGGGGTAGAATCTGTCAGAAATTTTATATATTAATATCTTGCAGGAAATTAGTTTCTCAGTGAGTTTCATTGACGCTTAGATTTTGTGGATTTTTAAAGGCTTCTGTGACGTAACTTTTAAGGTTTCCTGGGAAAGGAAGGGGGGGGGTTAATTTTATTTAATGAAACTATTTCAGCTAAATATTTTGTTCAGAGTAAGCGCTCTTAATTAAATACGTAATTATCAGGCGTCTATTCATAATTTTAAAACTCTTTTTAAAGTTATGCCTTCACTTTTCTTAAATTATAGCCCTCTGTTAAATTGTGATTAATCTTGTCTTCGAGATATCATGTGACCTACTGCTGTACTTCCCAGGTCTTTGAGAAGAAGATCATAGACTTAATGAATACAGTACTAAAATAATTATGTAAATGTGGAATGCTATTGAGAATATGGATCCCTTCTTGATGGATTTAATGTAACACCTGCATTTCCAACATACTGACGCTCTCTATCTCATACGTACATGTAAAAGGTTGCAATTCCTCCTATAAACTTCTTCCGCTTTCTTTTTCCTTGCCCAGATATTTTCAATTCAAGTCTTTTTGCTGGCCTTGCCATTAGACTTCCGAACAAATCTTTTCTCTTGAAATCCGTCCTCTATCCAATGTCAAAATGGCGTTACGAAGTCAGCTGTTTGCTTGTGTTACACAAATATTGCTTTTATATATGATCTGCTACACTGATACATTTGGCCAGTTTATTGACGTTCGCACCCGACTGTGTCGTCGTCTACATTCATACGGTGCAATCGGTAACCGTCCCTGATGAAGTGCGTGGTGTTCCGCCCGTGTCACTCTCTCATCCACTACCGCTGCATATCTAAACTTCGTGCTGTTTTAGAGCTCTCAGTGTGAGTGAGTTTATTTTTGTGCTGCTTCCCTCCGACTGGCAGATGCTGAGATGTTCTTGTAGGCCAGTCTATGGAGATTGAGCACTGTGGCGCTGGAAGGTATGGGAAAGAAATAATGTAACTTTGGAGATATGTGACCTGTTACATGTAATACGATGCAATAAAAGCCGCAATGTTGAAAAAAAAAAACTTTTGCTTTCAATTGTAGTTTGTGGTGTTTACGATAAATCGCTATGGGGATTTGAAGCCTATAATGTATGATGTAAAACTTAACAGTTTATGCAGAATGTTCCTTAAATATTTCGACCAATATAATGGGATACTCCAAGTAACATTGTTAAGAAAATTCAGTGAGATTGTTGCCTACAAAACGTTGAATCATATTTGTGCCAAAGACAAAACCAGAAAGCAATTGAAACGGAATAGTACAAAATGTAATCATAATGGTTATCCCGTAAACCATTCGTGCTCCGTACCTTATCGTGACTGGTACACATCTCAGAAGCAACTTTATGTGTGTTTCTTCTTCAGTGGGCTATATAGGCAAACATATCTGCTCCCTAGGTTTACCACATGCTAAAGTCGATGGTCGTCCGAAATTCTCTTCGTGAACAACACTTATGAAATTTGAAGCTCTCAAAACAAAGATAATGAATATTAATATCTTCTTGGAAATGGAGCTATGTAGTTGGGTTAGTAAGGACACATGTTTCCGACTACAATGCCCCTCAGTTTTCAACACAAAGGAGTGGCTTGTCTGACTTGAATATGAGGGTGGAAAGCTCCTCCTAAGTTTTAGTGTTCATGCACCAAAGTGCACGGTGTCACGCCTCTGGAGACAGTGAAAATCAATTACACACTCTCCCTTCTCTATGAATCTCTGGCCCATCATTAACATCTTGATGCTTTACTGAAGTGCCATTTATTCAGACATCTCACTTATTTTCATAAACTCATGTCTCAAGTTTCTCTCTCCTTTGGTACATACATTATTGTATAACACTGTCCTCCTCTGTACGCACACAACTCCAAAGAGTACACCTTAGTTTTCGAAGTATAATTTGTTGTGTAAAAGTAAATCTAAAGTTGATCTTAGAACAGACCGTGAAGTTCCAGAGAGGGAGTACGAGGTATAACACTTTTCTTTCTTTAACCTTGGCGCTAGATGGGGATGGGTAGTCAGCACCACGCCCCGGCCGCATTACCTAGGATAATGACTCGGTACCCATAATACAGGAAGCTGGGTGGGAATCAGGGCCGGTCCGGGCGGGTGCGGAAAATCTCGCCTCAACCGGGATTCGATCCCCGGACTGTTCAGCCCGTGGCGAGTTGCTATACGAACTACGTTTGTTGCTCATCTGCTATTTCTCATAACTTCCATAAGTGATGTTCGTAGGTCAGTATTCTGATGCACGAAGTTTTACCAGTGTCATAATCTTGTATAGTGAATACAAATCACGAATCTGCACATTATGTACGTATTAAAAATATCTTGTTATTTCAATTCTGTTACATCCAGATAATCTCCTCAGAAATTTGTTGTCAAAATTTCCTCGAATTTAATTTTCGAAGTAATTGAAATTCTCTAGTTCAAGTTAAATAACATCTATAACTTATTTTCAGTGCGATTCATACATGCATCTGGAAAGGATGAGACAACTCACGGCAGACGTGCAAGAACATATGGTTCCCTGATCTTTCCAAAGGACTTCGCAGATGAAGGTAAGGCGCATTACAGCAGAACTAATTGCATTCTTATATTGAAACTAGTTGTAAAAACAACATGTAAGTAAACGTTACATAATTATAGCAGATTTTATAAATGAATTATAATAATAGGTCTATGAATGAATTATAGGTTTCGGGCACCAAATTTTGTAGTATATTAAAGCCTGTGTAGGTAGACCGGTGTGACCACATTCTGACACATAACACTATAGCCTTGAACGATAAGGAATTCCATTTTCTCCCACTGCAGTTTTAATTTCTAACTACCCGCAGAAAAGACACCTAAAAATACTGATATCAGTTAGGGGGAATGTTTGAATTTCAACTACACGTTAACTGGGACCAGTGTGGAAAGTCAATATATGTCCAGTTCAAGGGGAGTTATAATGCTTTTAAATGTGTTTGAGAAGGCGCGAAAATAACGAAAAATAGCGAATATTTAAACGGCATTGCAACGTATCGCAGAATACAGCTCTGTGACATCCATCCATCCATACATACATACATACGTAATGTTTCTCAAGGTAATGAATGCTATTAAACTTGCAGCATTTCAGCTTTGACGAATTTCAGAATTAGATTTCTCTCCAATTACAGCACTCTGCCAATCAGGAAAAGGCGCGTTCTCTTATTAAGTGGTATGATATTGACGCTGTATCCGGAGCGTTGGCGTAGAATAAAATGTAATTAAGGAAAGAGGATTAGGAATAAGTACCTTTGGAAAATTGTGCCACACTTCTGTAAGGACTGTCTTCAAAAACTTGAAGTTTTTATAGAACTGACAAAGTACGAATTTAAAATGCAGTATACTAGTAGATAATGTTATTTGTAATACATTAAATACGGTATCTCTGCCTTATAATTTATTCCAAGTATTCGCAGCTGATGTTCCGAAAAATACGTAAACTCTTCTGCTTGTTGACAGTTTGACCGAAGTATACTTTATATAGCTTTTCCGAACACTTTATTTCCTTAGAAACCAAGCTTGTGTGTGTAGTTTAGGAGGACAAATTTTTAATGCATTTTTTAAATTAGGCCTACGTTAAATTTGCCAGATATGTGAACAATGTTTCACCGTCTTTTCAACTGTTACTTTCGCGAGCAACTAGTTCATACATTAATCAGAATTAGGCTTTTTGTAATATTCCAAATCTCACGTGTGTAGGCAAGTCAGTTCATTGTATATTACACAGTTTAATTTTAAAACAAAAACCAATGCATACTTTTGCATGGCCGCATTCTCATTATTGTACTGTCGACAAAAGTATTAACATGACAAATATTTCATATTCTTCCCATACTGTTACAACATAATAGCTTTGATTGTAAAATAAGTGGCGCTAGTGTATGTGCCTCTCAGAAATTCACACATATACCATGTTTATTGTAAATGATCTTGGGAAATTAAAAAGTACTTCATACGAATGTCCGTCAATAACATAAACGTCATGACAATTTACAAGCAGATCCGCTAACTTGTTCAGATTTGAAAAGGGGCTAAGCCGTGACACACGCTGCCATGCACAGAGAGAGACATATCCGCACACAGGCGCTAACTTTATTTCGTAGGCCTTCTTTTGCTTCCTTTTGTAACGCTGTATAATTGATTATATGTAATTCAAAAACATACTAGCACAATTGAGTCAAGTAAATATGATCTTTAAAGTGACGTATGTCCTGCGTTACCACTTGTTAAAATATGAAAGTGTATAGATACGGTTTTACGATTCTACCTCTCGTCATGTTTCACATTTGCCTGGATAGGAGTTTAAGTTTGCCCACGACAAAACATGTCAAATCACTGCTGATGTGTTTGTTGTTGTTGTTGTTGTTGCTGCACCTACTTGCACGTTTAACCATAATTTTATAATTCCTTCAGTTTAAGCTTATATTTCTTGAAGATAATTAGAGTAGAATTTATCGGTGCCTGTCAGATTTATTTGTGGGAAGATTTTCGTGGTCGTTTTTGGAAATTTTAAAGTTGGGTGTACACACGCATTTAAATAACGGAAGATAATTACATCACCATCATAATTCATATTTAGTCTCTGAGTTTCATATGTACCCTTGATGAAATAAAATCAATTACTGAGATTTTTGTTCTGTATTATTTGTATTTTATTTAGTTTACTGCGGAAATTTATTCTTATTTTTTTATTATAACTTCTGAAATCACTAGAAACTTTTCGTAGCGGTTGACCAAGAGAATCTTAGTTCCATTAGATCGTCTTTTTTTAATAGGAGGAAAGCAGAACTTTTATTATTCAACGGTGATGTAACACACTAGTCACGTACTTTCGTCGCCTGATCTGCTGTACTGACAGTACGGTGCAATATTCAGCCCATTGAATGTTTCCTAGAAACCTCCGTAGCATAGGAGTCACAGAATTTTCGCCCCAGTAGCACACGTGTATGTGGAAAGAGCTTGTATATTTGGCAAACAAAAGGGAACAACATTGCACTGCGTTCAGCGGCTGAAGAATTAATTTGTACGGAGTTTGCAGGTAAATTTTCAACTTGTATATGAAGACTATAAAAGAGACCAACTCCAAACGGGAAGAATATCAGTTGAGAAGTGACTCTGCTATAAAAAAAGCCTTTATGAATTCTTAAGATTTGTTATTGATTTCACAAAAGCCCTAAATTGGAACCGAAATTGAACTAGAAGCTTCCACCACTACGTGGAAACGAATGCCCCTCTTCGCGCTCCAATCAATTCATCTCGAACGAAGAGCATCCTAAAAAACCTTTGTGAAATCTTAAGATTTGATATTGATTTCACAAAAGCTCTACATTGGAACCGAAACTGAACTAAAAGATTCCACCGCTACGTGGAAATGAATGTCCGTCTTTCGCGCTCCAGTCAATTCAGCTCAAAGGAAGAACATCTTTGCGCTTTTGGTATGAGGCTGGACGGACATCAGAGCTTGTCTAAATGTGGAGGCGAGCAGAACAAATCCTGTCACCACCGGAAATCGAAACTCCATCTCGTCCATCTCATAACCAGTCGCTGTATACACGTAATCTGATGACAGGCGGTCTATATTTCGAACAGAAGGCGACGTATTGATGCAGCACTAAGTGTGTATTCATGCGGTACTGGCCGAATCTCACTAGGTTTACCGGCCTTTCCTCGCGAGTCTTCCGTGGCCTGCTCAGTATCCACGGACAAGTGTCCTGTTATTGGATCGAATTTAAAATGGTGGAAAACGCCGTCCGGAAAATTCGTATGGCTTCGCCACTTATGATTATTTTTAGTTTCAGATCAACCAGGCTCCTTAAACAATGACTGAACACCCAGTGTTTTTTGACGTTCATAGGGCCGTCCATCGTAATGTTATTTCTATAGTAAAACCGACTAGATGCACCAATGCATAAAATTTATTTTATTTTGGAATGAAACTTTACATGTTTCGGACGGTCTTTCCATCCATCATCAGGAGTTCAAGACTGTACATACAGCAACAGGCATTTGTCA
>Ga0123355_10015487_pt1 | contig 11984 bp, 7 predicted proteins | sample TergutEmb28metaG_3_FD_89872 | JGI IMG/M metagenome (GOLD analysis project Ga0123355, IMG submission 89872) | Embiratermes neotenicus P1 segment gut microbial communities from Petit-Saut dam, French Guiana - Emb289 P1 | ecosystem: Host-associated > Arthropoda: Insects > Digestive system > Gut ... | reverse complement strand
TTTTTTTTTTTTTTTTTTTTTTTTTTTTTCTTCCCTTTTTCTCTTTTCTTCCCCCTTTTTATCATTCCTTTTTTTTTTTTTTTTTTCCTCCCCCCCCCCCCCCATAAAGATTGATTTTCATTCCTATTTTTTGAAGGTGTATCATGGAAAATGTAAGATACAGAATAAATATTTTTAAGCATTAGTTTTCATTTATTTCCACAACATTCGGCATAGTGTGCTGTTACATTATGTCCTTTGTTGACTCACAGCAGGAGAGGACTATGCTTGTTGGACTCTACTTCCTCTAGCATTGTGATAACAGATGCAAGTAATATTCCTACAGATTACGTAAAATTAAAACCTTGACATCTGCTTTAATTGTAGTCATCCCGTTGTGTTTTTAATTATCCAAGAATCTACAAATTTCAGTCATAACATTAAATGATGCTATTACAGCCAGCGACATGTTTCCACTCATACCAGTCATCATCAGGCTATCTTAAGTACCATGTTTAAGGTGTACAATTAACAGTGCACATTTTGGTATCCCAGAAAGTTTACAAGGTATTGGACTATTGTTATCGTGTATATCCAACTTATAGTTAAAAGCTTTTACTGGTAATATGAGATGCTGGTGACATGTTTGGGATCTTTATGTGAGCGTATTTTGGGATCACCTTTTTAAGACGCTGTTTATTAAAGGTGTTAGCCCAACAATTTACTACTTTTGTTCTTATGTTCTTGTACAGACTGACAGACGTAGCTTGACTAGCAAACACTTCAATTGTAGTCATCCTGTTGTGTTTTTAATTATCAAAGAATATACAAATTTCAGTTGTGTTTGACTTCTTCTTTGGTGGCGCTACAGCCAGGGGTGGGCCTTGGCCTCCTTTACAATATGCCTCCAAGCCTCTCGATCCCTTGCACTCTCTCTCCATTCGTTTATTCCCATCTTTCTCAGGTCCGTGGACACGTCATCCAGCCATCTCATTTTTGGTCTTCCTCTTCGTCTTGTTGCATGCAGCTTTCCGTACAACATCTTTTTTGGATTTGTGGTGTCGCGTTCTTTCTATATGATCAAGCCATCATATTCTTTGGCATGTAATGAACCTGAAAATGTTTTCCCCCTTGATTATAACTTCTAATTCATTGTTTTGTCGAATTCTCCATAATTCGTTTTCCTTCACTGGTCCATATATTTTCCGCAGTATTTTCCTTTCAAATACTGCTAATGCTGTTTCCTCTTCCATGGTGAGTGTCCACGATTCTGAACCATAGGTAGCAGTTGTGTTTGACTGAAATTTGTATATTCTTTGATAAATAAAAACACAACGGGATGACTACAATTAAAGTGTTTGCTAGTCAAGCTACGTCCATCAGTCTGTACAAGAACCAAAGAACAAAAGTAGTAAAATGTTAGGCCAACATCTGCTTTAATAAACAGCATCTTAAAAAGGTGATCCCAAAATACGCTCACATAAAGATCCCAAACATGTCACCAGCATCTCATATTACCAGTAAAAGCTTTTAACTATAAGTTGGATATACACAATAACAACAGTCCAATACCATGTAAACATTTGGGATCCCAAAATATGCACTGTTAATTATGCACCTTAAACATGGCTCTTAATTAGCCTGATGATGACTCATATGAGTCAAAACATGTCACTGTAATAGCATCATTAAATGTGTTTGACTGAAATTTGTATATTACTTGACTGACATCTGCTGCTGTAATTACCTTCTGGTATGCTTCTTTGATTCCATATATTTTGTTTCTTCTGTTCACATTTCAGTACAATCCCCTAAGTTCCCAGTTAATCTGTATTTTCTGGGGTAAAGTTGAACATAGTCCACTCTCATGTTGAATCCATGCTTTTCAGCTCAAAATCCTAACCCCTGTTTCAATATAGATTTAGGTGGCCGAGATTGGGTGTTTTCCTACTTGTACACAAGACTGGTAATACAGAAATGTGTGAAAATGAACGTCCACGCCATCTCTTGATAACAAGGGGAATGAAAATTAATTTTCTGCAAATAAAGAGTGAACAGTAGTGCCATCTGTAGACAGTCTTAGACACCAAAGTTTTGGAAAGTGAATGCCTACGCCATCTGTTAGCAACCGCCGATACTAGTTTTCGAAAAAGTGAATGCCCGCGCCATCTGTTGACAACTTTTGATACTATGGCTTTGTATTGAAAACCTCTGAAGGATTTTTCAGATCTTATATTTGAAAAAATCCCTGAAGATGGAATCAAAAATTTTGTCGAAAGCCGAAGTATCAAATTTTATCGATAGATAGCGTGGGCATTCACTTATTTGGACAATTAGTACCAGGAGTGGCTAACAGATGGCATAGGCTTTCACTTTGTGAACCTTTAGTGTCTCCGATTGCCAATAGATGGCAGTATTATTCTTTCGTTTGCAAAGTTAACTTGCATTCTGTGTGTTATCAATAGATGGTGCGGGCGTTCATTTTCACCCGTTATGTTTTACTAGTATTATATTCCATTGGGGAAAAGCACATTTTCGGCCACCAGAATATATACTGAAGTAGGGGTTAGGATTTTGAGCTGAAGAACATGGATTCATTAGGGAAGTGGACTTATGTTGAAATTTATGAAGAAAGATTAATTGGGAACTTGGAAAACACACATTGTGCTGAAATGTGAATGAAAAAAAAATAAAATTGGAATTGCATAGGAAAGGAAAATCGTAATAGACACATACAATAAGGGGCAGATGGGAGACAAGGGACTGGTAGGAATGAAATAATAACGGTGTAAGTTGTGGAAAAGAAGAAAATACAGGGCAAATTATGTGGAATTTTAGAAAAGATAGGAAATAATGTGGGAGAGCAGCAGAAGACAAGAGAGAAAGAATGAACACTACATGTTTGTATGCCTAATTCTACCCCTTCTAGAGGCCGAATTTTACAGCATATCGTATTTACCCCAGTGCAAGAAAGTACCCCCCTTCACAATCACAGAGTAAGAGAAGGCAAAGGAGTTATTAAAAAAAAAGTGCAATGAGCTACAAGGTAAGGAGAGAAGACCTTGAAGGAAACAAGAGTGGATAAACAGAAACATGCACAGTGGGATTAACTTCAGGAGGGGAAGCAGCAGGGGACAAGGATTTGGGCATGGAAGATAGTAAGTGAAATGCAGATGACAGACACATGTAAAGTAACATTTAAACAAATAAAATAGATTGGAACAGGATAGGAAGGACTGAAAAGTATACACTGTTAAAAATTAAATCAGAGGAAAGAAAAGGGTGACAAAAAGGAGTGAGTTTGACCAGGAAAGGGCAACAATTACAGAGAAAACAAATAAGCATGGAAGACTTTAACTGTACTGCAGTATGCAGACAGCATTTGAACATAAAGAGAAATATGTTCACTTGCTACATAATTAACAATCATTGTCTTCCTACAGGAGTAATGTGTGAAGCTGAATATGTTTCAGGTGTTCACGTAAACGGTAGGGTCTGAATGCATTTCTGTTCATTAATCTGTGCAAAAAGTGCCATAGATTCAAGTTGCAGGGATCCATCAAGACACTATCTATGTTCACTATCTGTGTAACATTACTGGGTTCACAGATATGACAGTGAAAACATCTTCCCATGTGGAATATGTGTAAATGAAATGCGAAGTTTCAATGGCACTGATTTCTTCATGTTTTCTGTTAGTGTTTTAAATTTAAAAAATGAGAGAATTATTTACACTATTTGACTCTGACATTAGGGGCAGGAATAGCTCAGTTAACAGTGACTGCAAGGCAGGCAGCTGGGGTTCCATCCTCTATAGCTGTGTGACGTTTCACCTGTGTTGCCATCTCCAGACAGGTTCTGGGGGCCATCCAGTGTCCTCTCCTGTGAGCACTTTACCAGGAGTGTGAGGCTATCACCTCAGTCCAATGCCTAGCTTAAAAATGAGTGGAGTTTTCAAAACTCCAGTCATCTGAGATATGACACCATGTACATGCCCTGAAGAAGAGGGTTGCACAAATAGTGAGTGTGGCATTACTCAGGGGACTAAATTTTGTATGGTAGCATCAAATATTTGTGGGTTTCCAGTATTTAATATCCTTCATGTCACTCTTCTGACACCTAGATTTTTTAGGTTGCTGTTACATTTTTTGTTAATTTCTGAACCTCTGATGAAGATCACAGGTCTTCTCCAGTATGTTATAAATGTAATGTCATATCCCTGAAGACTGGAATTGTCACCAGGACTGCTGTGAGAACTCCAAATCTTGTGAGTCCAGTTTCATCCCACGGTGACATGGCAGGCTATGTTTAACATCCCTGAGTTAATATACTGCACCCACAGAAGATCCATTTCTGAAGGAGGCAATCATTTGTTGCGAAATGTTTAAAACTGATACATGCTGTGTCTTGTTTGTTTGCATTTGGGTATGAAGAAACATGTGATGGCATCTGTTAAATTTGATGTCTGATGGACCTATATATGGTTTTTATCAGGTTGTGCTTGGATGTTTTCATGCAAAATATTCTTTCCAAGTCATGCTTTAGTGCAAATTCTGTGATACAATAGGAATCTTACTAAACATAAAACTAGGACCTTACTCAAGGAACATTATTATAATGTGATAAAAGATTCCCATTCATAATCTGGGGCCATGATAAGGTCGTCAGTGCATTATGCTAACATGTGCTAATATACCTAGAATGACATCCATTAGCAGGGAGAGACAGACATTGTTAGGTGGGCAAAGTCATTAGAATTTTGAACGTGTAGGGTATCTCATAAACTTGTTGAAAATCACATTTGGGGGAATTTTTGGAGAATTTTGCTTACCTGCATACTGGGAATTGATAGCCATGGTCGAGAAGTCTGCAGCGTCAGTAAGTTACGTGTGTAGTTAGGCCACAGCAGTTAGTTTTTATTTCCAGCTGGAGACTGTTACTTGTAATGTTAAATTCCAAAATTTGCAAGGTGCATTCAGGTGACTGGAGTGCCTCATGTGATGCAGTACAGGCCTGTTTAAAGCCTATTCTGTATCATGTTTTTGAAAGTTACGCATCGGTAGTTTACTCCCAGATGAGCAGTGTTCCTGATTTTTGAATGTCCAAATTTATTTGAACTCGAAAAAGCCCAATGATTCATTCCCTGTAATAATACTCGACAAGAAGGCACTATTATTTTTGGCACATTGTAGCAGTCAGTGCATGGTATTACACAATATTTCTTGGTCTGATGGATGGGAAATCATGTTTGTACTGTAAATCACCTCACTTGCTCCACTGATGTGTGGTACCAGATGTTGCCACATGGTCCTACATGGTTTTCATTTCAATACTATTAGTAGTTTCTCTACAATGAATTCTGTCCTGTGCATTTTTTATCAGTAATGTCTGCACTTATGCGCCAGAGTGTACAGAGTCCTATCCCATAATACCATAAAATCACCAGCATCACCACAACCATCATCATCATTGTGCCTTTCTGTACTTCATATGTGAAAGCAAGTTACTGCTTTCAACTGGAACTTCTGCAAGGTCCTGAAGGTGGGACAAAAGGAGCTATTGAAAATCCAGTATTCTGAGTCTCACTTACCTGTTACAGGTTCGGGAGAACATAAGGACAATTCGTTATGTTTTCATACTGCAGGGGATATATGCAGAATGTCAGTTTTAAATAAATAAATAAATAAATAAATAAAAAAGGCATACTTTGAGACAGTGCACAGTAAACTCCTCAGATCTGAGCAGGAACACATCACAAAATGTAAGCCATTTTTGTTTGGTCTGTCCTTTCAGATACAATTTCTTACACTTCCTATACAGCAGTATTTAATTCTGTACTGCTATAACTTACCAGTATTAAACATACGAGGTTCGTTCAAAAAGTATCTGGACTGACCACAGTACATGAGGTAGATAAGGCTTACGGGGTTTTAACCCTAATTGTCTTCAACATAGTTCCCTTCCGCAGCTACACACTTCGCCCCACGCTTCTCCCACTGTTGGAAACATTTTGCCAACTCCTCTTTTGGGATGTCTAATAGTGTCTTCATCGAATTTTGTTTGATGTCCTCCATTGCCTCAAATCGCTGTCCTTTCAGAACTTTCTTAAGCCTTGGGAATAGGAAAAAGTCACATGGTGCGAGATATGGTGAGTATGGCGGCTGCTGCAACTGAGTGGTGCCGCGTTTGGCCAAAAACTGCTGCACAAGGTGTGAAGTGTGTGCGGGCACATTGTTGTGGTGCAGGATCCAGTTGCCATCCCACCATTTTTCCGGTCGTTTTCGGCAAACTGATTCATGCAAACAATGCAAGACCTCCACGTAGAATTCCTTGTTAATTGTTTGCCTGTCAGGAGCGTACTCATGGTGTACGATACCCTCAGAATAAAAAAACGCCAGTAACATGACCTTTGTTTTGCTTCGCACCTGGCGCCCCTTCTTTGGTCGTGGAGAAGTGGGACGGAACCAGTCAAACACTTGTGTACGACCTAGTGCATCTTCATCGTATGCTTGCTACAATAATTGATACGTTTCCATTGCGGGTTTTCTGATTTCAAAACAAAACTTGATGCAAATGCGTTGTTTGGTACTTTCACACATCGTAAAAATCGCTATGACATAAACGCACGTGTTACTTCCGCGACCTACTACAGCCAACTGAGCAAACGCAGTCACTTGCAACTTGTGTCATGAGTTGCTACAAGACTGGTTGCAAACATCCCACCCAGTGAACAACCACTACAATTCCAATCCGGATACTATTTTAACAAACCTAGTATGTAACAATGTACAGTTAATGAAGCAATTTCAAGCATGTAATTCAGATAGAATAATAGATGGGCATGTAGTAGTGTTAGTAAGGAATAAGTACATGATTATGTGAGTAGTAATGTGTGTGTTTGTAGGAACTGAACTTCCTTTGTCCAAAGAATGATGTTTTCCATGACACTAAACATTTCATCTCCACTGCTGACACATTCTTACCTGTTACCACCTTCCCTGTAGAACAAAGCATATCACTTCTCACTGTAGTCCTTACGGATTGTCTTAGCTGAAAATACAGTTACATTATCCTTAAAAGTTATATACTGTAGGCAGTTGGGGTAGAAACTCATTTCTTGTGAAGCCTTGAGTACCAACCACAAGACCATCAGTGGCAATCTGGGATAATTTCAGTTGTCATTCTGCATACCAGCCCTTCATTTTGGAGTACAGGGAGCCAATAGAGTATGTGTTTATGTCAGCTGATAACCTGTTGTGTAGAATACTGACTCAGTTTCATAGTGGTCTTGTTTTCTTATTTTTGAATGATTTCTATTTTATCCTTTCATCTTGTATTGTAACAGAGAAACTGTGAGAGTGAAATACATATATAGCAGATGAGAGGGTGAAAGTAATTGGGATAAGAGAGCATAATAAAGATGGAATTTTCATTCACATGGATGGAATACATCTACATTTGATCATGATGCGAGTAGCCAGTTGGTTAGTTTCCGAGTTCTTTTAACTGCATTTAGAATGTAGTTGCTAAATCCAACTAACAATACTGCAATTATGTAATGTCAGCTAACGCTGTACAGACAGACAATGAAATTTCGTATCTTAGCCAGCAGCTATTTGTAATCCTATCAACCACCCTTGAACTGCAGCATGCACCAATCAAGCAGTTACAAGATACAGCAAAACTAACTAATACCCAATCAGATGTACCACGTGCTGCATGTGATACCAGTGTTCCAGGCCGCTTGCACTTTGACCAGAAACTTTATGGAGCCTTCATCCACACAACAGAAGTCCAGTTAGTTATAGTAGGCCAAAAATTAGCAGTCATTAGGTACAAATTTTCCTCTCATTCTACAGTACTGTAACATGACACCTGTCCAGGGGGGAGGTGTTTTATCCCTGTACTGTCCAATTTACACTGGCACAGACTCATCCATCCTGTTAAATGCTACTTTTTTTAATAGCATTCTAATAATTAAACCTATCATTCTTATGAACACAACGGTGGTACTCATCATAAACGAGGTTGCAACTGTGGTAGCATCTTATTCACACAGAAACACTGCAACAGAGTGTGAATATATTTGGAAACAGAATGGTCTAGAGATGGGCGGGGTACATACACATAATTATGTAAGACAACACCAGCTAAATGCACCCTGCTTGCAGTGCACTATACAAGTGCTGCTTCTATGACATGAACATGTGTGATCCTATACTTTTATAAGAACCACTGCATATGGAGTACTTCATGCAATTTATGTCTCCACTGGAACCTTCAACCCATCTAACAACATCAAAACCTAATTTTAACCTAACAAAATCTATGATGTATATATAACAATTGTTGTGCATTCCCTGAAAATGATGTAAAGATGCCTTGATTTTGTTCTGATAAATTTTTGTTTCTGTGCTATGATACTGTTAAAATGGCGCCTCATCCACTTCCCAATACAGACATCCACAAACACGGAAATGCTGATAACCACATGGAGTATTTCTGTAATTTAATGAGATATTAGGAACTTAACACCAATATTTCTATTACAGTGAATACAGGATACAAGTACCACGACGTCTAGCATTAAGTAACGTAAATGAGTAAAATTTAACAAAGAGTACTGTAAATTGAAGAAGGCGCCAGAAAGCAATATGAAGTGTAAGGGCATCAGCTGCGTTCACCATAACCAGCAGAAAATGAATATTACGCACTTTAACACGTATGGACAGTTACAAACTGTGATAACGTTGTGTCATACCGATTCCCATTATGAAATAAAATATATCACCACAGTCTTGGCGCCATCAACATTTGCACAAGTGTACACTTCGCAAAGCATGATGGGGGCATGTTCACCACTTGTCACTAGTAAATGGTGAGAAGAGGCGTGACGGAATCACCATTTCCGCCAGGGCAGGGACTAAGAAAAAGACGTCGAGTCTTCGTCTGTAGAAGCGCGAAGAACCTGTGGTATGTATAACAGTTACAATGGAGAATAGTTAATGAATTTTGCCTAATATTTTGGAAGGAGGCGATGGCAGCTTATTTGAAGGCGTTAACGTGACACTATAAACTATTCTAGTACTTGGCTACAGAAATACACTGGAGAGGGGGCCAGTATAATTATAGTGATGTCAGTTGTAGTAATGTTGTTGGGAGACTCAATAAGGACCTGTAATTTGGTTCATGTTAAACAGAATGACCTAGCATGTCCAGTAAGACTGCACCTTCAGTGAGCAAACAAAACATGGCCATGCTGCCACATTTAAAGTATATCTTATCTCCTCAATGTTCAGGATTTTGACCTTTTGTGATCATTTTAGTTCCATTGTTTGTGCCTGTTGTGACTGGTTCTGATGAACAGGGTTGAGGTAGTAGCTGGCGAGCCAGCTTCCCCCCATTGTCCCACTGTTGCGCAGATAACTCCCAGGGCAGACAAATCTTGTTTCATTAATTGTTGTTGATTGATGTCTTATGGCATGAGATTATATTTCAGTAATTTAATGCCAGCTCCTCCCATGCTGTTTAATTAAAACCCATTTTAATATTATTTTCACATCTATGCTTAGTTCTTCCCAACAGTTTATTTCCAAAAAAAATTAACCACCAAAATCCTGTATGTCATTGGAGAAGACGGCCTCCAGATATGGAGAGTAGCCGCTGTACACAGTGCATGGACAGTGATAAAAGTTACAGCATTATGTATATCACATATATGCTGTATGGGCAATGGAGTGAAGGGGCACAGACCGACTGGCACACGATTTTTAAAAGTTTAGTTTAATTCAAAATCTGTTCTTATGGACGTTTGCACCTACAGTTTTCACTTCCTCATCTGTGTGTGTGTGTGCGCGCGCGCGTGCCCACCCACCAGAACATACCCAATAATGTATGAAATTTTATTAAGTAAACAAATACATGCACTTGGTGCTACCCAACCACTTTTCACTAATTAACCGAACTAAAAAGATTATCTAACTTGCCTGAGTTCTTTTGGATTCTTGGCCTGTGAAGATAGGACAGATAGGTTGTCCTGAAACGTCGGAAAAATTACCACAACTCGCTGCGTAGTAACCCAGAAGAGCGCAGTTCTTCCGATTATCTAACTCCATAGACCAATTCTTCTTCGAAAGCGAAAGGTCGCTCGGGTGATGAAATTCTCTGCTTTCTATTTCTTTAAGATCCATTTTAATAGTGTTTTCCCTTCTAACACCAGGATCATCCAAGTGGTCTCTTGCCAACATGTTTTCCGAATACACTGGTACAAGCCTATTCATTACTTATTACTCCCATTCGTGCTACAAGCCCCCACACCTCATGGTCCTGGACTTTATATTAACGATTAGTGAGGCCAACAAATTATGACCCTACTACATACAGGTATGCAGTTTTCCATTCTTCTTTTACTCTGTGTCTGAAAAGTCCAAACATTATCCTCAGCTCCCTACTCTCAGATGTCCATACGTGGACGCCAGATCTACTAGTATATTATTCACAGAAGACAGAGTTTCATGCCTATACAAAATAACAGGTAAAATTATAGTGGTCATAACTACATGGCATCACATCCACAAGGCAGCAATATTTATGGTAGTGGTGTGTCTTAAATTTCAAGTTTAATTATTTTCGTAAGAAAGCGGTCAGTGTAGCATTATTGCGGTCTACAGCTGATCACCTAATGTCACTCATCTCATAAATTCTGGTCAGTGATAACAAAATTAAACACATATTCAATACGAATAGTAGTTAATTACATAAGGTATGCATGGCTACACTGGTATGACAACTCTATATTAACAGGACGCTTTAAATTAAAAAAGTAAATTAGGTTATTGAAGAAATTATGTGGCTGTTCAAAATACCCTCGAAAGGAAGCCTTTTCTGGTGGTTTTGCGTCAAGGCGTGATCATAAATAATTACCGACGCAACAAAACGTTACGACAATATCGGAACATTAAGGGACTACGGGGAATTTCTTGTAATACTTTGCTCTATTATTTTATGCAAGGGCTTATAATGTTGTATTTAGAAAACATGGCGTACTCTAAATAACTTAACTGGGAATATGGTTAGCATCATCTGATGCTTTTAAATAATTAGGCCGTAATTGTAAAGAGTAAATACGTGAAAACCCTAGGTATGGTATAGATAATCTACTACACTGGTAATAAATTTCTGTTTTGTACCTCCAAATGACGTAGGGTCTAAGGTAAAGGAATATAATAGGGTACTAAAAAATTGTGTATCGTTATGTTAAGCAAAGTCAAAATGGCGAACGGAACAGAATTCCAAGGTTACAAAGACACCAAAGGGGAAATAACAACAAGTACAATAATATGAGCAGCAGCTATGGCAACTGTTTGACACAATATATTATGCACAAAATGATGGGATGAATTCTGCAGTACAGAAGCAGTAAGAATAGGGGCAGTTAATTACATTTCACATTAATATTGTGCGTGTATAAAGAGAAGCAGATATGCACCGTACATATCGCCATGTTACAAGAGTTGCGTGACTGAAAACTGATATTACCTTGCAGTCTGGTGATTTTTTCCACTTTTAATTAAACGAACAAGCCATTTTAACTGTGGGTATTTTGTTACTATACCGAGTTAAAGGATATAATTACGTTACGCACTACATTTTAAAAAATGTTCGCACTTACTGATCACTACACCCCACAACCTGTTAAATGAGGCCGCTGCCATATGGCAGAGAAAAACTATCGAAATGTATGTATCGATTTCGAATCTGACTTTCGATTTATTTGCTGATTTCCTGAATCTGCCTTAGTTTAGTTTTTGTGTCGTAACTAGCCAGCTCGCCGTGATAAGTGGGTCCCTGTCACCACGGCATGCCGCGTCTTCAGGTTGCGAATGGAGGAACGGCCTCCGATATGGAGGGTAGCTGCGAATATATTGAATAAGCAGTCGCGGACAGCCGACGAGGGGTGGTCCTCCAGCTTGGGGGTTGGGCGAGGTGCTAACAACGCCTCCCCG
>Ga0123355_10015482_pt1 | contig 11985 bp, 9 predicted proteins | sample TergutEmb28metaG_3_FD_89872 | JGI IMG/M metagenome (GOLD analysis project Ga0123355, IMG submission 89872) | Embiratermes neotenicus P1 segment gut microbial communities from Petit-Saut dam, French Guiana - Emb289 P1 | ecosystem: Host-associated > Arthropoda: Insects > Digestive system > Gut ... | reverse complement strand
ATCACTTCCCAAAAGACCGGACCTCTCTCTTACATCTCTGTGAAAACCTCAAACTAATTTCCTCATGCTAGTTTCATTTAAGACTGTGCCGGATGATACTACATTTTATAAGTTATTTTATGCCACAATCTTGTGTTTATTGTGTATCACAGTGTTAAGGGTCAACGAAATATGTAGTTTGTCATGGCTGCCTGCTCCAGGAAGCAGACAGGATTAATTACGATCACTGCGCTGCTGCAGGTGATGTCGGATGGAATGTACTACTGGGGGGAAGAAAAGGAACCGGTGGACCCCGATGAGACATTCATCGAGTTCTCAGCGAAGACAGTGCGACCCACGGCGGCTGTAGCACCTCCTCCCCACGTAAGCACGGCGCCGAATGGCCTGGAGACTCCAGGGGCTCCAGACGAGGATGACGAGGTGCGTGGCGGCTGGGGAAACAAGCTGGACTTCTTGTTCTCGTGCATCAGCGTGTCCGTCGGGCTGGGAAATGTGTGGAGGTTCCCCTACTTGTGCTACAAGAACGGAGGAGGTACCACATATACAATGTTGTGGGATTTGAGGTGCTCATGGCGGTGACTGTGAGGAAAAGTGTCTTCTGGGAAGTGACGCCCTTTATTTTGGTAGAGACTTACGGACATTTCGGAGAAACTGGGATGGTGGTTCCTCCGAAAGATTCGTACAGCCTGCAGGGAGTCACATTGCACGAGACAGTCTTCTTCATTATCACACACTGTATTACAAGACAGTGAACCCTTATGAACTACACAGAGTAATAAAGGTGCTAAGCCATATCTTATTTCATATATCGTTAAAATTTTGTCGTCTTTTTTATGATATCTGAGGTTCTTACGGTGTGGAACATTAAGTAGATATAAAACACTCATTCAATAAGGTTTATGTTTGTACAAAAAACCAAGCAACGAACTAATGTGGCAATAACCTTTGGAGACTGACAGTTCATAAACTTCAGTTCCTGTATGGCAAGCAACAGAGCCGGTGTCCGTTACAAAAACCAACCGGTGGAATGCTGCGTAGGGAAATAATCGGGGTTGGTCCTAAAAATCACAAAAAAAAAAAAAATATACCTGAACCCATCGTGGGGACAAAATGCAGTTTCTCAGACTTATAGCTCATATTACGTGGTACTACTGGGCTTTAAACGGCTGTTGTCAGTAGGAGGTGTCAGCTTAATGGTTGCGGTTTACTGCCTCAGTAACAAAACAATTCTAGATCACGTGCACTGTAACTGTTCCATGTCTGATTCGACTAACAATGGATTGTTAACTGAACATTGCGAGCGTACAGTCGTGAAGCACAATTATTCTCAAGTTTGATCAAAAATCACGCAATTAGAGACCTTACATTAGTACTATTCACCATGAATTAGGGTTATCTAATCAAAGAGATAGGGCAGACGGGACGTATAGCACATATGGAAGAGAAGAAATGCATACAGTTTTATTTGGCACACCTGCAGAGAATGGATTATTATCGAGACATGGAAGGTGAGAATATTCAAGGGAATTTTAAAAGAATGAGGAGTGACGAAGGGGAAAGGAAAATACTGGGAAAAATATTTGGCTTAGTAAAAGAAAATTGCGTATGGAGAATTCGCACCAATCACGACTTGATAGACTTGCAGAGAGAGCCAGATGTTGTCTCAGAAATTAGAAAAGCAAGACTATGATGGTTAGAACATGTAGAAAGAAAGCCAGAAGAAAGAACTGTGAAGAACGTGTTCAAGAGTATCCCAGAAGGTAAAAGTCCGTTTCAAAGACATGAAAATGGTGGTTGAACATTGCAGAAAATGATCTGAAGGAAATATGTGTTAGAGGCTGGAGAACAATAGCTAGGAATACAGACGCCTGGAAATTGCTTCTATAGGAGGCAAGTTCCTTCCTGGAGAGCAGAGCAAGTGCAGAAGAAGAAAAGGTGTGGCGATATTGACTTGGATGAGGTTAAGGTCCAATAAGCGTGGGCTTCTGTGAACGCAGTAATGAACTCCCGGGTTCCACTCTCACTTGAAGGACAATCAGTTACTCAAGAAGGAACTGTTCAGTGGAATTCGTTCGTGAATGTAGATTCAGAGAGTGTTTTCTAACATACACAATTAGTTTGACTTACTGCACTGTGACCAGCTGCTGTCACGTCCTAAGCTGGATGGATTCCAACTGCTCTCAAACGCCTCAAATTTCACAGCACCATCTGGCCCAGCCTTTGGGAAGAACCATAACAAAATCTGGGTCCAAGTGTGTACAGCGAGCCTGAAGGCAGCTACAGGCCATTCGCAGTTTCCACAACCACCATATTTGTTATTGGCATTGGCACATTCAACCATTTGACATGAGTAACCAGTAAAGAAAGTAACAATGATTGTAGCGAAACCCTAAAATCCTATATAAAATAATCCTTGATATTCAATCAAAGAAAAATCAAATATGAAACAGTACCAACAATACGCAAACGAATATCTAACAACCGTTCACATTATTGGTACCCTTTCATATTCGACTTTACAAAGCACGGTGAGAACAGCAATATACAGTTAAATTGAAGAAGTTTCATGTAATTACCTCTTGCCAAGCTTCTTTATGTATGTTATTTAATGATGGCATCAGTTGCTGAGACTGTGCAGGGTCAGTGACATTTGTGTGGATGAGTGTGGGACACTGGTGGACTGAAAACGATGGGGTACAACCGAAGCATGCAGAGTAAAACCTCTTTCAGTGCCACTTAGTCCATCAATCCCACACAGACTGGACTGGGATTGAAACCAGTCGTCCGCAGTAACAAGTCAGCCAGTAACCGCCTAAGAAATGGCACGGCCAATACGGGAAGTGACATTTCTTATTAAGCTACGTTTAACCCATAAAAACGCACATGCTCTAACTTTACGAATAACTGGATTTTGTCCAAACCGTGTATTTATGTGTTCCATGCGATTCGTAGAACAGACAGCGATTATTTCCTTATACAGCTTTAAGTGGCTGATATTAGAATATGAAAGGAAAAGTACCGTGTGCTGTATGTGGCTGGAAGTGAACTTTTACTTACAGTGCAGATTAATGCAAACGAGGTAACAAGTGTATATATTTGTATGATGTAATATATGAGACATCAAATCCGGCAAGAAAGAAGAGAGACAAACGCGGAGTTTTAAGAAGAACGACAGTTTCTACACTTCTATACGGAAGTGAAAATAGTGTAAAGAAGTAAAAATTTTTAGTAATATTCCAGCAGCGGAAATAAAATATCTAAGAAATGGCGACGAATATACCAGATTAGACAAACGTAACAAGGAAGATATACGGAAGAAGTTAAATGCTAATTTTATACGCAGAACTTCAGATTCGTAAGAAGAAAAGTGGTCAGTTCACTTTAACAGAAAGGACACGAGTTGCCAAGGAGTAAGCTTGAAAAGAAAGTTGAAGCCATGCATAAAGTACCGCACCTTCTTAAAGCCATCACATGTATGGCACCGACAAACCCCGTCAACAATTTCTCCCCTCTCTGTCTACCAGCACGACTTGTGTCCTCCATCTTTGTCGATATTGTGGTGCGTTGGTTCAACACCGCACGAACAAAAGGACCATATGACTGACTACATGCAGCAGACTTGTTCTCGAGACAATTCGAGTTGCCCGTCTTTTCAAGAAATTTCTTCCATTTTATGTACACAAGTTTTCATAAGCGTGTTAAGAACAGTCCTACACTGGACCTTATCCTGATCCAGATGAGTCTAGTCCTCACTATTTCATCACACATACTTAAGGCCTATTTTAATATTATCCTACCATCTACGCCTAGGCATTACATGTACTCTCTTACCCCCTTCAATTTTATATAAAATTATCATCTCACTCATTGCATGGGCAATATTTCGTCCGCCTCGTGCTTCTTGATTTATTCAATCTAAAAAATATTTGATAAAGAGCACAAATGACGGTGCTCTTCGTCACATAATTTGCCTAACCTTCTGTTACTTCCAAAGAATACCGCATTCTATGCAGCACACGAGAACAGGTCGCTTCCAACTTCAGGACATGCTTGTCTTGCTGCTCAGGATCTCACGGCCCAATTTGTAAAGTGGACACTGACGTCACAAGGCTGTGTGGTAATGTTGGGCCAACAGTGAGTCAGTGGCACACATATTGTGATTTATAGATATACGCTGGCAACTTCCTTATCATGTGTCGCCCATGCCGAGTAGTGCTGCCACATGTCTTCACTGTACGTCCGCCTTGGTGTCTCTGTCTATATTAGATAGGAGTCACCTGTCATAGTTCAACCTATGGTGAACAGAACATCTGACTTTAGAATGCATGGGTCCGAAACATAATGTCCTACCATACGTGACGTTAGCTGTAGGTTGGGAGTTTGTGAAGACTGCGGCGGAGAATATCTGGAAAAGAGCAGGGCGCAATAACGTAAACGCAGCGCCATTTGCATAATCAGCAGCAAAATACGCAGTCCTCACCAAGACGACTACTATTGCCTACTATTACGATGATGAAATCAGTGACGAGAAGCAGGGGAGAGGCAAGTGCCACATAAAACAGAAAGGAAAAATTGAGGCATAATTGTAGTTGAAAAATCTGAAGAAAAGGAAACGAGTGGAAGAGAGGAGAATAATGAAACGGATGCTAATGAGTGGGTGTAGAGAGGTACACCGGATTAATCTAAGAATTATGTACAGTTTCGACGATTGTGAATACGGTAATAAACCTTCGCGTTTGCGTAATCATTATTGCCTTGGCAACGAAAAAAAGTATTACGCATCCTGAGTGTAGTGAAAATCAAAACACATGTTTTATGTTCATTTTTTTAGAAAATCATGTCGTGTATGAGATAATGTGGAAAAATACCGTACAGCCGGACAGGCCACACAGCACAACATGGCGCATGCACATTGCATGCTGGATACTTAAGGCCACAGATATACACTTAAAATGTGTAATACTTTTGGCTTTTCCATTGCAACAATGGTTCCACGAAAGCGCTTCAATGTTACGTTACATGTATATTGCCTGTATTGTTGGTTTTATCATTTCATCTTATATTACTCAGTTGAAACAACATCGTTAAATAACTTACGACTCAGTCTTCGGTAGGAACTGAAACTCGGTTATTCCCCTGCAGCAGTCAGACTCGTCACAGGTGCGATATACCTCTAAACTTAACAAACAGACTAACGAACAAAATAGGCCACGACAAGGATACTGGACTTGGCTCTTAAGTCACAAGGAAAAGCGCCAAAACTGGCCATCCCTGAACGCAATGATTACGGCGGTTTCTCCGCATCTCACAGGATGTAGCCTAACTCTTGACCCTGAGGCATGTTACGTCCGCTATTATATACTTCAGTCTGAGGCTTCGGTAAATGAGGTAATGGACTCCAGCCAGATGCAATTCGCAACTGCGAAACGAAGTGCTCTTAGTGGCCATTTGGGAGATTTAATGGGATGATAATATTAAGATGGGTCTTAAGGAAGGGAGTGCTGTAAGGATGTTGACTGAATAAAATGAAAAAATGTAAAAACGGTAGTGAGCCTTCGTGTTCCGTAAGGGAAGAGAATTCTCGAATATTCAGCTTAATCTAGTTCAGATGCTAAAAATGCGTGGAGATGCACCTACAGTGCATCCTTACACTCTGTTCGGTGTTTGCTAACAGCTCATGAAATTTAATGCGTAAAAAGCCACATGCAGACTTTCGACATAATATATATATATATTTTTTTGGGACTTTCGCATCATCTAATTTTTAATAAAGAACGACATTTCGGAAGCCGGTTCTGCTTCCGTCTTCACGAAGGGAACGCACCTAATCTGCTGGACTCCCCAGATAGTGTTATTTTCAGTTCAAGTGAATGGGAATAGCTCGATCAAAGGGGTCAAGCGATTAGATGCTTTCCTTGCCCGAAGATGGCAGCGGCGTCGGCTACCGAAACGTCGGGCCGTATTAAAATTAGACTATGGAAAAATTCCGCAACAGAACATTATGTCAGCGAGTCACACGCCATCGTCAGACAGCGTCAGAGTTGAATACGGACTGCTGTTTCGCCGCTAGGTAACCTACGATTTAACGAATACAGAGATTTATCCGGAGATTCAAGTCTTCCGTATCTTATGCTATGTAGTTGCTTCACCATGCACGTGCAGGAAGGTGCCGAGGTCCTTTAGAGACAGTCGGGATGTAGTTACCCCAACGATACAGCTGGCCATCACAGAAGACCTGAATCTGCAGCAAAACATGCTGTAAGAACCCCAAATTTCGCAGACTCATTGCGTATTCAGCAACCACAACACCAGGCTGCACCATGGTTGTACAAGAACTCACCGACTTGCGAACAGGATACGTTCTTAACACCTGGTCGAAAGTTGACATTGCGAAGTGAGGTGGAATAAATACCATCCTGCAGGTCGAGAGGAATTCAAATAAGTATTCTTCTTGTTGAATAATAATATTATTAATAATAATAATAATAATAGACAGACATAGACATGTGTCAGAGATAGACACAGCTTTCCCAAATACACATAATCTCATCAAAACAATAATCGACAAACAAAACAAGTACCAAGAACTCGCGAATGAAATATGTGCTATGTGGAAGCAAAAGGCAGCACAAGTGATCCCGATAGTAATATCATCTACGGGAGTAATTCCAAAGTCACTATCACAAAGTCTAACAAGACTTAACTTGCACCTGAATACATAAATACAACTGCAAAAATCTGTAATTCTTGGCACAGGTTCAATTGTAAGAAACTTTTTAAACTACAAATAAGACCACCGAGCCTAATCCTGTTGACTACTACATCCCAGGATAGGTGAATATTTCCCACCCAAAGCTGAAAAGTGAGAAATTCGATAATAATAATAATAATAATAATAATAATAATAATAATAATAGTTCAATTCCTCATTTATTAATGTGTTAGTTGAGCAGAACAGGGCCATTTATAAAATTAGCTCAAAATATACAAAGTTAACAGAAACTCATACACATAACGCACTTATGAGGTTAGATTTGTTACGAGATCAGACGCTTAGACAGTATAACTCAAAGAGTTTGTCACGGCAACAGTGTCATAAACGGCAAAAACAAAAGAAATTTGTTTTAAATTGTCCAGCTCAGTTCAAAGCATAGACAATGTGTACTGTCAGCAGCATGAGATGATGATGATGATGACGATAACAATGTCATTGTGATGATCAGCACATTGTATGCACAACTCGAAAAGCAGTTCGAAATTAAATTTAATAACATTTTTATAGCAGTCTGAAGTGAAAGTTTCTTAAGGAAATTTTGGTCGTAACTTCGGTTGGTTATAAGTGGGATGGTCGTTAAGTCTGGGAGTGGCCGTACAAGTAAATAATAACAAATATGTAAAAGCGTATTCTTGTGGTTTTAGAACTTAAAATGTATCATAAGTAAAGATGTTTAACTGGTCTTATTTTACAATGCACTGCAAGATTTTACTGATGACGTGCGTTACGAAACACAAATATATTAGCAAGTATGTATGAAGTCAATAACACAACTATTGTTTAATTAGATGTTATATTCTAGGTCAAAAGACTACATGTTTCGGCCGGTAGTGGCCATCTTCAGGTCTTTGTCACTCGGCACACTTAAGATTATTTATATAATTGTGTGGCGGCTTATATAAATAATCTTAAGTGCGTCGAATGACAAAGACCTGAAGATGGCCACTACCGGCCGAAACATGTAGTCTTTTGACCTAGAATATAACGTGTAATTAAACAATAATTGTGTTATTGCCTTCTTACCTACTTGCTACTTTATACTGTACAACGAGGATGGCACAATTCAGAGACAAATATATTATTTTTCTATGATTTATTTTGAGAAAAATCAGGGTAAATAACGAGTTTTTTCAGCTCATTCGATTGCGTCATTAGAGAACTTTATCCTGCCTGCTGAGGACACAAGAGGTACTAACTTGACTTATAGCCAATGGAACTCTGTCCTACTCTTATGGGTTTCAGGGGCCTTCCTAGTGACATACGGCATAGCCATGGTGTTTTGTGGGATTCCTATTTTCTTTCAAGAAGTGGCAGTTGGGCAGTACTTAGGCGCTGGAGGCATGACCTTAGTGGGTCAGCTGTGCCCCATACTTCAAGGTGAGTCCAAGTTCTGCAACGTTTATGGTACAGAAGTCATTTAAAAATATCAGATGCTTGGTTATACTTCAGTGGACTGTAGGTCCACATGACGACAATCTGCATGCACATACAGCTTATCTTGGTAAAGCGAGTTTTGGGCAAGAAACTGATGAGTTGAAAGCTTCAACATATGTAAGTTTTCTGATGCAACAAATATTACTTGGGCGACCAAACCAAGACAGTCAGAAAAGCGGACATTGTAGCAAGAACGTAGAAGGGCAGGAATTTATCAGTTTTGGTTGGAGGTCCTTGAGGTGAGATACCACTTGGCGATGGAGGCGTAGATCGATCAGTAAATGTCAATGTTGATCGAACAGATGTGTCTCAGGACGTCACCAGGACAGGATTCTTGTGGACAAGGAATCCGGATTATCAGGTAATTTTTAAACAGCTGAGAGATTGAGCTCCTCAAGAAAAATTTTGCTGCTTGCAGTGTGTTTCATTTTGAGACATTAATATAGTAACTGTGCCTGTATTTGCAGGTGTTGGTTATGCAACAATGACGATCGTGTTCTTCCTTGACATATACTACTGCATCATCATTGCATGGACTATATTCTATCTGATCGCCGCTTTCGTGAGACTGCCAGGACTACCGTGGCAAGCATGTGGTACGTTGGTAACTCTAATTTGGTTTGTACTGCCAACCGATGAACCGCGCACAGGTTACTCAAAAACCGACATCGCATCGCAAGTTACTTTGAGACTTAGCAATATATCCATGTTCCACTGTGCAGAGAGGAGCCTTCAGGTAGGGCGATCCCCTCTCTAAGGCATTCCACCAAGTGTCTAAAAGATTCCTATTCTGAGAATAAATTCCGAACAGCAAAAGACCATATGGCTTCATTTGTGGCAGTTGAGGAAAAATAAGAGCACCAGACATCTCTTAATTTTCACAGGCTCCACTGCCGTTCTCGGAAGGTCGCTGGTTCGATCCCAGATGGTGTAACTGGAATTTTTCATTGACATAAAATCCTTCCGATCGCAATTTTGGCCCTGGGGTACATTCAGTCTCTAGCAGAAATGAGTACCAGGAACATTTCCTGGGGGTTAAGGTGGCCGGTGCATAAGACTGACAAACCTACCCCCATCCTGTGCCGTTGTCATGAAATCTGGGAACCTTAACTTCCTGGAACCCTCTGGGTCACCCCAGGCCTGTAACGGGACTGCTTTACCTTTACCTTTACCACTGCCGTCCTTGGGTAATTTCTAAGAATAAAATTCAGAATCTGCTGTCGCAAAACCTTCTGCCCCTTACTTCGTGTAGGGAATAAATATACTGGCAAGGACTAGTGAAGAACTGTTTGAACATAGCTTTGCTTGGATGATATTTTCTGAATTTTTATCCTTGAAGGGTTCAAGAAGGAAGCAGAAATACAAGTGCGACGTTCTGTAAACTGTTTGCAGAGATATTGCAAAACTATAAGCATGATACAGGCACACCGAAAGCCGTGCATATCTACCACGTATCCCAGTTTGCATAAAATATTTGTTCCCAAACATTAAAAATCTGCGCATACACTATGCATTCTTTCTAAGGCACGATATTTATTCAAAAGTCTCATGGATGAGAAATGGAAATGAATCATGATTTCTCGCTGTAAGAGAAGACATGAGGGTGTTTGAGAGCGCTGAGGATAATATCTGGAATTAGGAGAGTAGAAGAAACGGGGGTGGGGGTGGGGTGGGAGGGGGAGATAAATGACACGGTCATGACGAGGAATTTCACAACTTGTACCCCTAATTAAATATCATTAAGCCTTCATATAGAAAAGGGCGCGGAATATGAAGCACGGACGACCGTGATAGGAAATGGATACATTGTACGAACACGAAAAATTTCAAGAAAGAACTATCTTTGGTCCCACGGAGTCAGTTACTGAGAAAGTTATGCGACTGCAGTATTGTCTCTATACCTGACATGAAAGATAGATCAGAAATTAATAAAAGACTGTGTTATTGTATTACGAATATCACGTCTTCCATCTCGAAGGTCACAGTTCAATTATCTCATGTCTTGTTAATAGATTTTTCGGACAATTCTCAGTAATTATTAGAAGGGGAAATCCCTTGGGTCAGTGTACGAAGCTTTAAATTTTTTGTTTTATTGCAGACAACTGGTGGAACAGCCACAACTGCTACACGCGGGGCATGAACGCGTCTGTTGTGCACAGCTCCGGGAACCAAACGACTACTCCAGTGGAGGAGTACTGGGAGTAAGGCTGATTCTGTTTCACTGTGCGGCGACAGACGGCTGCTGAGTTAATCATGTCATACGTACCAGCGAATTATTAGGTCTAATAATGTATCGACTATCACTTCAATTTATCAACCAACGAATGCACATATAATTTCACATAAAACACTTTTAAAACACTTTAAAACACTCCGACATGTTTCGATCTTGTCAGATCATCATCAGGGAGCTTTGTTCCATGCTAAAGTTATGCAAACGAGGTGTTGTGGCAGCATATACGACGTATACGACGCACACCTAGCCACTACTCCACAACACATTCCCACACAACATGATATGCTGCCACAACACCTTGTTTGCATAACTTTAGCAAGGAACAAAGCACCCTGATGATGATCTGACAAGATCGAAATATGTCGAAGTGTTTTAAAAGTGTTTTATGTGAAATTATATGTGCATTCGTTGGTTGATAAATTGAAGTGACTCTACGAAAATGCACGGTGCTACAATAAGATTTACTGCATCGACTAATTTACAATTCGACTGTGTAATTACTTGGACAGGCAGCAACATGAGGACTGAGAAAATTACGTAACGATAAGCTGTATAGTTGGTCATTTAACCAGTTATTAAAATGATAAAGTGGAGTGGAGTGTGAGATAGGTGGAAGGGAGCGATACATAATGCCGGTCGAAAGAATCGAACAGAAAGGAAACAGTGTCAGTTTATTTGGTTCAGCACAGGCCATATTGGCGGGCTTTTATGAACGCGATATTGAATGTTTAGTTACACAAAGGACGGCGCAATTCTTGATCTGAAGGACCCTATCCCACGGAGATGGTTAGGGGGTTCAAACGAATGTCGAACATAAGAGCTGGTTAAGCAGGCGCAGTATAGAATACAAATATTTTGTTTCTGATAAGTGACCGTCTTTTGTGCAGCAGAATATGAATTTCAAAACACAAATTAATAAATCACATAATTTGTTAACTAATTAATAGTGATCCTTGTAAATTCTAAAGTGTGACAGTTGAACAAGTGATTTAACAATTACGATCCCGTAAGATAAATAAGGTTTGGTAGAAATATCGTGAAATAATCTACTTGTGCCAGTTGAGGGTTTATGACGATTGAAAATTATTACCACCACAGAATGCTTACAGTAACATATGGCTGAAAGACCTTCTGTTCCCTTTAACCTAAGTCATAATATTTCAATTTTTAAGTGGCTCCTGACAGCATAAGAATGGCTTCAACACATATTTTAAAGTGGTTCCTGACAGTATAAGAGTGGGTTCAACACATATATTTAAGTGGTTCCTGACAGTATAAGAGTGGCTTCAACACATATTTTTAAGTGGTTCCTGACAGTATAAGAGTGGGTTCAACACATATATTTAAGTGGTTCCTGACAGTATAAGAGTGGCTTCAACACATATTTTTAAGTGGTTCCTGACAGTATAAGAGTGGCTTCAACACATATTTTTAAGCGGTTCCTGACAGTATAAGAGTGGCTTCAACACATATTTTTAAGTGGTTCCTGACAGTATAAGAGTGGCTTCAACACATATTTTTAAGTGGTTCCTGACAGTAT
>Ga0123355_10015481_pt1 | contig 11985 bp, 15 predicted proteins | sample TergutEmb28metaG_3_FD_89872 | JGI IMG/M metagenome (GOLD analysis project Ga0123355, IMG submission 89872) | Embiratermes neotenicus P1 segment gut microbial communities from Petit-Saut dam, French Guiana - Emb289 P1 | ecosystem: Host-associated > Arthropoda: Insects > Digestive system > Gut ... | reverse complement strand
CTACCATTTTACACTGTACTGCGTGCTGCGCTGTGCATTGTAAACTTATATTGAGTCTGAGGTGCGTATTTTCTGGGTGTACGGTGACTTCTCGGCCACCCTGTATATATATATATATATATATATATATATATATATGTATGTGTGTGTGTGTGGGGTTAATATGCCTTGTGTAGTTGCAGATACATTTGAGTATTTTAACCTTAGATTACTGTTGGCAGCTGAAATCAAAGGAGGAACAAGAAGGTGAAGTAGTGGCCCGGATACGTACGGCTCTGGCTCTTGGCATGTCAGTGCTGGATACTATGTTTGACGCTGTTGAGGTCCCAGTAAGTGATAGTGAAGATGAAGAAAGGTAAGGCATGTACTGACTTATGTTATGTCAGGTCCTAATTTGTGTTTTGGTATTGACTAGAATATATCTATTGAACTTCACTGCTTTTATTGTCAACTTATATTTGTGTGCTTATGTTATGTTTAAGAAATCATTTTAGTGTGAATTTTGTTGAGCTTTCATATTTTAAGATTTAAGCACCAGTTGTACAGTGTCTAGACTGAAAGCTGGATGATGGGGGTTTGGTTCCTGTATGGCCCAGAAATTTTGTCATTGTAATTGTGTCTGGCTGAAGAACCCATAGAGACACCCCTTTCTAATGGATATAGGAATAAAGTGGATGGGGCATGAAGTTGACTGCTCATGATCATTAATATTGAGCCAAAGGATGCATGACACCATACCTCTGCTCCCCCATACATCTGTATGTTATTGTGCCCAGTTATTTAAGTCCATTATTATTATTATTCATGGGTTAAAAATTGTCATATGTTGGTATTGGCACAGTAGTATGCTGCTTTATTTTTGTATGTTGGTTTTCCATTATGTTAACTTTGTTTAGTTTACATTGTCACCCCTTCCTCACAATGATTTTCTGTGGTTGAGTCATGGTGGTATTCCCAGCAACACAGTTTAGATGAAATTACTGTTACTGGTTTTCACATTTGATAGTGGCAAGTAACCAGTACAATTGAATCACCTCAGAACCCAAACTGTGATCTACAAACTGGTTTCTGTACTTAAAATGAGTCATGCTATTTTTGTTTGGTTTTTTATATTTATATCTGATTAATTACAGGCTGGATGTCTTGGGTTAAGTCCCAGGACATGGCCTGGGATTTTTCTTGTCCCACCATGTCCAGAACAAATGTGGGGCCCATTTAACCTGTTCAGAGAGTACCGGCAGCTGTTTCTCCAAACACAATTAGACTGGGAAGTTTGCCACGCATCTCTCAATATTCAGGACATTGAATGTGTTAGGAGACACGTTATTTCCATGCCGTATATACATTGTGCAGTTGTGCTTGCTGCCATACTGGCAACTTTACTTAACAACTGTTTCTTTTTTAACAAAGGTCATTTTAATTCCCTAGAGTTAAGTTTTTTTGTGTTCGATTATTTTTTTATAAAATTGGACTTCATAAATGATGCAGTGAAATTGTTGAAGTTTTGTAATGATATTAGTTGTTTGGCTGTGAAAGTGAGAACTCTGCTTTTGGGATGTGATGCTGTATATTCTGATAAATTTGTCAATATTTTGGAGGAACCTACTACTTTTAGTTGTATATGTCTGCCAGGCGATACAGTGACTCATCCCAGAAGAAGGTACTATTTGTGGTCATTATTGTGAGCACCTCAAAGTTGTTTGTGAAAATGTTCCATGTTTACCATTACAATTTTTGTGTAATCTGTGATGGAAGATTGTGAACAAAAGCAGGTCATCCAGAAGTTCTGTGTTTCATTAGCATATCACAATCTAACCAGAATATTAAGCTAACACTGACACCTGTTGAAGTTGTGTTATGTGCTGGAATACTACTGCTCCTTACAAAGTTACATGTTGTGGGTGATTTAAATCCTGTTTCTGCCACAAACTGTAATGCCTAGGAGGCATAGGCTGTGCTTAATGGAACTCTTGAATTAGTTGGTGCTGTAGAGGTTGTAGTTGCCATTCTTGTGTCTCCCAGGAGCCAAAAGAAAGCTTAGGCAATAGCATGTGTGATTTCCCTAGGCCCCTTGGAAAAGATGGATAGAAATTTTGCTTACACAGTTGGCAATAACTACAGTGTTGCTTTTCTCATATATATACAAATAAGTCACTACACTGACTATAACTTTTGTTATCTTTCTGTGTGATGTTACACTGAAATGAAAGATGTTATTTTCCAGGTGCTAAAACAGCCATTGTTTAAGACTAGGTCTTCAGCTGTTGAGATTCACATGTAACAAGCATATTTAATGATTAATTTTTGGTATTCAGCTTACTTTGTCGAAGTGAAGATTGGTGCAACATGGTGTTTCTTTCAGTAGTGGAGGACGATTAGTTTTGGAACCTCGCAACCCATACATGAGTCGACCATTGCCATACCTTATTGGCTGTCAGCAGTTCATGGACGATGATCGTGTTGGGCTGGGATCACCAAGTGACTCAGAGGAGAATGATGTTGATAAGAATGTTGTCCTGTCCAGTGAGAGTGAAAGTGAGATGGACATTGAGCAGAACGTACTGAAGAAGCGGACCAGAGTGAGTAGATCTACCATGTCTACTATATGGTGCAAGGATTACTTTAGGATTTGGTGTCATCTGCTTCTATTCATTGTGTCTGTTACAGTCAAAAGAAAACACATATTTTGAGTATAAATAGTGGCAGTTCCCATAATGTCTGAGGAAATTCAGTTCTCTGGTTTAGCACTGTTGCTAGGATAATGGGGAAGCCCTGACTATTATATGCCATTGTGTGGGTGTGGGGAGAGGAATGATGATAATATGGGTGAAGCAGAATTTGAAAGGAATGTGGAACAAACTGTAACACGGAGCAGGTTTTGTATGCCTACGCGTATCTTTGACTGATTGGTGTGGATGTGCTGCTGGCACGAAAGACAGGGAATTTCTGTGGGGGTATTGCAGTTAATTTTAACTGAATGAGTATGTTTTGTGTAACAGCAGAACAATTTGTTATTGCAGTCGTCCACCAGTGCCAGTGGTAACTCTGGGACTGATAGCATTGGAGAGCGTCCAGTGCCAGACAAGCAGAAGAGGGTGGAAAGTGACAGTATTCCAGGTAACTAACACAGTTCAAAGTTCTGTTTTATCTGGTATATATTAAAAAAAACATAAGTTGTATGTCAATCGTAGGATTCAGGTTTTCTTCATTGTTAATTCTGTGCTACTGGGTTATGGATTATGGATTATGGGTTATGGATTGCCATCCTTATCATCAAGCATTGAGAGGTCCTTATCTTATCTTATCCGCTAACACTGTATAACAAAACAGAAGACCAGAATTCTCAGCGACATTATGGGTTGTGTTCCTTTCAGGTACTTGTTCCTAACAGACCTAATACAGAATACCCAAAGATATAAGATGAAGTTTACTGCCATTCTGTATAGTGTGTTTACATCTTTGCACCTTCATTAGCCAGGATAATCAGAATTCTAGAGAGTACTGGGTTTATTTTGGCAGTCTGTACATCAGAATTTAAGTGCATGTGTAAGGAGGGATGTCAGCAATGACAGATGTCAGTTTTAATTATGTTTTTTAGGCGACATGTTTGGTGGAGATTCGCCTATCGAAGAAGTTGTTGCTGTTGGCACACAGAACAGCTTTGCAGCTGATTTAGCTGTGAAGTTACATGTAGCTGCTGCTGCAGGAACCTCTGGACAAGGCACTGCCAGTGAGTGTTACTTATTGTCCTATTTGAGCTGTTTGAGTCATATAAATATCTTATTTTTTTGTGGCAAAACTTTCCAGAATGCAGTGAGACTAGTTTTGCGTGTTAAATTTTATAGTTTTCCGGAGTTACAGTTATTTTGTTTCTTTTGTGTGGTGCTAGTATTTCAAATTACATTTGTCTATGTTTTCTCATGTGTGTTATAATCTTCATGGCTATGTGGGTGTATTCATTTCATATCACTCTCCTGCAGTTGAAGTCTCACACAATAACAAGAGTAATGTACTTAGTGCAGTGACTATGCTATGGGCTGTACAATCTTGGATTCAAATCCCAGCACAGGCAAGAGATATATTCACTCTCCAAAACTACCTTATACAGTAAATGGTATGGCTTACAACAGTGAGGTCTTCTAGTGAGATTCATTTTACGTGCGATAGCAATGTTGTGTTGAACAGTGTTTTGTGAAGGGCATTAGAGTTTAAATGCACAGAAAAGGGACTTGGTGGTGGGGTGGGGGAGTCGGAACAAGATGGTTCGGCCAGGTCGTGGAAGACAGAGAAGAGAGATGAGAGGTGACAAGGCGTAAAGTAGGAAGTTTTGTTAAAAGACAGTAGATTGGAGACTTTCCATTGACCAGTGTAAACACTTAAATGTTGTGGGAAGAAAACCAGGATTTGCCTAACAGCAACATGAATTATCCAAGCAGCTATCAGATGTCTGACTGCTGTACATACAATACTTTGTGTCCCTGTGATGCAGGCAGGCAACATGTATAAACAGGTTGCAATTTTGAATGTCATGTCTAAGGATACATTTAACAGTTCATATTATACCTCTCATTCCCAGAAAATTGTATTTATGGTGCTTTTTAAATATTTTGATTTTCAGTGGGGGCTCATTGTGCTTGCTCATTAAAGTAGCATTAAAATTATGCATTTCATATACACAGAATACACTGATGTTAAATAATTGGACTGAGTTTTCATGTTAAATAAATCAGGATCAAAAGAATTTCAGGATTAAGAATGAAGAGTGTATTCAGGCATTTTTGTTTACCTGAAATTATTTTGATTATATTTTAAATTTGCATTTTCTTTGCAGATCTACTTTGTAATTTAGGAGTTAAATATTCTTTAGTTTGTACAGCTAATAAACCTCCTTTGTGAGTCAGAAGTTCAAAGTTTTATTTGATCACAGTTAGTATAATTAAGTTTGTAGTAAAGGAATCAACAATGTTTTGTGTGCTTTTAGCTAGTAAACCAGCTTGGAATTGGGACGCAGATGATAGTGCTGATCTGTTTGGCCACCACAGTGGGAAGTTCTCAGCTGAACGTGGTCTGTTTGATGACCTGGATGATTCCACTGTGTCGCTGTGGGGCAATAAGGACAAAGTGACTGCAGATAAAGGTACATGTGAGGAATACATTGTTTGATGGAGAATGGAGAGAAAAATATTTATATATATCCTAAGAATTAAATTGAGCCTTTCTTCTCTGTTCTTTGTCTGTTTACCTATCTCATGAAGTGACTTCACAACATCTTCAGGACTTGAATGTGTGGTGCACCATCATCACTGTATAGCATCCAGAAAAATGTTAAATTTTAGTGCAGTACTGTTTGAGGTTTGTTCTTCTGTCAGGTGCCAAGAAGCCTGCTAGTGAATCATCTCAGTTTGTTCCTGGCACTGCAAATGAGGGTGGTGCAGAGAAAACCAAGTGCCTTCTCAACGTTGCCAAAGCAGGTGTAGCTACCAGCACTCCAGACACACATGATGATTTGGGCCTCTTTATTGACCCTGGTAATAATGCCATGTCTTTATGCCCTGTGACATAACTTAGGGTGACTTTATTTATTTATGGTTTAGTGAATGATCTTGTAAGTATATCAGTCTAAATAGTGTACAAGACATCCATGGAATCCACTGTTTCTTAGCCATTCGGCGCCAAACATCAGGTGTACTCCTCACACAGTGTGATGCTTAAAATGCTGTATGTCAGATATATATGATGGCCATTTTGTGGTCTTACGTAGCTGTCATTTAAATTCTGGTCTCTTGCACATTAGACAGGCATTTAATTCTGGCACCAAAGGGTTAGTTGTAACTTTGGCACATACATAACCATTATGCTGTCATTGAATGTAGAGTCTTGAATTCTGGAATGATGGTAGCTCTTCAGAACATACACTACATATTTATAATGCTCTATTGGAAACTGATAACACAAGCTAGGGGTACTGCTGCTGATAGTTGGAGGTATCAAGTTCAGTGCCTGGCAGGGACAGCAACTATCTGAGTTGAGGTTTCTTGTATTTTACTCACAACTTCAAGGAAAATTGTAGGATTGTGCTTCAAGTTGGGCCATAACTCCCACTTCATTATTCATCAACCATTCCATCATTTGAGTATGTAATTTGAGCTACTGACTGTGTTATTATATAAATCATAAACATGTAACCAAATAAATAGATACATTGTATTGAATTAGATTAGATGGCTAAGTAGGTGGTATCATAACCCAGAAGAACATGGAATATTTACTTCCATTTAAGCCTCAAACTGCTTTTTTACTTTGGTTGTATGCTGGTAATTTTGATGCAGAAATTTCCAACATCAAGAAGTCTCCACAGTTGGATAGTGATGTGTGTGCTGTGCCTAAACCATTGCTTGGAAACTCCTTACCAGCAGTGGATCAGCAGCGAAACAACATTAAGAAGGTTAGATACTGCATCTAAGGCAGCTTTCATGTTGTAGAGTCATGTCTTAGACAGTAGAAACTTTTACATGTGGCCACATAATCTGTGTTATTATTTGACATCTAACTTTATTCTAAGGTAAAAAGTCCATCCCTTTTTAACATTGTGGTATCTCCTACTACTGGTCATATAAGTAACAGCCATATCTACTGATTACATTCTGTCTGCATTTCAGAAACTTGCTGGTGCAGTACCTGTCCTTGGCAATGTGGATATATTCAAGGCTGCTATTCGTAGGCGTCCAACGGTCTCATCTAGCAGTAGTGAAGATTCTGAATTTCCAGGAGACACAAGCAGTGGTATTGGACGTACCATAAGCGAGCCTCATGACTCAACCAAGAGGTTGGTGTTATCATCTGTTGTATGCTTGTAAATAGAGGAAGAGATTCTAGGGAGAATATTTGGTACTATGAGGTGGACACAGAAGAGTGGCAAAAATTATGTATTAAGAAACCTTCAACATGTGTTTGGATGAATATGAGCTGCATTTCAGTTATAAGGTGTGTTAATTTATTGATGAGAAATGGCACTGTAGTGCATTGTTTTTTAACAAAGCCCCAACCGAGTATCCTGTGGATGTTGCGTTTTCAAAAATGGGTTCTTTGTCCTTGTCTGAATTGGCAAAGGCCAGAGAGGTCAGTACTGGCCACATCTGGAGGCACCAGACACACACACACACACACACACACACAAAAAGCAAGCAAGCAACAGTATGCAAGGAATTCCCCATATTTTTTCCTCTCTTCTCTTTTTTACACTGCAGACTGTAGTGAGTCATGTAATGGGTGCTTCCAGCTGATTGTTGAGTAGCACCACATGTTCCTGACTGGCTTCTTTGTGACAGTGAGAGGTAGCCAGCAAGAAGTATATTGGCAAGAAACTGCTTTATTGGGCCCAAATGTTCACATGGTCCTTTCTCAGGCTACATTACCGCCTCCCAAGAATATAAATTTTTGTATTATTCTCAAAATTATGCCTGTGTTTTCTACAGGTCTCTTTTCACAAGGTTTTCTAACCTCAGTTTTTTTTTATAAATATAATTCCATTGTACTGCCCCTCTCATCTTTGATCTAACCATTCAGAATCTTGTATTTCCTGTTACTTCATCCATTACTCTAATTATTCTCCTGTGCATTCTTCACCAACACCTTAATTGTGCCTTGTTTTCCTCCTCAGAGTAAATGTTTTGTTTTTTTGTTTGTTTAGTCAAGGGACATCTGCTACTGCTGTTGCTGCTGCTGACAGTGGCAAAGTATCCCTGTTAGATCCTTTGTCAGCACTTAACAAGGCAGTTACATCGTCTGACATTTTCCAAGACGAGACTGCAGGCGGTGACAGTCTGTTTAGTAAACCACAGAAAAGCTTAACATCCAGGTGAGTGTGTAGCTTTAGTACAAGAAATACAACATAAACTTTGAAAACTGAAATGCATAACACAGCAACTTTGTGTGTGTGGGCTTTCATAATACATGTGCATATTTCTGTTCAAATCATGTTGATTCTTTGCAGCACAGTGGTAGCCATGTGGACCACAAGCTTTAACATTCAGGAGCACTGTGTTTTGCTTACACACTGTATTTATGTGTTTTGTGTCATTTTTTAAATAGAATAGGGCTAACAGATGTCCTCTTTTCCCTGCATGTGTCCTCTTTTTTGACTGAAAAATTTCTGTTCAGGTGGGCTTTGTAAATGTGTTGAAATGTTGTGGTGTTTGATTGTCATTTCTCAAAGCTTTTGCATACTTTAATGGTACTGAAAATGCAAAAGAAATCTACTACTTTTGTGTGAAATAATTGACATTATATTAGCATCGTCCGAGTCAAAAAAACTGAACTTTAGAATGCCTCAGAAAACTTTGGTGCAGCACGTTTTAATGTTGGCTGCGATATCAAGTAGCCACAAAGGCTGTCTGTTCTAGCGAAATGGTCTCAGGCTGTTAGGTGATAGCAGAGGCGGTATAAACATTACAGAAACGTGCCACCGTGTTATGTTATATGTTCATTGCCTGTCTGGTTTAATTGAGATACGTTTTGAATTGAATTTTTGAATACTCTTTAGATGAACATCAGGTGTCCAAAAGTGCTAATATTTTGTATCCTTTAATTATTTGTGTGTATTTGTGGTATTCATTAGATGTTAGTGCCAACACAGGAATTAAGAAACTTTGTGCCTCCTTTTTTACCATCTCTCATGCAAGATGTATTTTATACCTCAGATCTTGCAGAAAATAAATGACTAACCCCAAATCAGGCAGAAGTAGAATGGTGTCTTGGACTAGGTGAATTATAGTATTTCAATTTGGAGAGCTGTGACTGGTTGGTTGGATTGTATTTATTAAATAAGCATGTACCAGAAGTTGTCGATGTGCACACCATGAAGGGGTATGTGAGGATAGAGGTGTAGCTCCATACATCCTTAGCCTTGGTACTAGTTGGAGGTTAGTGCCCAGCTTTACTCCCTAGCTGCTTCATGACTAGGTAAAGCATCTCTGGTACCCATTTAATTAGAGGTTGGGGGCATCTTTGCTGATCAAGATATTTAGGAGAAGGTAAATCTCCCCACCCCCTGCCAGGAATTAACCATGATTCCTCACTTGTCCAGCCACTAACCTATGCAGACTGTAGCATCCCAGTCTGTTAATATGAAAGGAAATTGGCATAAATTTGCACTCTGTATTTCAGTTCAGGAAAGTCAGCCACTGGAGGAGTTTCACCTAGACTTGGGACTGCAATCCAGAAACCTTTATCCCTCTTCAGTGACTCAGATTCTGGAGATGATGAGCTTTTGTTCTCATCTACTAGCTCACCAAGTTCTCGTTCTCGGCGTTCACAAGGGAGTGGAGACCTTCTCGGTGCATCTGGAGATAAAAATCGGTCTACAGCACTTCCAAAGAGAGGCCTCATTAATGATGAAGACCTATTTGGTGGAATGGATGAGCCAGGATTTGACATATTTAGCACAGGAGTTAATGCCATAGTAAAGCCTGAAAGAAGTGAAGAAGGAAGTGATGGTCTGTTTTCTGGACAGTTAAGGGATCCAGAATTCAACTTATTTTTGCCGTCCGGTACACATACATCGGTAGCCATTAAAACTCAAGATAAATTAAATAGTTACAGAAGAGATGCATTGTTTGGTGGTGGTGATGATGATATTGTTGACATTTTTGCAGGCCTTGGTGATCCTAAATCAGCAAAGGATATAACCCAGGTGTCAGTTAGCCAAAGTAATCAGAAGAGTTCCTTGGGACTGTTTGCAGACAGCAACAATGAAGATGTGATTGATGACATTTTTGCTGCACCATTCAATAAGCCCCAGCATGATAGCTCGCCCTCCAAAACTGCATTAGTAGGCAGTTTGTTTTCTGAAGAAAGTGATCTGTTTGCAGGTATAGCGAAACCAAAGAAACCGAGCCGAGAAACACTGAAGGTAGATGGATTTCTTGAGGGAAATGATGATATATTTTCAGTTCCTCAAACATCAAGCCATAGTCTTGTTGCCAGTGGAAATAGTGGCCTTTCCAAAGACAACACTGCATCAAATTCAGAGTCAGTAACTGAGCATGTAAGTGATTTATTTGCTTCAGTTCCAAGTGAGACCAGTGATGAGGTTCCTTCTGCTCTTTTTAGTAATTTAATGGATAAAAATGACAGCAGTCTTTTCAGTACAAGTGCAGCTAACAAATCGGTAAATAAGAAACCTGTTATTGCAAAGAAACCTGTCATAAGCCCTAAGCCAAAACTTCTTCCAGTTTCGAAACCACCGCAGTTACAGGTTGCAGCAGAGGAGTTCAGCAACTTGTCATCATCTAAACTGAGTGTGGATAAAAACATTTTGGAAATTTCTGATTCCACCGATGGCAGAGATGTAGATGATGTCCTCTCAGGTGATGCAGTTTCACCTGGTGGTCAGAAGGTTTCAGCAAAATCAGAACTGAAAACTGAAATCCATGCTTCACTGGCTGAAAGTGTGAATAATTTAATTTCTAAAGAACCATCAGTTCAACCGCCAAGGTTAGAACCTCCCAAGACATTAAATATCCGCAAGACTACGGGTTTACTGTTTAGCAGCTCATCAAATGAAGATGAAGATTTATTTGGAATATCTGTGTCTGAGAAAGTGTCCTTGGATTCAAGTTCAACGGAAGTTACTGATGGCAAAGCAGTGAACAGATCACCTCTTCTGCTGCAGGATTCCTTAGCAGATGTTGTAAATCCAACCCTGACCACCACAGAAAGGCGTTCAGTGAGTGAGAAGGAAATATCTAGCAAATCAGACTCCAGTAAAGGTAAGACATAATCTTCAAGTACAAGTGAATGTAATTCAGTTCCATTTTAATGTTGTCTGGTAGGATATTTTAGGTGCGTTATTGAATGTTGCTGTCAATTACTAAGACATGTAGCATCAGCAATGAATGAAAGAGTACCAGTATGGAGTATTGGTGGAGCAAAACCAACAGGAGAGAACCAAAATACTGGGAGAAAGAGTTGACCCATTTCCAGTTGTCCACCACAGTTCCCACATAGACTTTTGGAATAATGGAGTAGACAAGGAAATGAAAGGATTCATTATTGGTGAAATTGTTTGCAGCAGTGTTGGTGGTCTGATCCATACATGAACACTAAATGTGGGAGCATGTTACCTGTGGGACGTGATGTACAGTAACTCCATTTATTTATTCATTCATTCATTCATCCATTCATTCCATTGGCATGTGCAGAATGCAACGATTCCTTGCTGTTCTCAGGAGCTTCTTCCATTCCTGCCTGTTATATACTTTTTCCTGCCACCCTTCTCCACCAATTAGTCTTCCATCCTCCCGCACTTCATCTTGCCATCTATTTCTTGGTCTGCCTCTCAGTCTTTTTGTTTCCAAATTCATATATAATATTCTTTTGGGAATTCTATTTTCTTCCATTCTCTGTACATGCCCAAACCAATGTTATCTATTTAACCTTATTTTCTCTGCTATGGTGGGATTTTTAACAATTGCATAGATTTCTTTACTGGCTAATATCCTCCAATTTTCTTTTTCATTGTCACATACTAGGCATATAATTTGTTACTCACAGCAGTTACTCTGTTGTGAGTAACAAATCATTTTCCTTACTGTAACAAGTATTGCATTAAACAGGGGTGAACAAAAAGTCCCTGTGCATCTGTGCAAGAAGGGTGCTGCACTGTGCTGGAAGGGGGGAAGTCCCATAGAAACACTTCAGGTGACATACATGACTCATGTAATTTAGGTGCATTCCCTTCCAACTCTGTGCTCTTGGTGTATTACTGTAAATTAATTCACTGTGGCTTCAGTCTAACTAATTCCTACATCTGACAGGTGTACAGTGGGGTGTAACATATGTATAAAAAATACTAGTGTTTTTTTGGTATTCCAGTACAGTTACATTGGAGAAACCTGTTTTGAATTTGTGTTTTGTTGCCGGGTTAGAATGTTTTGGCTGTCAGTTATAAAATGAGTTTTTTTTTTTTTTTTTTTTTTTTTTTTT
>Ga0123355_10015479_pt1 | contig 11987 bp, 4 predicted proteins | sample TergutEmb28metaG_3_FD_89872 | JGI IMG/M metagenome (GOLD analysis project Ga0123355, IMG submission 89872) | Embiratermes neotenicus P1 segment gut microbial communities from Petit-Saut dam, French Guiana - Emb289 P1 | ecosystem: Host-associated > Arthropoda: Insects > Digestive system > Gut ... | reverse complement strand
TTATAGAGAGGAAAGTACGTTTGTCAGCGTTTTAGTTCTTCCTACCTGACCATATACGGTCATATTCCAAAACACTTACAAAACATGAAGTAACTCAGTAAGTCGGTCAGGTAGCAGTGCTCCATATATGGCAAGTGGGGGCAGTGCAAGTGACGTATGCTGATTCTGCATAGCTAGCATGGCTAATGTTTCCTCATTGCAACACCCGAAAGACTCCTTCAAGTCTTCCTGGTTTGTTCATATTTTGAGAAAGTTCTTTCAAAATCCAAATTCGGTCTCATTCATGACAGTGGTTTACTTTTTTTACATTTTCCATTCCGTGTATTGCAATTCAGTCACTATAATGTAAACCAACAAATTCGCACATATGTATTAGATTTACAATAATATAAAAACCAATAACTCCTACATGTTTCGAGCCTAATTAGCCCTACTTCAGGGAGTACATTAATTGTATAAATCAATTGCCATTTGTTTAGTACACCCTCTCTTTAGGGGTCTTGAAGTGGCAAATTTGTTTTACCTGTTGGGCGTTAATTAATCGTTTTAAACAATTATTGCATTCCATGATGAATGACCATTAAGGCCTAACACACGTAGGAGTTTGTGGTTTTTATAATATTATTCTAAATCTAATAAAACTGTGTGCATTTGTTGGTTTAAATAACAGCAGCTTTTACGTGTTCTGAACATAATGCGTACGAAACGTAGTAAAAGTTCCCATTTTTTTAGTAACAGCTTATTTGTCGTTTTTACTGATCAGATAATTATAATTAATATTTAATATTGATGATTACTGTCTTCCCTCGTGTGACGCCGTGTAGTGTGATAGAATTTTGCCAAATATTCGATGGAACCCGCCCCTTCCAACTTCAAGGGACGCTGAAGTTGAAAGTGATAGGTTCTTCCGAAACTATTGTAAATTTGTACCAGGCTGCGCGGCGTTACATATTGGAAAACGGATGTTCGTCTTCAGTCTCGTGATAATCCCAAATCTCACTGATATGTGACTGTACAGTACCTCGAAATGACACTGCACATTAAAACTGATTAAATTAGGGGACGAACAGTTTTGAAATAGCTCTCCGTTAATCACTTCGACAACTCTTACTTTGTGCCCTAATATAAAACCAGTAGTTTTCCTCCGAAAACCTGTGATCTCTGTACCAGACTAAACGACGTCAAATCCCAGAAGTCAGTAGCCCTAATCTTCAAAGTCTCTGCCATGATGTCCTGATGTCTCACAAGCGTTGTACGGATCGACCATGGGCACAATTTTGTCTTGCGTTAGAAATTAGCACACGCGTGCGCCAGGCGCAACGGTGTTCGAGCATCGTCGAATAATGGTTTATACCAACCCTTTATCTGAGGAGTGCCATTAAAGCTTACTATTTTAATGATAGCACACAAAGACTTAAGATTAATTGGCTTGATAATTATTGACGCTTGAAGTTAGGTGCTGTGTGGTTTCAATTGAGAGAGATAACGAGTATCAGATGAAGTGCTGATCTAGTAAATGTGCGATTTACTTCCTACATTTATAATTACGCAGGTGGAATTTTCAGTTTATCTACTGGGTTGAAAATGGAAGCGAAACTGTTACTTTGTAATCGCTTCTTGTTGCAGTGTATTGGAATGTGGAAGTGGTTAATGGGAATGGTCACCTTCACGTTCCGGTGGCTTTACCCCAGGTGAGAGACAGATTCGTCCTTACTGTCTGGATAGGCGGCTGATTTCACACCAGAGCCAGTGTAGACGCCATGATGGGGATGTGTCTCACTTCAAAAAATCGAATTCCATTGTCCAGTCAGTAGTCGGAGCTCTAGTGGTCTCGCAGTACATACTACTGACTTTTTAGAATAAGGGGTAGAGAAATAACCATCGAACACAACTTTATAAAGTGTTCACACAGCTGCATGTTTCGACCCTATAGGGTCATCATCAGACAGACTTCTAGAACATATTTAAAGAAGTGTACTACAATCGCATTGTGGCAGTAATATCTCACTTTTTAGAAATATATTTACAATTCAGTCTTTCTTAAATACATTTAATTTTCGTAATAAAATAAGGCGATGTTAAACTTTAAAATGTTTTAGAAAATGACAGATTTCGGTGGTGGTTACGGGTAGTTGGTTAAGTTTATAAAGGTATGTTCGATTGTTATTTGTCTACTACTTATTTAATAGTTAAACACAACGGGAATTATGCATTGTGATTTATATGATCATCATATTCCTTGAGAGGGTCTTTCTAGAGCAGTTGGTAGCTGTCATGAGGCTCACAGGAGCTGTCCAACGCTCTTCTGCCTACTCGTATCTTCTGAACGATTTCTTACTTTAAGGTATTTGCACCAAATTGGAACATTTATTTATTTGGCCATGCGTACGGCATGCCTCGTTCATCTCATTTACAGTGGAGTAAACATCAGAACACACTACCAGAGTGTGTTGCTTTGTTTGACGCGCGTGACATCGAACGTCGTGGTCGATACGGTTTTTGGTAGGATGTCATCCCGCAGACCGGCTATCCTGAATCCTGAATGAGGTTTACAGTTGCTGTCGGTATAGTGGACCGACAGATGGAGCCATGACCAGTTCGTCATTCTGTCCGATTCATAGTCGCCAGTTATCCTGACATTCGAGGTGTCTGGGCTACTGCAAGACTCGTTCAATACGCCATACACGCAGTAAATAAATAAAGATCCTGACGTAGCGCGTGTCCTGCAGTATGTGACTACCAACAGTGTGTGTGACAATTTCAAGCTTTCATAGATCTCCCAATGAAGTTTTATTTGGAACATCCAATTTAGAAGTAAGTTTATATTTTATATTTTTCCTATTCCAAACTGAGGGAAAGGTAAAGGTAAAGGTAAAGTATTCCCATTACAGGCCTGTACAGGGCCTTAGGGTTTCAGGAGGTTGATTCTCCCATATTCTGAGACATTCGACACATAAAGGTGGTAAGGTTGTCATTTCTACGAACTGGCCGCCTTTAGCCCCTAGGGGATATTCCTCATACTCATTTCTGTTAGAAGCTGAATCGATCACAGGAACATAGTGCGGCCGGAAGGATTATGTTAATGAAAAATTCCAACGACACTATCAGGAATCGAACCCGCAACCCCACGGTTTGTAACGCAGTGCTTCAACCAACTGCGCCACTGCGTGTCCCCATAACATGTACATATTGGTGTTTATTTATTGATATTTTATGTAACAACGCTCTGAGTAATTCAGACTAGCTGTAGAGCATCTTCATTTATATTAAGCTACAGTTTAACTAAGTTGTGATAAATTTATTAAACTATAATCCGTTTGGCTTTATGTTTTCAGTAGAACAGCCCATACCATTGCGTGCTGGAATACGTGCATCATGTGTATGACCTGTAAACGCAGTATAATTGTTCCGATAAACACTGGACTACAGCATTGCCTCTTCTCGCCTGCGTCAGAACTGTCACTGTGCTAGTATATGCCTACATCGGATTTAATTGGAGTTAAAAGCAGGTCCAGAAGCGTTTGTGCTGGTCTGACGGTTAATTGACACAACGTAACGCCTTTGTTAATTCTGCCTGACGTCTCGTGACAGTTGAAAACCGAGCTGTTTTTGCGAAATCGGCTTGTTATTTAACAACGCATATTTGGAATTGGATTCATTATTGTTTCAGCGTGTTCGTATTCACCAGTGCGTCTCGCAGTTAAACGCGGTAAATGGCGGCCGAAACTTGGATTCGTTTTCTTTGTGCTCGTAAATTTCAGTATCTTATTTCTTTGGTGCCGATCCCAGTGGCTGCGCGGTGTAAGGCGTGGGTCTGTGGCCGCACGCGTGTTGGGATTGTGGGTTCGAATCCCGCCGGAGGCATGGATGCCTGTGTTGTGTGTTGTCAGGTACAGGTCTCTTCGTCGGGCTGTTCACTCGTCCAGAGGAACTGTACCGAGTGTGGCGTGTTTGAGTCCGATCTCGAAACTTCTACAGTGAGGGCCCACTACTAATGTTGAGCCATGGCGGTAAGGAGGGGTTGGACTTAGGTGGAAGTTTCAAAGCGTGAAGACTACTTATAATTACCCCCTTCCTTACCCTCCGCCATATCCCCCCCCCCCCAACCGGGATCGAATTCCGTTGGGGGCGAGATTTTCCGCACCCGTCCAGATTTGCCCCGGGGCCCAACTAGCCTCCTGTGTGTTGGGTACCTGGTATTTTCTGGGGTAAAGCGGCCAGCGCGTGGTGTTGACTAACCACCATCTAGCGCCGAGGGTGAAGAAAGACTAGAGCTACACATCTACTCCCCTTCTGAGCATTCGTGGCCTGTTCTAGGATGAACTGTATTTCCACGACTTCGCGTCTCCGTGTGGTCGTAATGTTACTTTTTGAGGTGTGACATCAACAAAATACGTTTGTGTGCATATGTGTGCGCGCGCGTGCGTGCATGCTTGTATGAAGAGTCTTTCTGGCTGCTCTCCCGTGATGTCGAGAGATCTTTATCGTACAAACTGACAGTAACGGTGTGGATGTATTTATAAAACACTCGCGATGTTTGGCTGCCTTCCACTTTTATAGGATATTAGTTTCTGTATATAATATGCATATATAACGTGTGTAGACACAGGAGAATCTTGGCTTTTATAACAGAGTTGCCTAAGGCTGGTGTTTTATAAATACCGTATATTCTGGAATCTAATCCGCACCCTTTTTACAGTTTCAGAGGGCTAAAAAATCAGGTGCGGATTAGATTCGCGGTCGTGAGCTGGACTTTGGAAAAATGATAGAGCCGCTGTACGTGCCGTAAGAACAATACAATACAATAATTTATTATTTTATTTATCATTTAATATATATATACTTATAATTTATTATTCATCATATAATATATAATACTTATAATTTATTATTCATCAGACTCGCCGTCATCACTCATAACTCAATCGCTATCCGTCAACCAGTCACTATCATCTTAATCTTCACCGTCGTCCTCCCATAGGTGCGGATTAGAACCGCGAATTAGCGGTTTTTTTGTTTTGTTTTGTTTTGTTTAAGAAATCGGCAAAAACTAGTGCGGATTAGATTCGAGAATATACGGTAATTACACACGCACACACGAATGATGCATGGAACACTGTTGTCAGTTGGAAATTGCAAACCTTACGGCAGTCTCAAATTTCGGGGGTTTCTGTTTTTCCTGCTAGAACTCCTAGTTATATAATCATTTCTTAATAGACGTGGAAAGGTGATGATTGTGGTAATGATAAGGGTATGTCTGCGCAGTACATGGTATAGTATGTGCATACGCATATATTCACACCGTGTCAGCTAAACGGAAGTTTATTGTTGGAGTATAAACTAAAATTACCTAGATATTGTGGGACGGGAAGGAATTATGTCGTCAGTCAGACTTGACCCATTTAGAGCAAACGCTGACTCTAATGACGTGGAACGCGATACGATTTTCGTTTTTTTGAACAGGTAAGTACGTTTTCATAAATGATACAAATAAACGTGGTGATATAAACCTCATCAAAAGTAATAGATCAATTATCCAATTATTGAACTAATTCACTGGCATATACCAGCAGACTTCTCGGTAACTTATTGGCAAATGGCATGATGCCAAATTTTAATGTAATTGAAACAAAGTCAGCTCCTAGTTCCAATCCTGTAATATACTTGTACTGACTTCCGGTATTTGTATAATCTCCGGCAACTACTAAAGTTATTCCGTCTTTGCTTGGTCGCCGCAGTTGCGTTTCTATAAAAAAATGTGTGGGGACGATGGGGAATCGGCGATGCTGTTAAACTGCATGTCATGCAACTTGGCAATGCTGGTTATTATAAACAGAATCGAAATGCGAACTTTATTATTATTCACCCTGTAGGACCATTCAGCAATCTAGTGATCCATCTCTTCGTAAGGATAAGTGACCTGCTTGAAGGCTGTTGGGTCGCAGCCGTTTCATTTGCGCCCTCATCTTGTTCATCTCGCGAAGCCATTTGTCTGTATCCATCTTCATGACGTCCTTTTATTCTGGTCTGTTCCCCGTACGTTATATTTCCACCTGACCTTTCATGTCCTGTTCAGCTTTTCGTGCTTTCCCTCCATTCTTAGTTTTGTTTGCCAGCGCCTCTTGTGTGTACTGGAGCCACTGCTGTCGTCATTGCAAGCTTGTGCATCATTATAAATTAATTTCATTTTAATGGTCTACTGCATCCTTCTGTTGTAAACTTTTAGCGCAAAGAAGGTACTGATCTTCGCAGTGTTTGGTTTATCCGCGTAATTGGTGGCGGTAACAATATGTATCACCTGCCTTAACACACATTGGTGAAATTATGGTGTTGATATGATTCTTGATGTACATGATTATTTTTCCGTATGCAGAACGAATCATTTGATGTTTATCATGGAGATTCGGCGTGTTCTCTGTTAGGAGCTAAATTGTAGACGTTTTTAAATGTACGTCAAGGTTTAAAGTGTTGGGAATGTTCAGTACCAATTTCGGTGGAAACTGTGTAGAAACTGTGCTTGTAAGTATGGCCACTATGTGTGAATTGGGGAGTCGGTGTTGTGACATAGCTATGGAAAGTTCAATCCGGGGTCGATTTCCGGTTCTTCAGAACGTCCACACCGGACCTGTAGCCCACCTGGCCTTCTGTTCGATTCGTCCCAGGGCACTTTACGCAGGGTTAAAGCGACTGTGGCATGAAGCTGATCACTTAACCTCCATCCAATGTCGAGGTTAAGAAAGTGTAATTATAGCTCTATTCGCCGTATATGTATTTATTGGGTGGTCAGGGACTTAATCTTTACACACACACGCGCGCGCACACACACACACACACACACACACACACACACACACACACACACAAATATATGGCCTGTGTATTCACAGATCTGTTCTGAGGTATTTTCCCATTTTAAAAGACGAGGAGTTCCGAGAAGAATGCTAGAAAGTATTTAATGTGTGGAGTTCGGCGTTCCTGCAATACGTAATTTTAAACACAACGTGCCGTAGCTTCGTCTCCGGTATGTACTGCCAACGTGATGCGCTTATTTACCGTCTCTAGCGTGTACTCACCGATTATATTTAGAACACATCAACGACTGGCACACCGCTAATGTCACATCACATTGCATACTGGACAACGTTATCTGGGTCTCGTGGTCGGAGCCCTGCTGTTGTGATTCGCTGCCGCGCTTGCCCGACGCTACTCCTTGCAAATAGGCCATAGTTTTAAAAACATAAGCGCCCAAGCATCCTTGTTTACATGGATCAGTTTTGTTATTGTTGTGCATAGAACATGTTCCCACGGTTGTTCCATGTTTTCCAAAAGAACTCAGTATGTTCGTGCTCCAGATGTGAACCGTCCGTTATCTTGGTGCCTGTAAGAAGAGTAACTATACGCAAAATACAGCTATTATGTTGAAGTTCGCGTATGTCGTGCTTTCTGCTACATTGCGGATTGGCCATAGGCATGTTTGTTTGTAAGATAAAATATTCATTATGTAATTAAAATATGCAATGTTCTTCTAATGAGTTTAATATCGCCATATTATGAGTGATACATAAGCCGCTATCGGCCCAGTCAACCGCAGTCTGGTCTATGACAGTGTTTTTTGTGATTATGTAGTAAAACGTTCATTTGTTGTTCTCAGAACCCATATTAATTTTGTTTTTTCCGGAGTTTGATGTAGTTTTCGTATTTATATGTCAAATGACCTTAAGGAAAATACGTAAGGCCCTTCCATTCAGCGATGACGTGTTCAGATGAATTCGTATAGGAGTTTTAGGCAATTTTTTTTTCATACTTCTCCAAGTTCCCGGTTGAAAGATTGTTAAATTTTAAGTTTATTTGTTACGAATTGGAAAAAAGGGTTAGCAAACCTGTCAGTTGTATAATTTAGTTAGTAATGTGATTTTTGTCTCATGAACTGGTGACGTGGTAACCTTCGTTTGGAGTATATTTATACTGCAGTAACCTTGAATTTTAGGACGTTCTGTTGCTTCAGTGGATTATGAACACTCCGTAGGTCTTTTATTGACAGTGAACCATCCGATTCCTTGAGAGGTGGGGAGATTTTTGCTTAGCTAAGCGACTGTTAATAAGTACTCCGCTCCTTGGGCTTATTTCCACATAATGACCTACCGCATTTTAAAGGTAATTTGTTGTCAAATTTTTCTGCACTGTTCACATCTACCTAAGTATGTATGTGTGGGATAAATTTAGTTCTGCAGTACGCAGAATATCAAACACGCGACATTAGATTTTGATATGCAAGTGTGTGAGATAGTTATAACACGACAGTTCTTTCTCATGTAGGCCAAGATTGAGGAAGTTAGCGTTGTCTGCTGTATTACGCACTGCAAAATTACTGGTACAGTGTTATTAATTGACGCTGCAGCAGTTAATACTCTATTTGAACGTGGGCGAATATGAGTAGTGATGTAACGAAAGACGCCTGGCCTTCGGACTGTCCGCTGATCGGGTACGGTAATGGATTGTTTCCTTTTTTTTTACCACATTCCGCTGACATGCAGTTGGCACCTTCAATATCAATATTACCCGTATTTTTAAATGTTTCTCCTAACTTTCGGCCTGGACTTCACGATTTACTTCGTTCTATAGCTAATAAGTAGCAACAACAACTGCGTGGTCGCATCCGATTATAATTTTATTGTTCATAAATTAGAGGGTTTAGTGTTCACTGTCCATAAAACTTATAAATACGAGCAGGTCGTCTAATGAGCTCTTCATCCTTTTGTGTAGGCTTGTTTTCGGCATTCATAAGCGCCATTGCAACTCGGATCAGAAAGCGAGCGTCAGCACATTTTGCGATGCATCTTCGGGCTGTTTTTATAATCAATCTATGTGTTCAATCGCTAAATACGTTTCATGGACGTATATTTTGACACGGACAAAGAGAGCATGTGTAACACCTGTTTAAATTTTTGTAACATTCGTGAGTAAGCTTTGATCAGGAAGAAGCTACTCACTGCGCAGTGAATATTCATGTTTAAGTGGTTTCCTCATACAGAAGGTAACGCATTAAACGAAAAATCTTTTATAACTTAAGATGCCCCTCTTCGGGGATGTGTGGCCGTGTGCTTACATAGATTTGGCTCCGCGTCCCGCAATTTATGTTCGTAGTTACGTCTGTGAGAACCTCAGATCGAACTCACAACTCTGTAAATTTTCGCAAGTGCCACGATGACATTTGCTACTGAGCGTCAGCACTAACTGCTGTTGGCAGCTGTGAGACGCCGGTCTGTCTGTTCCCAGTGCACCGCTGTCTTGTCCTGCTATGCAGGTGGATCGATGAATAGCAGTCACCTGTACGTCGTACGTTAAGCCAGTTAAGTTTAAATTTATCTCTGTATTTCGGAACTTCCAGCCAGTTGTGGTTTGCTACTCACTGCTGGTGGTAATATGTGTATATTCTGCAGTGAGTTTGTTGTACTCTGCCCTCGGTGACATTTTAGTCTGAACTCTGAGTCTAGTGTCCGTCCGGCGTAATTGATTGTGTGACGTTGGCCGATACTTAAAGGAGACTTCCCGTGAAACTTTCGGATGTACTGGGTGTACTGATGGTGCGAGTAACAGGGTCGTACTTGAGGCTGGTTACTTTAAGCTCTGTACCTTAACGGATTGCATGAATTATTATCTGAGGCTATCAAACGAATTTACCGACCAAAGTAGTTAAACTGCTTGCTTATTCTAGGGTTTTAGAATCAGTGACTAAATTGAGAGTGTTTTTTCTTCTCGCCTGTTGTCAGAAAAGCGGAATACTAAAGGTACGAAACTATAACGCGGCCTCATTCATATTGTAATGCGCCCAGTTATTATGTATGGGTATGCAATTTTGGGCTGTGTCCCTAAGGTAACTCATAGATTTAGAATAGGGAACTTGTGGGTTGAAATTGTTTTAGGACAGTGTGACGGGGAAAAAGAAAATATTCGCGTCTGAGGTGGAGTAACAGAAGGATAAGAAAATTATATAATGAAGTGATGAATTATTTCTTCTCTTCACCGCTGGACGCTGGTTTGTGCAAATCGTGTAGGTCTGGAATGCTGGGACATGTGGCACAGATGAGAAGAAAATTGCGTACAAAATTTCAGTCAGATTACTCGAAGAAAAGGAAAGTTCCGGAGACCGACGAACAGTTGGAAGGATAGTAGAAGATTCTGTAATACAGGCCCATATTGACGAAATAGGAAGGGATTGTGGACTGGAATCAAGCAGTTTAGGATTGGGACCATTGGTGGATTATTTTGAACACCGCAGTGAACAAATAATGTTCCATAAAAGGAAGGCAGTGATTTTTTTTTTTTTGTAAACTGCGCAACTGTCGAGTGACCCTGCAGGCAAGAGTCATTAGAGTCTCTTATTGAGTAAGTTAATTGGTAGTTTGGTCAATACGTCAGACTGTATGGCCTGTAATGTTCAGATGGTTGTGAATAATGGATCGGAAATAAAGTAAAAGGAAGAGAGAGGTCTTCGCTGAATTTAAGATATTATCCCGGAATTTGTTTGGGGAGGCTGAGGGGGGTTAGGGAAAGTCTTGGGGTTCTCGGTGTTCATGCCGAGATACGAATTGGGAATCTCCCATGTACAAGTCAGAAGCGTAACTGTTTGAGCTATCGTGTTGGGTTAAAAAAAAACTAATCCACTCTCCGGACCGCGTCTTAGGCTTGGTTCTGCTAAATACGCAGTGCTGTCTATTCGACTTCGTGTTAGTTATTCGCAGGAGTTAGTTAGAAATTAGTGAATTTTGCTCTGAATGAAATTCGTAATTAGAAGTGTTGGATCTTTGAATAGGAAAGCTGGCTGAAGTGACGAGTTTGCATTCGTTTCTGGATGTCGGGTGATGGTGCAGCTGATAAAACATTAGCATCTAAACTGTGAGCTGCCCACTCGGTTGTTGCATTACTGGAGACTGTTTCTGATCTCGTCTTGTAGGTGCACAAGTAAGAAGTTTGGTAACTGATCTGACGATTGCTTCAACTATCCACACAGTTTCCTATGGCAAGTAGTTGCTTGTTTACGAATACGAATGGATGCACAGATAACTTAGGTTGTTTGTTAAGTAACGTGATTTCGTCGTCGCAAATGTGTACCAAGTCCCAACACTCCTGTTCCCGCGCTCTGTAACCTCGATGCAAGAGTGGTGGATCTGAAGTACACAAATCATTGTCCTTAATTTTATGTTCTCTTTGGAGATCTTAACTGGATATTTGTTGGAACAGTTGAAGCGAGTTATCAGTGGGATGACCAGCTAGATAATTGTCACATTGACTCATAACATAGCTTCCATATTGCCCGGTTGTTTTGGCGGAAGAACCGCGCTGGATGTATAGTGCCACGCTTCAAGAAATGAAATAATTACATCGTGACCGAGTCGGCCCCCCCCCCAATGTCTAGCTGTCTTCTCTTGCTACGTTAGGCTGCAAGTGCTATTGCTCATTCCCACGAGGGACTGAATTGCGCTAACCCTCGTGCTGGTAACCTAAGTGGATCAGTTTTAGAAGCAAGAAGTAGTGCGTGATCAGAGAATATATCGGGCTATATCAACAGATTTGTGCAGAGTGCTGTTTAACGACGCTGCCGGTTGCTAATACACAGTGGCGCAAAAAGAACGCATTTTTTCAAATAATTGTAACTTTTTTATTTTCAACATAAAAAAATTATGTTAACACCAAAACAGCCTGTAATAAATGCAGTTTTTATTGCTTACATTGATTACTCAATTACGGAAAATTATATCGTAAAGATGGCGTCCTTCTTGCTGTACACACGTCCGGAGCTTCTCCTCAAAGTTCTGCATCACATTTACTAACATTTCTTGTGGCACAGTTGTAGTTTCTTCGCTAATGGAAACTTTCAGATCGTCGACTGTACGAGGTTTTCGAACGTAGACTTTTGATTTGAGGTAACCCCAAAGAAAGAAATCGCAGGCAGATTAAAAAACATGCGTTCTTTTTGCGCCACCCTG
>Ga0123355_10015478_pt1 | contig 11987 bp, 13 predicted proteins | sample TergutEmb28metaG_3_FD_89872 | JGI IMG/M metagenome (GOLD analysis project Ga0123355, IMG submission 89872) | Embiratermes neotenicus P1 segment gut microbial communities from Petit-Saut dam, French Guiana - Emb289 P1 | ecosystem: Host-associated > Arthropoda: Insects > Digestive system > Gut ... | reverse complement strand
TCGCGTACCCAGTGGACAGGATCCTCGCGCCGCAGCCGTTCGAAATAGGGGTACCAGGTATCGTCCTGGTAGAGCTGCGGGTCGCTAACATCGATCGCGTCGAGTGGCATCCGCCAGGCCTCGCAGGTCGGATCCGCGTGCACCGGTGCGTTCATCGGCGTTGCTCCCGTTTGGTTGGCTCTCCGCTCAGTGCTGGCCTTCCGGCATGCGGACCACCAGACCGTCGAGTTCGTCTGTCATCTTGATCTGGCAAGCCAGCCGCGAATCCGGCTGCGCTACGGCAGCGAAGCTCAGCATACTCGCTTCCTGTGAACCGGGCACCGGCGTGCCGATCTTTTCGAGCCACTCCGGCTCCAGATACACATGGCACGTGGCACAGGCACACTCGCCACCGCAATCGGCATCGATGCCTGGGACATTGTTGTCCACCGCACCGCGCATCACGGACAGCCCGACCGGCACATCAACCGTGTGCGCGGTACCGTTGTACTCGATATAGGTCACCTTAGGCATAGGGCTTCCCTCAAAATCCGCCATTTGTTCACCTGGCGAGCTCTTGCATGGAGACTGACACATCGCGTAGCCGGTCGGCCACCACCTTCTTCCGCCGGCCGATCATCGACTTACCGGCCATGAACTCAGTCGGGGCGTTGACCGCTTCCACGGCTTGCAGTGTCCCGTCAAGGGCGAGGTGAAAGACTGCGAATCTCCCGGCCGCCGGATCGCCGCGCACGATCACAGAGGCCGCATCAAACGGCAGGCCCGCGATCTGCAGCCTGATATCGTACTGGTCGGACCAGAACCACGGAACTTCCGGTGTGGGCGGCGGCCGTCCGCACAAATCTGCCGCGGCCTGCTTCGCTTGCTCCAGCGCGTTCGGTACGGACTCCAGACGAAATCGTCGGTCATAGAGCGGCAGGGGCCGCCAGGTGCAGTCGCCGATCGCATGGACATGTGGGTCGCTGGTGCGCGCGGCGAGATCGACGACAATGCCGTTCTCGCACGCTATGCCGGATTCGCGGGCCAACCGTTCATCGGGGCCGGCCCCGACGCCCACCACTAAGACGTCGCAGGAAAGGCGCACTCCATCGCCGAGGCGGACGGACGTCGCGTGGCCGGCGTCGCCTTCAATTGCTGCCACCGTCGCATTGCACAGAATACGGACATCCCGCGCCTCGTGCGCTTGCTGGAAGAACGATGACAAGATCGGTGAGGCGACCCGCGCGAGTACGCGTTCCTCACGCTCAATGACGGCGACCGACGCGCCGATTGAGCGCGCCGATGCGGCCAGTTCCAGGCCGATATATCCGCCGCCGATCACGACAAGCTGCGAGCCGGCGATGAGCGCGGCCCTGATGCGGTTGGCGTCGGCGATGCCGCGCAGGTCCAGGACGCCGCGAAGATCATGGCCCGGCACTGCCAGCACGCGCGGTTGTGCGCCGGTCGCGAGAACAAGTTCGTCGTACTCCAGGTTTTCGCCGGTTGAGAGCGCAACGGTGCAGCGATCGCGGTCGATTGCCGTTGCCGTCACGCCAGGCAACAATTCTATATTGTTGGTGCGGTAGAAACCGACGGGCCGGAGCGCCACGCTCGCGGCGTCCATCTCCTCTTTCAGCCATGTCTTCGAGAGCGGCGGGCGCTGGTAAGGCAGGAACGGTTCTTCTCCGACCAGCGTAATCCGCCCCTTCCACCCGAACTGGCGCAGAAACGCTGCAGCCGACCCGCCGGCATGCCCGGCACCGACGATGACGACATGTGCAGTCGTGTCAGCCCCTGTCATTCGAAGCCGCGTGGAGCCCGAGCAATCTCTTGCGGGCCACGGGTCCTCCGCGTCGCGCCTCGCAATGACCTATGCGAGGACATCACCCTCATCCGAACTGTTTCGCGATCTGCGCCGACAATCGTCGGTACACCTGCCGCGCGTTGCCTTCGTACACCTTGGCCTTGTCGGCCGCCGAGATGGGGAGTTGCTCAATATAGCGTTTTGTGTCGTCGTAGTGGTGCCCCGTCTCCGGATCGATGCCGCGCACCGCCCCGATCATTTCCGACGCAAACAGGATGTTCTCAATCGGGATCACCTTCGCCAGCAGCTCCTGCCCCGGCAGGTGATAGACGCAGGTGTCAAAAAACACGTTGCGCAGCAGATGCTCGGTCAGCGGCGGCAGTTTCATGTCCTGTGCGATGCCGCGGAAACGGCCCCAATGGTACGGCACTGCTCCGCCGCCATGCGGAATGATGAACTTCAGAGTCGGGAAATTCTTGAACAAATCGGATGTCAGGCACTGCATGAACGCCGCGGTATCGCCGTTCAGATAATGAGAACCTGTGGTGTGGAAGGCGGGATTGCATGCCTGGCTGACATGGATCATTGCTGGAACATCCAGCTCGACCATTTTCTCATAGAGCGGGTACCAATATTTATCACCCAATGGCGGATCCTGCCAGAATCCCCCTGACGGATCGGGGTTGAGATTGCAGCCCACAAACCCGTATTGTTGCACGCACCGCTCCAGCTCGGCGACACAATTTCGCGGTGAGACGCGGGCGCTTTGCGGCAGCATGCACACGCCAATGAAGTTGCGCGGGAACAGCGTACAGACGCGATGGATGAGTTCGTTGCAGGCGGTTGCCCAGGCCTCGCTGGTGGACGCATCGCCGAGGTGATGACCCATGCCCGCCGCACGTGGCGAGAAGATCGTCAGGTCGGTTCCTCGCTCCTGCTGCACCTTCAACTGACCGTTGACGATGGTCGCACGGATTTCGTCATCGGTGATGGCCGGCCGTGGCGGAGCCGCACGTCCTTCGTTATCGGCTGCGATCTGCTCTGCCCGCCACGTCTCATGCTGACGCGGCGACGTCGTGTAATGTCCATGACAGTCGATGATCACGGTTTCCTCCGCTCATTCGGGATCAATCCGGGATGATCCCGCCATCCACATTGTAGGATTGCCCGGTGATGTTGCGCGCGCCCGGTGAGGCCAGAAACACCGCCATCGCAGCGATGTCCTCCGGGTCATTGGCCCGTTGCAGGGGAATGGCCGATGCCCGGCGTCGCTCCATTTCGTCGATCGTAACGCCCTCCTGCTCGGCGCGCACCTGCAGGTTGCCCTCAGACAGTGCCGTACGCGTGACACCTGGGCAGATTGCATTCACATTGATGTTGTGCCGTCCCAACTGCTGCGACGCGGTCTTGGTCAGAGCAATCACCGCGCCCTTGCTCGCCGCGTACGCGGCATTTGACGTGCCCGCATAGCCTTTGCCGGCGATGGACGCGATGTTGATAATTCGGCCGCTGCGCCGCGGGATCATCTCCTGCGCGACCCGCTGCAGACAAAAAAACACGCCCTTCGCATTGACCCGGTGGATGCGATCCCAGTCCTGCTCCGTCAGATCCATGATGTCGGCGCGACGGGTGACGCCGGCGTTGTTCACCGAGATATCGATGCGACCAAATGCCTCGATTGCCCTGCGCACCATCGCATCGATCTGCTGCAGCTCGCCGACGTCGGTCGGCACCGCGAGACTGCGCTTCTGGAACCCGCGCACCGCCGCAGCGGTCTCCTCGGCAGCCGGCGCGTTGATATCGGCAACAATGATGTTCGCCCCGGCCTCGGCCAAGGCCATCGCGCACGCCTTTCCGATGCCCTGGCCTGCGCCCGTCACCAGGGCGACCTGATCGGTCAGGATCATGACACTCCCTCCCTTCATATTCACGCTTGGAATACGGACCGCCCGGAGGGCGGCCGTCAAGCTGTCCGGACTTATTCGGTCAGCCGTTCGCACACCGCTGTCGGGATCAAGGGCCGCTCGGTGTCCACACTCACGCCCGTCAGTGTGCGTCGCATGTCCGGGGCCCGCCGCTTCTGGAAAGCGGCCCGCGTTGCCTCGTCCGCGCCGTGCAGAATCCCCTGCGGCGTGTGCGACAGCATGCCCAAGCGCCGTGCGCCCGACGCATCATCATGCACGAACACGCTTTCATCGTAATCGACGTTGCGGTGATACGACGGCAGCTCTTCGGCGGTGAGATCGGACACGGCCACCTGGGGAACGAAGGTGACCACCATCAACCCGGTCGCCTCAAACGTCGCCCAGGCCGATGGCGGGAGGTGGATCCGGTCGGAGCTGATCGGAATGATGTCACGAATGTTCAGCTTGTAGGGGAACAGGTCACCTTTCCATCCGACCGCCTGTAGTGGATTGTTGCGGTAGAAAATGGAGCTGTAGCTGCCGCTATGCTTCACGCGCAGTTCCCATTCCTCTCGGCGTTCGAAGCCGTAGTCGCAGAGTTCGGGTAGCGTCAGCACCGTCGGATCGATCGGCATGTGCCTACCGACTTGAACATGCTCCGTGAGCGTCAGTGGTGCTGGTGATTCAATCACCAACAGCCGGCACGCTGCCGAGGTCGGGTTCAATGCGAACGTCACTCCCTTTGGAATCAGCACATAATCGCCCGGTTCGTAAGCCAACTGCCCGAACTCGGTTGCGAACGCGCCGGACCCTTCGTGCACGAAGTAGAGCAAGTCGCCATCGGTGTTGCGGTATGCGAAAGGCATCGCCTGGGTGCGCCGGCTGATCGCGATCGAGACGTCCGCATTTGCCAGCAGCACTTCGGGCACGCCCCGCTGATCGTTTTGATCGGGCGGCTCGACGCGTGCCGTATCGACCAGCCGTCGCGGATGCAGAGTGCCCTCGACACGTACGATTTCGTTCGGCCCATCGGTTCGGTAGACCATCGCCACCGGGCCGAAGAAGCCTTGCCGGCTGATATGTTCTTCCTTGAGCTCACCCAGCCCCACACGCGCCTGACGCGCATGCCGCCCGCGTGTCATGTGGATCCACGATCGCATCGCATTGCCTCCCTTGCCGCGCTGCCCAGAGATCAGTTCTAGCACAACCGGCGGTCATCTCGACTCGCCCACCGGTGACGCAGAATTCGTCGCCGCCCTCTGCACGGAGTCCCTGACCGATCGTTCGTGAGCCGGGCGCGGGCCCGCTAGCAGCGCCGGATCGACCCGCAGGCGGACGCCGCGAGTCAGCCGTGGCGGGCGGGCGTGGCTTGGGTCGATACACCCCAGTGAGAGCACCGCTGGCCGATGCGGGAATAAATGTGCGCGCTCGCCGGTAGACTGCGACAGCAACGAACCGCGTGGCGGTGCGGCCGCAGAGCCTCGCCGGCCGCCACGGGCAAGTGCCGCCACACCGGCGGTGCGGTCTCCGGCCGATGTCGAGAAACAGCAAAGTGACAGAGGCAGCCGCCATGGAACCGAACTATGAAACAGAGGGCGGGTTGAGCAACCGTAGTCTCGAAAGCCTGGTAACAAACGTGAATACGCGGGCCACGAGCGCGCCGGTGAGTAGGCCGAGCCTACGCGTGCCGACAAGACGCCTGACGGATAGTAACGCCGAAGCCGATACACATCATGCCGCCGCGTCTTCAGCAGAAGCGACGTTGAGGTCGGAAAATGTTCTGCCAACACAACGACGCTCTTTGTTATACCGAGGTATGGGAAGCGTGGTCCTGACCGCCCTCGCCATGGTAGGTCGTCGCGCAATTGCCGCCGATGCCACCATTGCAATCGACAATTTCACCTTTTCGCCAACCCCCCTCACTGTTGCGCGGGGTACCACCGTAAGCTGGATGAACCGCGATGACATCCCGCATGCCATCTACTGTCCGGCGTTGAGCCTGCGCTCACAACCGCTCGAGACGAACGATATATTCCGTCATCGATTCGACCAAGCGGGGACATTCGACTACATCTGCTCGATCCATCCCAATATGCGCGGCCGAATCATCTGTCGGGTTTACGAACCTCAAGCCAGGCCCTTCTCGGGCCTTTCAGGAGCTGAGAGAGGCGAACGAGGGCTGCCGATTGCTAGCCCGAGATAAGATCTGGCGATGCAGCTTCGAACTGCTACCCGGTATACTCCTGCTGTGTATTTCTGGAGCCATGTTGTCATGGTCCCTCCCGCGCCTTAAACAGGCATTTCTTGGCAAAGAAGATGTCGTTCCGACCACGCACATTTCGGTCGGCTCAGATTGTGAGTTCGGTCAAAGAGCTCGGATCGAATTCGATGTTGATGCTCGGAAGCCAACAACTTTTACAGTGGCGCTTCTTCATATCGGCACACCGTCAGCATCGCATCCCTGTGAATACATTTACATTCGCTTTCCAGGACACATCGACAGTGCCTATGCCGACAGAATACCAAACCCGATGTCGTCAACCGAATTCAAAGAAGATATCTATGTGCATCTGCCGGGCCAGCGACCACGATTTGGGAATGCAGTTCTGGATGCTTCCGTCGGCGATGATGTCAGATTGACAGTGGCCATCAAAAAACTACCCGAAAACGTCCGATCCGGGGACATTTATGTCAAAGGTCAGCTCAGTGCGTTCTTATATGCCCGCTCATCTTCGGAAAGAGTTCTCCACTACTGGATCAGATTGCCTGGAAGCCAATTTCGTGAAGGATGTCAAACCGACGCCGAGTGCGAGGACGCCTACATCGCGGACAATTCCCACCTCGGTGTGATAGACCTGATCTTCTCACGGAACCTCGTGATCGAATCGGTGCTGCTTACAAAGTCGGCCGAAGCGCTCACCCGGGACGGAAAGGGTCGAATCACCACAGAGAATTTGTCCGGCGCGATCGTGACCGAAGACAAGGAGGATGCCAGGGCTCGCGACGTGGTGGTTCTGTATGCCGGCGCTTTGTTCGCGTCGGGCATCGCGGTGTTGATAGACGGTGTTATGGAATTCCTTCGCTTTGCAGTGAGGCGGTGATTGCGCGAGATGATTTACTATGGCGGTGCGGTGGTGATTGCGGTCTGTGGGCGCGGCAACGGTGGCGCGTGGCGTTGACGGGCAACGCGATCCGGCTGGCATCGCCACGGTCGAGAAATTGGTGATTGAAGCCGGTGCATGACGCAGCGCTGGCCGACGCGCCAAAGCTTCGACCGGAGGTTGAGGTTCATCGAGCCGGATCATGACACCGTGGTGCTGGTGCGGGGATGCGGCGATGGTGGCAGGCGCCCGGGCTGGCGGCCGGATCATCTCGATGATGACGATGCGCCCGCCACAGCAGGGATATGGCGGGCGCAGGTCGGGCAGCGGCGCGGCGTCCTCGACCTCCGTTCTTGCTTGGGTGGCGGCCCGACCGGTTTCGGATCGCACCTGTCGAAAACCAGACATTCGGTGCGTCCTCGGCCGGCCGAACTTTCTCATGTCAAGCGCAGGCTCACGAGCCGAATTCGCACATTTAACGTGTCTCGCTCACATTTGGTTAGCGTCGACGTCATGGCGGGGACGCATTCGTGCTCGGAGGGACACGACAGTGGCGGTGCGGTGACGAAGCGGCCGTCGGCGAGCACCACGTCGGCTTCGAGCACCGTGCCCTCGTTCTGTTCGAACGCGGCTTTGGCAAGCTTGTGCCAACCGTTCAATGTCCACGGCCGGGACGGGTCGTCGACCTGGTTTGACTGAGTCGGGTCCGGAACCCGATCTTCTGTCGCCTCGGGCCGTACCTCGACGCGCGCCCCTCAGGGTGCCCCTCAGTGTGATCGTGCCGCCCGCCGATTCCTGCCATTCTGGTGCAGCACAAGAGCCGAGGCGGTCCCGTCAGGCACCAGCTCGAAAGTGATCTGCGCATCCACGACCCGGGAGAAGAACCGCGTGTCGCTCTCCGGAAAGACCTCCTGCTCGCCCAGACCGGTGGCCTGCACCATCAATCGCCCGTCCCTTGGCGTCACGGTCAAAACAAACCGCGGCGTCAACGGGTAGCGCCCCGCAAAAGCGGCCAGTTTCGCCGGGTCGATTGGCACCTGCCGGTGTAGCGCCGGCAATGGAAAATTCGGGTTGAGGAGATGGCGCCCGATCCGAGGGGTCGTGGTCCAGGTTGCAATGACCGGGGGCGCCAAATAACCCGTGTTGGACAGCAGCACGGTGGCCATTCCGTTCCGAGCCGAATAGCCGATAAAGCTCGAGTAACCGCCGGTCCCGCCATCCTTCACGACCAGCTCGTTGTTATGCGCGGTTTCGACAAACCAGCCGGCTGCCGCGTAGACACCGATTTGGCTGGTCTGACGGCGCACCTCCAGCAGACTCTGGAACGCCGGCGTCAGATCGGTTTTCCGCTTGCCCTGGGCGGCGTCCAGGAAGCGCATCATATCATTTGCCGTCGAGTGCAGCGCGCCCGCGCCGGCGAGTGTCAGGAAACTCCAGCCCGGGGCAGGGTGCAGCGACTTGTCGTGCCCCTGGGCGAGCCGCTTGCGCATCGCAGGCGTCAGCGTGATGCACGTGTCACTTAATCCCAACGGTTCGCAAATGCGCGACACGACCAGCTCCTCATAGCCGCGACGCGCCCGCAGGGCGAGGACATGTCCCAACAGCCCGAAGCCAAGATTGGAATATTCGAAATGCGACCCTGGATAATAACGCGGCGCGTATTCAGACAGGAAATCGTAGAGCTGTTCTGCGGTGTAATCGGCATAGGGATTGTTCTCGTCCCGCGGCCTGAAATTTGCCGGCAGGCTCGGCAGACCGGACGTATGAGTGACCAAATCGAGGAGCGAGATCGGCTTGTTGTCGAAGGGCTTGGGTCGGCCTTCCGCGGGCAGATATTTCGCTACCGGGTCGGTCAGCTTGACCTCGCCACGAGCCACCGCGTCTGCCAGCAGCAGCGCCGTGAATACCTTGGTGATGGAGCCGATCTCAAAGACGGTGTCGCCGTCGAGTGCGCGGCGCTGTGGCTCGCGCGCTGCGCCGTAAGTGACAAGGCGTGGACCGGCGTCGTCCCGAACCAGCGCGACATACCCGACACTGTCTTGCCCGGCATCGACCCGCACTGCCAGCAATGACCGGATCGCGTCAGACGATGGCGCCCGATCAGGCAGGGGCTCGGCGGCATCATCGCTGGCTCCGCCTCCCTGCTGTGCGTAGATAGGAATAGAGATGACTGGCTGGGTGAGTGCTGCGAGCAGCACCCCCCGGCGGTTGATGAGAACGCCTCTCACTCACCGCACCCCCGCGAGACTGGCTGCAAAGCAGATCAGGTTGTCGTCGAGATCCTTGACGATCAGACTACGCATAGCCCACGGCTCGTCGCGAGGTGGCTGCCAGATGTGAGCGCCTGCGGTCTGCAATTGTTGGTGCAGCGGGTTGACGTCCGAAACCTCAATGAATGCGCTTAGCAAATCCTCACCTGCGGTACGGTCGATTACAGGTTTGCTGACGTGGCGGATCGCCAAAATGGCTTCGTCACGCGCTACATGGGCGTAAAAGGGAACGTCGCCATAGACGAATAACGGATGAAATCCGAGCGGGCCGGTATAATAGGCGAGCGCCGCTTGGAAATCTTTAACGAAGATGTTCGGAATTGCCTGTTTCAACATGAGCCGGGGTCCTGATTCCATGGATCCGCTTGCTTGCTGATCGTTGCCGGTCAGATAATGTCCAATCCGGCGCATTTTGTCTGTTACATATCGTGTCAGATTTACCTCTGCGGATGTGCGCAACGCAGGATTTCTGCACCACACACCACAGACACGGCGGATCAAAAGCCTGGCTCGGTCCAGTCTGACACCTCGTACGCTCGCCACTGGTCTGGTTGGGGTCGGAAGTGGTCTTTCGCTCCAAGTACCAAGTGCCATACTCGGACCATGGGAGGTCCGCCGGTTGGAGATTTCCCTGCAATGACGACATCCAGGCAGCACTTTGGTCGCTGCCGCGTGCTTGGCATTCTGTAGTGCCGGTGTCGGACCGTCTCGGGCTGACTGGTCCGGGGGCTCGCGCAAATGACAACGTCCGTGCCTAGCCTATAGGATGAGATGATCACAGTTACCCGCGACCTATCGGGGAGTGAGCCGTTGCTTGGCAGGCGAATGGCCCGCTTCAATCGTCAGGTCCTAAATCATCTGACGCGACCGCTTGCCCGTCACCTTCCGGGATTTGGAGTCATCATCCATCGCGGTCGACGGACTGGCCGCATCTACGAAACACCTGTCAATGTGTTCCACCACGCTGACCAGTATGTTGTCGCGTTGACCTACGGCGCCCGTGCTGATTGGGTGAGAAACGTGCTTGCCGCCGGTACCTGCGAGCTGGTTACCCAGGGTCGCCGACTGCGCCTGGCCGTTTCGTATGTCGAGCATGACGAGCGACGACTGGTCGTGCCGATTCTCGTCCGGCCGATATTGCGGCTGACCCACGTCGCCGACTTTCTGCACTTGAGTCTCACACAGCGAGATCATGACGCCTCGCGTCCCTGATGACGGTCGTTGTCCGTCAAAGCGTGCGAGACCGACGAAGCCGTGTGCCGTCAAGCGTCCGCGCCTCGGATCGTGCGATGGACAGGCGTATGTCCGTGCCTGGATCGACTCCTGTGGTAGGCCGCGGGTACCAGACGCTCAGATCGGCACCACGAGCGCTGGAGACGCCCCGGATTGCGGAGCCCTCTTGGGGCGGCACCACGCCCCTCCCAAAAGCGGCGGCGGAATGATAAGCCCAGGGCTGTGACCGCAAGCGACCACGCGTTGGTGCTGTTTTCCGGCGGGCAGGATTCTTCCACCTGCCTCGCTTGGGCTCTGGCGCGCTATGAACATGTGGAAACGATCGGCTTTGCCTACGGCCAGCGGCACGCTGTCGAACTGGCGTGCCGAGGGCCCATCCGCGCGACACTGGCCTCTCCGGCGCTTGGCCCTGATCACATGGTAGACCTGAGTGCAGTGCTCGCCGGACTTGGCAGCACGGCGCTGACCTCGGACACTGCGATCGCGTTGAATGACGAGGGGCTGCCGAACACATTCGTTCCCGGCCGCAATCTTCTCTTCCTGACCTGCGCCGGCGCGATCGCTTATCGGCGCGGCATCAAGCGAATCGTGGCGGGCATGTGCGAGACAGACTACTCCGGCTACCCCGACTGCCGTGACGATACGATCAAGGCTATGCAGGTCGCGTTGAATCTCGGTATGCAGCGTCGCTTCGTGCTCGAGACGCCGCTCATGTGGCGCAACAAGGCGGCGACCTGGACGCTCGCCCGCGAACTTGGCGGTGATGCGCTGGTGGAGATGATCCGCACCGAAACGCACAGTTGCTACCTGGGCGACCGCAGCCGGCTACACGACTGGGGGTACGGCTGCGGCACCTGCCCTGCCTGCGAATTGCGTGCTGGCGGGTGGCAGCGCTGGCGCGCCGCGGCCACGCCGGCTTCAATGGGCGCGTCCGTTACGACAGGAGATTGCAAATGAGCCGCCTGGCCTTCCTCGCTGCTCTGTCTTTCGCCGCGCTTGCCGTCCCGGCTCACGCGCAACGCAACGTCGCCCTCCACGCGCGCACCGCCGGGGAGCTGGCCCAATTGTGCACCGCCAGCCCGGAGCAACCGGCCCGTGACGCAAAGATTAACTACTGCCATGGCTTTGCCCAGGGCGTGGTCGATGTCGAGCAGATGCATGGCATGCGGTTCTGCATTCCGAAGGGAACATCGCGCGACGCCACGCTTGCCGAGTTCGCGCGCTGGGTCGGCGCAGACCCGCAACGGCATAGCGCGAATGCCGTCACCGGGCTGACGCAATTCCTGACGGAACACTATCCGTGCCACTGAGGCGGCGCGCGGGCCTTCCGGTGCTCGGGTGGCCGTTCACGTCATAGGCGCGTCCGGCCGGTCCGGAGCGGCGCTATGTCGTAGCCTCATGGAGCGGGATGCGGGGCCGGTGCCGATCATCCGGGACCCCGCGCGCTGGGCAGCTGCCAGGATCGCACTCGTTCCGCGCATTGCCCGCCTCGAAGACCATGCCGCGTTGCGTGCCGCACTCGTCGACGCGAGGGTTGTTGTCTCGACCGCGCATGCGCGTTACGCGGCGATGGTCATCGCGGCGGCGCCGCCGAACGCGCGGCTCGTCTTCCTCGGCAGCACGCGGCGGTTCACCCGCTGGCCGGATGAGCATGGCAACGGCGTCATCGTGGGCGAAGCTGCTTTCCTCGCCTCGG
>Ga0123355_10015476_pt1 | contig 11988 bp, 8 predicted proteins | sample TergutEmb28metaG_3_FD_89872 | JGI IMG/M metagenome (GOLD analysis project Ga0123355, IMG submission 89872) | Embiratermes neotenicus P1 segment gut microbial communities from Petit-Saut dam, French Guiana - Emb289 P1 | ecosystem: Host-associated > Arthropoda: Insects > Digestive system > Gut ... | reverse complement strand
GATATCCTCTGCAAAGTTATAGTTCCTGTGTTGAGAAATGGCTGTAAAGAAGTAAAAATGATTTAATGGGGAACAGCATTACACTACTTTAAATGATGATGATGATGATGATGATAATATTAATAATAACAGTAATGTCACAAGGGAGGATGGGTATATAATTCTGCGCAATCCTAATCTGGACACTAAATAGAAATATGTACTTAACTTCACTTCCCGTCTGCTTTATCACGGAGGTAAAAACCAGTTTCCCATTGAGTAGGAGGGGCTTTTTGGGCCACAGAAATCTCTAAACTCTCCGGATAATTGAGTGATGGTTCTTTGGTTTTCCAGTCCATCGCATAATTTCTATAGTGAATGAGCTATTGAAAGTTTATTATTAACAGCAGCAGCAGCAGCAGCAGCAGCTGCGGCGGCGGCGTCGTCGTCGTCATCATCGTCATTATCGTCATCCTTATTAGCTGCCGTAAAATAAATCAAATTCTTATGGACTTCCAGATTACAATAATGAATTGAATTACGCAATTGTAAGCAGGGTGTATGCTTAGGGGATCATTAACAGTTGTGAATATGGATCACAAATGTCTGATTGTTATTTTATAACAGTAAGAACTATACTCTTTGCTGGTTACGTAAAATACAGGCAGGTTTAACGGTACAATTTTTTTTCTTTCTCCGCACATATTACATTTAGGTTATACATTGTACATGGATTTCGGTACAAACAGCGATTATTGTCCCACACAGTATGACCTGATTGGAAAGGCAGTGTGTTTACTGCGACGTAAGTGCTGTATCTTTTCATGTGTGTCAGTTTAATTTTCATTATTAAGGACTTCACCTAAGGAGAAGATTCATCATTTTTCGTGCATAACTGATGCCCTGTGTTCCCAAACCCTGTTTTACACGGAGTTTTGATATGCATTTTCCCCGACTGCAGTGCGCTCATCTGAGACACAGCATGTGTTTAGGAGCTCATTACACTGCTGCTTAACCCTTTGAATTCTGAGATTAATCTATATTATATGTCTAGAGTCAATATCTACCTCACTGGTAATATGTTTAAGTTAGGACTGGTCGGTGAGTACTGCATGGGGAAATAACGGCTGTTGTTTGTGAACATCATCTGAAACACATAAATACACTATGAGAGTAAACTTTATGGGGTTTTTAATATTAAGTCTGATCATAATGCCTCCGTCTTCAGGCTAAAATAATTATTGTACACTGCAAAATGAGGCAGCGGGTTTTCCCGAAATGTACGTAAAACATCTGCCAAACTGCACGTTGTCATAATCCAAAGGGACAGTAAGTTTCATAGTAATAGCTGTAGTGTCCCTGACCAGGGTATCCTGGGCCCTTTTTCCCCCCGGTGACAGAGACCTTACGGGCTGACAACCGAGCGGTGACGTGCTGCCCTGAAGATGGAAGGTTGACGTTTGGAGGGTGGGTGGTTGTCTTTAAAGAGTCAAAGCCCAAGGCAATCTCCCATACTAATGGTTTAACAATCACTTGAATGTACAAGGGAGTAGTCCAGTTGTGGAGACGAGTGCAGGAGTACCGCTAATTTCTATGGGGCCCTTCGGTGCTGCGAAGTCGTCGGCCTGGCTGGTGTCGAAAGAGTCCCCCCGTCTCTCAGGCTCCTTGCCTAGTTATACTAAATCTGCTACATACTTACCGCACCTCCTGCCGTCGTCTCCTTACAGAGAGCACACAAAAATACTCAGGTTACAAAAACCCTCTGTTCCCAATATTGTACGAAGACCAAACAAAGTGCAGGAATGCCTGCATATTGTCAAGTGGGGAGTGCAACTGGTGGCCAGTGAGCCGCCACGAGCCCCTGGATACTACACCGCCATGAAAAATTAAATCTCACGCAATTAGAAATGAAATCTCCCGAATATTTGTCCTTCCGCACTTATTAACTTAGAATTTATCACAGCAAGTTTTCAGTATACGGGAATGTCTCTTGGGTCTACATTAATGTACAACTAACTTTACACATGACTTGATACGACTTGACTCTATGCAGGTAAAAGTGAAGTCCTCGCAATAACATGTAGCAAAAGCACAGAGGGGGAGTAGGTCTGCTCTGTTGTAACCCCAATGCTAGATGGGGGTGGGTGGTCCAGGCCACTTTTTGTCTGTTTTACCCCCAGGAAGAAGCCAATACCCACGGAGGAGTCTGGGTGGGCAACAGAGCCGGACTTGACGGTTTTTGGTGAAGAGAAGATACCTTGAGAATTGCGCTGTTCTTGGTCATTACGCATTTCTCATATATATCGTGGCGGAAGCCTGAAATCTCGCAGAAAATACCTTGTCTCCACCGGGTATCACACCCTGGACCTTCCAGCCAGTAGTAAGTCGAAATACCGACTATGCTACACAGGTCCCTAGTTCTATGTGGTCGTGTATATGAAACTCGAGGAATGTTAAATTTTTTTTCGGCTATCAGTGAAGGAAAGTTTGAATAGCTTCAGATGTCCATAAAGTAGAGGGCAGAATGTCAGGAAAACAAAGCTATAAAGGAAATGTTACGTACAAATGGTAGCAAATACAAAAGAAAAGCAAATGCTTTGTATGAACCTAGTTATGGTAACAAGACTAATATGCTTGCCTAGAACTGGGTGGATAGAGGAAACTGTAGCACGTAAAAGATGGGTTCTTGCAAGACCAGCTTTTGTGGTGAAAATGTCGGAAATGTAGCAATATCATGTTAGAAACTGGTGGGTTGAATAAGAGCTGGAGCCCCCTCACACATCGCTTTGTTAGGGAAAACTACCCCGCCTCGGGAAATGCGAAATCATTCCCCATCCAGTGGCGGCTAGTAGCAATCTGCGTCTCTAAATTCATACCTTGACCTGACGTGTAATATTTACATGTATCACGAATCGATTAATATCAGGTTAATTTTTAGATTACACACTATTGATTGAAGCGAGGTAGGTTTCATATGAAGGATTATTAATAAAGTTGTTTTAATTTTACGTTCGTCAAGCTTTTGTTTACCGCTGTTGCCAGTCAGGTGCGTAGTCTCTCTCTTGCTATAGATCCATAGTACCTTCCTAAGCTAGTTCTCCATACAGTGCTTTCTCTTTCAAATTCCAGCGTCTTTTCTTTTCCCTAAGGTCATCAAGTAGCTACATACGTTTCCTTCCTGTTCTCGTTCCTTCGGTCTTTTCTTCTATTTTCCTTCACTAGAGTGTTTTAGAAAGAAGTACCTACCCCACATGTGACTAATCCAGTTAACCTTCCTTTGTTTTACTTTACACCGAACGTTCCTTTCTTCGTTGGTTCTATGACACTTCTTCATTCTTCATACACTAGGTCCAACTGATCTACTTCTTTCGTCTCCAGCACCACACTTCAGCAATTAAGAGGCATAAATCATCTATTTACCGAAGTGTCCGCATTTCAACACGAAAGAAACTGAGCTCTAAACGAAGCGTTATAAGTTTCGTCCTTAAATTTAAGTACAAATTCGAATACAGATGCGAAATGGGGTTGTGGATTGAATAGATCTCACCAAATGTGAAAACAAGGGGTGAAGTTTTGATGTTTTGCTGACCGTGTATCTCAGTATAATCTTAGTAATTGGCCAACTTAATGCACAAGTTCTTGTTTCATAATAAGTTTATTATATTCCTCTACTTGTTTCGAGCACTATGTGCGCATCATCAGGAGGTCAAAATTGTATTATACAGCATCTGGTATCGTCACACTCTGTAGGTACGCACCGGACGGCCACCTACAGAGTGTGACGGTACCAGATGCTGTATAATACAATTTTGACCTCCTGATGATGGGCACATAGTGCTCGAAACATGTAGAGGAATATAATAAACTTATTATGGAACAAGAATTTGTGCATTAAGTTGGTCAATTACTAAGGTTAAAAAGGGGTGTAATATTTTGATCACGATAATAAACCAACGTGTTCCATCAAGCAGAAGGAAATTCGTGACTAACGACCTAGCTTCGTACGTGTAACTCTGTCATTTGGATTTCGTACCTACTTCGTACGTAATATTCCATTTTTTGAAATTTTACGCATTTAGATGCGTCAATTCGGTTGTCGGCATGAAGCTAGAGTTGTTTTGTGCGACGGCCATGTGTATATATACCACTGGTCTAGAGAGACAAAAACTGATTTTATATTCAGCCGGGGCTTTTAGAAATCAATTCAGTATATTTCCATTGAATTTTAGAGCAGTGCTCTCACATTGGAAATTTGCGTTGAATTTTTTATTCTCATCATAAAATTATAGATGTAAAATATATGATTTGCTCAAAAGATTTGTCTTTTACCAACAGTTAGATGAAATGAGGCCCATTATTTATAGCACTGCCTGGAAAACAAGATACATCTGAGCGGCGTACTTTGCCTTTTATAGTGGCGTTTTATCACTAAATGTAGCATGACAATTTTGAATACAATGGTACAAGTAAGACGTTATTGGTGGCGAAACTAAAAGCGAGTTCTTCTAAAAATATTGTTCACTGGAAAATATTTCCGCTTGAAACTCAGCAAACTGCGAAAAAATTAAAGTTTTGACGTAAAATTTAGGGGTAATACCAAATCAAGTGTTCTGGTGTCAGTGTTCCTACGGTTTGTCCTGTACAGTGAAAGGAATTTAACGACATTGTATGCATTTGTGTACAGTAAGAGTGAAAGTATGCGTAGGACATGAGCAAGTTATTATTCGGTATGTAGTCCTACACTGCAAGAAGACTGGCCATTTAAATTAATTCAACTGCCGTTCATGAGAACATTGTTGCGTCCCTTCTACGTATCAGTGTGCATTATTATAATAAATGTCAGTCGCTTCAAACAGTGAGACGCCTCAAAGTGAGTCATAAACACAAACAAAAGCCAGAAAAATTAAAGGAAGGACTATTTTATCATTGCTACAAATGTCTGCTTAATAGCATGAACGTGAAATTAGATTCACAACATCATATTAACCCTTTAAACGCCAAGTTAAATCCCATCTGTCATCTGTTGACTTTATTAGGAGCTCACCATATTTTACACGTTAGCGGAGTGAAGGTTAACAAAATAACAAGAGGGAAGTAAAGGTGCCCAACTGAAAGCGAAATCTTTTCATAGGATAATAATCTGTATTTTGTAATAAAACTTGTATTTCACACCTAGTGAACAAGATATAAAACACTGCCAGAAGTTACTGTCTAAAAATGTCTATGATATATGCTTCTGTGTGTGGATTAGGCTTATCTGCCGAGCAGGCTGCTCTACGTTGTTTTGAACATTTATGTGACAATATGCGTGTGTGTAAAATAAGTTAGCAGAATGTAGACTTCCCCACTACGCACTATTTCAAAGAACCAGTTGCAAGACTGTACTGTCTCAACAAAGACTGGATTGTCTGCACAAGTTTGAGTTTGTACAGGGGGGGGGGAAAGAACTCTGTGGCTGTGTGTACAGACTTCGTTGATATACCGTTCCGCTGAGGAAAGCGACATACCAATTTTCGTGGCCAAAACTATGAACCCACTCCAATGTCGTGTACTATCTCTTCCGACAGCAGCCTTAGTGATCGCTCCACTTACATTTTAAACAATGGACCCGTGGTTCGAAATTTATTCATCAGTGACACATTGCTGAATTTGAAGGGATGTATACATTGGTAAACAGCCTTCTCGAATTACTACTACATTTACAGGATTTATTCCTTACTTGAATTTGCAAAGTAAAGCCTTTCCTGTATTACACCTAATTGCATATTCACCAGTAAAACAACAATAATTTACTGTGTAATAAGAAGCCTCTGTTTTGCCCTGTACTTATTATCGCGAACGACAAAAAAAAACCAGTATGACCACATGCTATGTCAGAATGTGTTCGGTTACTTCGATATCGTGACCATGTATCTACTGGACAAGCGTGATAAAGAGCCTGATAACAGATTCGGATGTGTGAGTTCGGCTATAAAATGGAAAGATGTAAACAGCTTTAACGTACAGGACAAAATGGCACTGTGGACAATATGACGGCATATGGGTGGTGGTGGTGGTGGTGGTGGTTCTGGTTGTTGTTATGGAGGTGGTGGCTGTATAGCTACATTCAGTCCTAAGTTCAACACTAGATGGAAGTGAGTGGCCAGATTCACGTTCCGGCTGCCTTAGCCACCAGGAAAGTGCTGCAGATATCTATTCAGTAGGAAGATGTCTACTTTTATCCGGTTTGGAAGTTATGGCCTACGTAAAAAAAAAAAACTCTTGCCTCTGCTAGAAATTAAACCAATTTCTCTGTTTTGCCTAACCCGTGTCCTCGTCACTGTACCAACTTAGCTACTCTTATATCGGCTCCTATTAACATAATATTATAGTTTTTAATGCATACTGTATTTAACACATAATACTGTATCACGTGAGAGAAATGATTTTAGGGTACTACATATCTATATTTATATCCTTTATACTTGAACTCGTATGTACAATTACGCATATGTAGGACCTGTAGTCTGGGTATATGCGTGCATATATATAATTATGCTTTTTGACATGCGTCTATTTGTTTTTAATGTATGGCTATGTTTTTCTTATTTTGTACTTCACCGCATGGGTCATTTAGTTTTTCAGTTCTACCGGACAGGACGAAACCCATCTCTGATTCGAGAATTGACGATTTTGCTAGACCTAGTCTCATCCCTTAACACAATGGCTGTAGAACTAGTAATGTAGGCGAGAAATAGAAATAGATATAATAATAATAATAATAATAAACATCACGGATTGGACCCTTTGATCTGTTCCGTCTCCAGAGTTACAGCTGCTCGCGCCAACGTTTCTTCGGTCTTCCAATTGTTCTCCTTCCTTGTTGTCTGTAGTGGTATGATTTCAAAGGGATTCGGTTTTGTGGCATTCTTTGCAAGTGTAAAAGCCAGTTCCGTCTGTATTCATCTATCTTGTCTAGTATGCCTGTAATCCGTAGTTCGCGGCGTTTGTAGTCATTTGTTGTGTGGTCATAAAGGGTGTAGCCTGCCAGAGGTCTCAGTAACTTCATTTCTGCCGCTTCAATTCTTCGTCTTTGTAAGGCTATTAGAGTCCAATTTTCTGATCCATATAAAAATGCATGTAAAACTAGTGTGTTGTATATTTTCAAAATAGTTTCCGTTCTCACTTTCTTAAAAATAGTTACCTTAAAAGTATTTATTAATTGTAAAAATTTTGCCAATTTAAATTCTGCATCATTGGATTATTATAATAATACATATTATTATTATACTTATAATAATATTGTGTTTGATAATAACACTAACTTTATTTCGGTCAATATTCTCTGGTCAAATAGCTACACGTTGCCAGATTTGGCACGAAACGAAATTTGCGCTCTTTATTAGAAAGGGTATTACTTATATTAAGAAGGACACAACTTCATGCTCTTGTTTAGATGTTTTTGAAACGCATCCTCCCCTTGTATTTTCTTTCGTAACTGTGACAGTACTGCATGTTATGAGGCAAACATTAACGAAAGGTTCATGTTCATCTCCGAGATTGGACTGTGGATAAGAGCTCATAACGAGGGACTTCTTAGTTTGCATTCTGCATCTAATATCATTAGGATAGTAATATTGATCACAATGAGATGGGCACTTCTTATTTATTGAAACACGAGAAATGTGTACAGAATTTGCATTGGACACCTGAAGAAATGAGACGACTCTGGAGACTTAGAGGTGATAGGAGAAAATTAACATGTTTCTGTAAAAAACAGAAGAATGTACAAATGTGGATCTGGGTGAATATAGAGTACAGCTGGTGGTTGGTATGAACACTGTATTGAAACATAGGTTACTGTAATAGCAAATTATTTTAGAGTTGAAAGACGTTACTGAAACTCTAGAGAAAGGAAAGAAAAATTCTATTAGTTTTTGATTTCTATACATCGAAAATATCCAACACAGCAACGAGTTATCACAGTATGGGGGTCGGACCAGTTAAAACGCCGAAAAGAAGGAAAAAATAGAAAATTCTTTGATTGTGTTTCCAGATCAAGAGGATCCATAGAAGTCACTGGTTACGGTTTTTGGACTTTAATTTCTCTAAACATTCCTATAAGTGAAATTGAAGTTTTTATGAGAAACGTATTCAACATTACTATCATAATTGTAATGTATCTGTAATATACACAATTAGGATTTATTCCTAATTCGAGGAAAAACTTTTCTACCAAAAATAAACGAATTTCCAGACATTTATTTGTCCATCAACTGAAGGTGCCTGTTAAAAATGTAACTATACGTATAATGTAATTGATCTTTGGGTTTGGGGAGCAAGACGTAGACTGCTTCCGTAGTCAAGCGTCAAAATGAAACGGGTTTACTGACTTTAGCGGATGTCAAAATTAATTTAGGGGAAAAGTAAGGAACTGAAAACTTTAATATTTGCCGGTATATTTTATTAGATGTGAGCACAGTATTCGCTCCCGTTGTCCCTAAGGCATACAAATAAAATGTGAAGGAACAAAGAAGTAATTTGGGATGAAGAAGAAGGTATGAGCCTATTAATACAACAATGCATTGTCTCCTTCAATCAAGTAGCAGAATGTTACTAGTAAACAACCTCTGGATAAATCCGCTTAGTGAAAACGATACGGATGTCATCTGCTGGCCTTCGGGTCATTACGACGTTCCCTTCATTTAATTATAAATATTCAGACGTCCCTCGTATTTATTCATGTTTGGTTACTAACCCCTAGCATTTCATTAACGAATATTATCAGAACCATTCAATTAATACCATATTTTATCTGTCTGCTATCCAGCTCATGAGCTTCTCCACTCCCTTCCACACCTCAATTTATGGTGGCCAAAATACATTTACTAACTCTCTCCTATATGGCAGCTTCCAGAAATTTGTTTCTATTTTTGTCGCATATTTGCAAGTTGCCTGTCCTGTTTATTACCCTCTCCTTCTCAGAATTATCCTGACATTGCCGAACTAAGAACGTAAATCACATATTTTTCCATGGTAATTAAGGGTCTCCATTAGCCAACAACTTGGCTTTTCTTATAGCTGACATGACATTAATGTGCACGTGGAAAAATTATAAGCGCCAGGAAAAGGAAAAATAAAAAAGCAGAACAAAAACTACAGCTGTAAAAAAGGTATGGCGAGTGCAGTCACTCATATATACAAGTGAAGCATGGGTTATGAGACACGAATATGGTTATCGGAGTTTGTCTTCGTGCGGTATCTGAATATGGAACTGTTGATCATACAAGAAAAACAAGGGTATGGAAAAATGAAATGTTCGCAGCCCGACTAGTTACATAAATACCAAATTACAGACATGGTGACTTGTAGTGTCTACAAAGAGGGTACGATTGTAGAACAAAGAAACGCGGGTGACGCCATAACACACGAAGAAGAAGTCATTGAAGGTGAATGAAGAGATTATCAAATCAGAAGGAACCAATAAATCAAACCTCGTAGTCAATTTTGACGATCTTCTAAATGTCTTTCTCAGTGCTTCCATTTACAATATTTTCTGAGTATTAAATTACAATAAAAAGACCGACTTCTTGTACCGCAGTTGTATTTTCCGCTGCGCTAGTTCTTAAGCGTATTTGTGCAGTTCACAAATGGAAAATGTGCCAGTAGTGTTTCAATACGAGGGTTTATAACAATTGTAGTTTGCCGAGACCCGTAAACTTGACAAAGTGTAAAATAAGATATTGCGTCACAGACCGTGAGGAAAGTATCCTGTTTACCGTCTACCATGTTTTATGGTAGAGATAACAGGGAGATAGGTCTGAGAGTGTAGATTGAGCGATACGGTATGTTTCTTTACGTGTACTGATTTCCAAGGGAGAAGTGAACGTAATGACGACAAAAATGTGTAATATGTTTTACGTTGGTGTTATTGGTTTCACGTTTACTGCCTTCACCGACAAGGGAAATGGAAATAAGACGGAAATAATCATATTGTTTAAGTGCGTAGAAGAACAAAGTAATAGGCGAGGACATGAACTCTCTGAAACAGACAACGTAATTATAGTACTATATGAAAGTAAAACACATAAAAAAGAATGAAAGAGACTTACTGACTTTGTAAGTGGGTTTTAAGGTGTAACAGCGTCAGATGGTATTAGCATATAATTAAAAGCGAAGATGAAAAGTGAATTATTTCCCCCGGGATAAATTAAGACAGAATGTGCATTTGTCAGGCGGTAAATGGGACCGAATGGTCAATTGACAGAGGAATTCTAGCACACATTAAAGAAGACATGGAAATGGTTGCCTGTGACAGTGTCTATGTCGACCTTGAAACAAAAACGTTGGCGAATTAAAATGGTCATAACATTCTTAAAGATAAAAAAGTGATTTCAGTACACATGCACAACTCCAGTGTTGTAGAGGGTAGTCGGAGACTGCATCACATATATGAAAGAAAGAATAACATAGGGAAGTAATCTAAGAAAAAAAAGTAAGAAACTAAACTTAAGAGACACGGACACTTAATAAAGAAAGAAAGAAAGAAAGAAATTGACGCCTTGATATTTTGTTCTCTCGGCGTCTGCTACGACCCGACACTGATCGCCAAGTGATGATGGCGGCTGGGCCTGGGGACCTCTCCCCAGTGTCATTACAACTAGATGCAAAGCTTAATTGGGAAATTGCATGCAAGTGAGCAAGTAGGTACGTAGGAAGTGGCGGACCAGAAAGTAGGCGACGTTTGGCCTCGAGGCGTTCCGTTTACAGTAACCTGCAGCATTATAATGCCAGCTCATATTACGTGCCGAGCCTGACGCTTAGAAGTTATGAGTAATAAAAAAAATACATGTGTGCTGCAATTACATGTCTGTATACGGTAACGAATACAGTACTTGATTATGCAGGAATTGTCCCTAGGTTCAGTAACGTGCAATAACATATGGTCATTAGACTCGTTTGAGAGTTTGAATGTTTGATGTATTAATTTTTTCCCTCGTCATATTTGTTGGAAGAACATATACAAATTTTTTAAATATTTTGGATTCACAGTAACTGAAGTCGCAATAAGTCACATGAGATATTCAAAGTAGAATCATCATGGGAAAAGCATAAAAAAGCCAATAAAATTGAGTGGAATAAAGACATATGAGAGGTATATAATGCGGAAAAAATATAACCCACAACACAAAGTATATTGTTTCCTGGAGGTGAAATGTGGCCACTCTTTGAAAAAGTAGGAATGCAAAGAAGACGGTTGAATTTTATTACGTAAAAGTAAGAAATGGACTATTTTGGGAAGATAAGAAGGTTAGTCACTTCACCTGAAACAAGAAACTTATAAAACAGAACACTAAGATGATAATGACTATACTGGAATGAAAGAGGAGATATTACAAACAAATGTGTTGTAGTGGTTACAGTAGGAATGATGAGGAAGACGGAAAATCTCCTATAATATACAATCACTTTTAAATATGTGGGTGAAGTGGAGTTTTGGAAGATGAAGACTGAGAGAATAAATTACAAGTCAATGTCAGGACGGAGAATAATGAGAGAAAATAACAGGGAAAGACGGAAAGATACTTTGGTTTTGATAAATGATTTTACAGATCACGGAGTTGCTTTGTTCCCCAGTGTGCAGGTGTCTCGCATTCGGTGCACTGATATTTCGTTTTTTTGCTGGAATGCAACGAAGAGTGTATGTATTAAAATCACAACACCAATAAGAAATTTCATTATATGAACCTTAGCCGAGCATTAAACTTCTGCGAACTGTGTATTGGGACAATCGTCAGAGAAATGAGGGCATATTGAGTAATTTTAAGTGATATATTTAAATTTTAAACAATCCATGACCATGCATTAACCTTTTGGCGCCGGAATGATTTTTTTTTTTTAAATTTTAGCACACTCTGTGTATAAAATGTGAATAATACAGGAACCAAATAAGTTAGAATTATGAAACAAACTGCATTTTGAAGAGAAAAGAATGGAGAGTATATACAGTGTTTAAAATATTCAGTACCT
>Ga0123355_10015474_pt1 | contig 11988 bp, 6 predicted proteins | sample TergutEmb28metaG_3_FD_89872 | JGI IMG/M metagenome (GOLD analysis project Ga0123355, IMG submission 89872) | Embiratermes neotenicus P1 segment gut microbial communities from Petit-Saut dam, French Guiana - Emb289 P1 | ecosystem: Host-associated > Arthropoda: Insects > Digestive system > Gut ... | reverse complement strand
TGTATGTATGTATGTATGTATGTGTGTATGTATGTATGTATGTATGTATGTGTGTATGTATGTATGTATGCATGTATGTATGTGTGTGTATGTATGTATGTGTGTATGTATGTATGTGTGTATGTATGTATGTATGTTTTATGTATGTATGGCTCATGAAAGAGCAATTTGTCGTAACCCACCAAGACACAGTTTCAGAGGAGACAGAAAAAAGTCTTGACAGATCATTAATAGGCCAGCACTTAAGCATGTTATGTTTTTATGGAAATACGAGTAAAAGGGAAAGCGAATTTTGTGTGTGTGTGTACACACAATTTTTTCAGACTGTGTTTTTTTTAACTCAAATGTCTAGTGAAGTTCCTATCTCAATTTGACTAACTATGTAGGTCACAACTACTTACTGTTGCATGATAGACATTCAGTAAATGTGCTTCAGGTTTTTTACTCAGAAGCATAATACATATCGAAGCTACAACATGTCAAGTTACATAAATTTCATTTGAAACAATTTTTTATTCCAGTATTATTTTCCGAAATACTTGTGGGATAAATTAGAATGCATTAAAAGCCAATTACATGGTTATTCGGAAAGTATGTACCGTCTGCGCATATCTCTCGCGCATCCTCGAGACTGTCACTTTGCGCATGAGCAGTGACTTCCTCTATCAATTGAGAAGCCACAGACGCCATTTCGTGAAATTCGTGCTATATTTATGTCTGTTCCTGTGCGTTAAACATGTTTAAGACAATTGAAGGGGCCGCCGACTGTGAAATACGGTCTGCAATTCGTTTTTTGAACGCTAGGAATGTGCTACCAAGTGAGATTCATTACCAGATCTGTCAAGTGTGTGGTGACAATGCGATGGGTGATGGCATGGTTAGGAAATGGTTTCGGATGTTCAATGAATGCCGAGACAACGTGCACGATGAGGAGCGAATTGGGCGTCCATCTTTGGTGAATGATGATTTGGTGCATAAGGTCAACGAAAGAGTACGTGACGAAAGACGTTTCACAATTTCTGATCTGTCCCTGCACTTTCCTCAGATTTCAAGGACTCTGCTCTATGACATTGTCAGTAGTGGCTAACATCGCAGGCGGCCGCATTCTATAAGGAGGGTACACAAAAACCTGTGCCCCGCTACGATTATTGCCTCAATAATGGCGGCAAATGTGTGGAAAAATAGTTTGAAGAATGTAGAATCTGATAACAATACAATTTTATACGAAACCTTACTCGATTTGTTTTACAGCGAAACGGTACTTACTTCCTAAATAAGCCTAGTACTTGTCTTTTATTAGCGTGTTCAGCAGTACAACACATGATGATATGATGATGATATTTATTCAACTGCAATTGGGTGTATACCCGGTGGCAGTGGTACACGATTACAGACCAAAATTACGTATAACAACAACAGTCAACACCAACAATACATAGAGCAAACCATTTACCCTCCACTGGGCGGAGGTAAGAGTGCGGACACATGATTGTGTTTACTCCTATGTCTGTATTGCAGTTTATCTCTGGAATTAATAAATGTCAGAATTAGTGTGTAGCTGTGAATGCAAACTTACCATTACCACATTTGTAAATCAATTGTACTTCAAAGCGCAACAAGTCACGTCTGCTCTGAGCCACAAACCCAACCAAGTTGTTGCAACATCGTCAGTTAATCCACTTCTCGCCGCAATGAATCCGCACGTGAGGAATTTTAATGAGTGTTCTTAAATTCAGTACACGTACAACAGGGACATGTATAGAAGAAAGATAATTTTTAGTGGATGTGTAAATTCGACAATAATTAAAACATGATATTAAAACAGATTTAATATCAAAATTCCTGTCACCAAAAATCCGAGACCTGTCTAATCGGAGACTTTAAAAACTAAAAACTCTTTTTTTTCTGACTTCGCCGTCTTACTGAAAATTATAACCGCGATAGTATGCTCTCTCTGCGAAGGGCCGATCCCTCGTCCAGAGGAGTCCTCCCGAGTATGTCTATGTGTCAATGAGTGTGATTAGGAACAACAGCAACATTCTTCACCTACAATAAGTAGGTAAAAGTGGTCAGACCGAGAAAGAAAAGTAGGATACTGCATTTCAGATGTCTCCAAGGGGCGAATAATCGTGCAGAAAAGTACAGGACCGAAAATATGCACATTCCACTTTACCCTACCAAGCATAAAATTATAGCAAGTGTTATCCATTAGGAGGTGGGATAGTGTAGTCAGTATAGTGATTAGATTGGATGAAGGGAGTTTGAATCCCGGCAGGGACAAGAAAAGTTTTTCTTTTCCTGAATATTCCGGCAGACTCTAGGACCCTTCCAGCGTCATATTCAATGCGTAACGGCGTTTCTTTCAGGGAGTAAAGTGGTTGGGGCGCCCAGTTGAACACTAACCGCAAGGTTTTGGATAGGGGAAACTTCTCCTTCTTAATTATGTTCGAAAAATTGCGAAGAGCAACTATTGACTTTGTCATATATGTCCGTCCGTCCGTCCGTCCAGCTGTCCCTTTCGCTTGGAACAACTAGGCTCCCATCGGAGGAATTTTCATGAAATTTGATATTTGAGGATAGTTCTAAAATGTATCGAGGAAATTCAAATTTCTTTAAAATCTGGCAAGAATAAGGGGTACTTTACATGAATATTTATGGATGAAAAATGTTTCTGACAAGGTTGCAGGGACAATAAAATCACGCGTCTTATTTACAGTAGATCCCCCCCCCCCAAATCGTACCCATTATAAAATAATGTGTGAAAACTATGGTAATACCAGACTTGTCACAGATGACAATATAATGCTGCCCAGAAAAGGTGGGATTTGTGTGCCTCACACCTAAGGCACGAATACAGATAAGCACCTAATGTTTAATTGTTATTTCTTTTATACTGTAATAATGGTAACGCGAATGCGCCTCAATATTCGTTATATGTTCATTACCTGTCCTGTTATTATCCAAATTTATTGTAAGGATAATCATCTAAAAGAGAACTGATTCAAGAAATATGTAGTATTTGACAATTTTTTTTTCATGTTTGGACGTAAAGTAACAGTTTAAACCACCACTTATTAATATAGGTACCACCAGTTTTAAAACCAATAACTATCCTTTTTGCTCACACAGCTCATGCTCTCCGAATGATTCTTAGAAGAAGCACCGATTATTTCCAGACTTGTCACTGATTGGCCTTTCTAATGTAAGCACACTGTATTCTCTGTGAAGTACGAATGTAAGAACGATACAGTCGACCACCGAACGACGATGTAATTTATTCTTTTAAGAGGGTCGCAAAGCGAGCTTTACTAAAGCAGGACCCTTATGTTCCATAAGAGAAACAGCATAAATTGGGTTTTGTTCCTGCAAACATATTCGATGCTAGAAAAAAAACTTCTTTATAGCGAATAAGAAAGAAAACAAACGCAATTCAATTGCTGTCTCTGTATGTATGTACAAACGTTCGATGAGTTAAAAAAAAAACTTTTAAATCAAAAACAAGGTACATTAACCTTTTGACGCCTAACGACGACTATAGTGGTCTTACCGCACCGCTAACCTCTAAATGTTGCATTTTATATATTTATTCAACAAATATAGGTACTGACTATTTTAAACATGGTATATACTCTCCGGCTTTTCCTCTTCAAAATGGAGTTTGTTTCATAATTCTAACGTATTTGGTTCCTATATTATTCACATTTTACATACAGGGTGTGCTAAAATTAAAAAAAAATTATTCCGGCGCCAAAAGGTTAAACATACTTTAAAGTCCGTAAACACGTATCACAAATAATTCCACTCACAAGGGTCCTTCATTTTTGCACTCCAGGGGAGGGGGTTTTATTGAGGAGACTAATATGGGGAGGGCGCGTTGTCGCCTTGAGTATCCATCTTTAATATTGTTACAAGATTTTTATCTCGGTAATTGGCCAACTTGATGCACAATAGTTTTGTTTTACAATAAGTTTATTTCATGCCTCTTCATGTTTCGAGCACATGTGCTCATCATCAGGAGGTCAAAATTGCATTACACAGCCTCTGGTATCATCACACCTATAGGTGTGATAATACCAGAGGCTGTGTAATGAAATTTTGACCTCCTGATGATGAGCACATGTGCTCGAAACATGTAGAGGCATGAAATAAACTTATTGTAAAAAAAATGTTGTGCATCAAGTTGGTTAATTACTGAAATAAATATGCTGAGATGCACGGTCATCAAAACGCCATAAATTTGTTACAAGATTAGAAGCTCGATTTTGAAGAATCTGCTCAAACATTTGTTTTTAAGGGGCAGAGTTTTTTTTTTTGGTATTTGCCGCTTAGAAATATGAACTTTATTCTTTACTTTTAAGGTCATTTCTATTATTAGATATTTCGTAAGAGCCGGGAGAATGGTGGTGCGATTCGAGCCGTCGTAATTTGGGCGGAAGCTGTGTGTCTTTTAAAGGGCTAATTGTAGTATTTTATGAAGACTTCTAAGGCATAATAAGACTGAAAATAGTCGTATAGCGTGACATTGGAAACGGTAAAGTTTTAAATATCGGATTCCTCTCAGATGGTCATAACCAATTTATGTGTACTTAATCTACTGTTGTTACATATGCTGTTGTTTTCCACGCTTGTAGACATATTGTAGACATATTTTAGACTGTTATTACTGTTACTATTGTTATTAGGGTCGAATATTTTATTTGTATGTAAAATTTATTTCCTCTGCGCCTACAGTGTATTGTCTATGTTTAATTCATACGCCATGTATAATATCCAATTTATACCCTTTCGAAATATTTCGTAATTGCAGAATTAAACATTTCGCACAAATTTTTATGTGTTTTTAAACCCGTGTGTCAAATTTCATAAATTAAGGAACAAAATAATTGAAAATTATTATGACACTCTCTTGTTTTCCTTATGTATAAGTAATGTAAATTACACGAAAAAGTTTCCGGAACTCCGTAGGAAAAACGCTCTTTTATTGGATTATTACTTCACAACAACACTAACGTGCACAACAATCACACTATTACACAATCATTCCTTTTTCGTGTTTAATTCTATTTTGTTTTAATTTTGCTGTAAACGGCATTATTTTTGGAACAAAACGTATTTGACTACAAATGTGTTCTGTTTATCTCTGCATCATTGATATGAATGATTCTTAATCCAAGAACATTCCAAGGAGATGCCTCAGGTCTTCATGTCGAGCGCCCGTTATTTTCTTTCACTTTTACCGAAACTTAAATTTCGATAGATTTCTGTAAGATTTCCCAATATAAATCTTCATGAGAATTCTTTCAGCTGTAGCTGGGTTTTTCCGTGAGGACAGATGGACAGACGGGCAGACAGAAAGACGCAGATAGAAAGAGAGAGACAGACGGACAGAGAGACAGAGAATTATACAGCAGACAGAAAGCGCTTGGCGAAGCTAATAATTATTTTTCGCAACCTTGCGAATTTACACAAAGTAGTGGCATTATGTGGAGACTGTAGAACCAATGCATTCCGTGGCTGATTTTGGGTATGGAAACATGTAGGCTTTCAGATATTAACCAAAGGACCAGGCGATGTTGCAAATGTCCATTTACTTATATGTGCCCTTTTGGAGACAGTTTTACCCACCAAAGGATGAGGAGATAAGCGGTCCGTATAATAAGGGTGGAGGAGACGTTTCCACGAAACCACTTCCGACACACATCGATCGAATATGTCATGAGAGACTGCTGAGATGACATAAGTGCTCGCTTATCCTGAATACGAAGAACGAAATGATTAAACGGTGGGATAGGGTGCTCGGGTACGTGTGAAGGATATCCCCATGTAGCCTCGCTTTGAAATACTTCCTGTCTGAGTGCGTGTGTGTTACGACACTCGGTATTGTGGCTGGAAGGAGAGAAGAAAATTGCGTATTAAATGCCTAACAGGCTAAAAGATTCTGTACGAGACAGAAATTTAGCCTCTGATCGGGTTTTCGACGTGTCTCTTCTTTGCACTACGTCTCAATTTTGTCATGCCTTTATAAAAAAGAGGGCCGATATGTTTCACATGCATGGATTCTTCCTTGACGTATTACTTTGCGTCATCGCAAGGAACGTCCTCCAGTAAAATATCGATTTTAAAACCCCATGAATTCAACTGGCTTTCGTAGCTGTTCGCTCTATATTATACTTCTTATTTTTATTGAATGATGTATTAACTTAGATGCTTGTCTAAGCGTCTTGGTTCCTACCTGATCCGAAGGTGTGTCCATAGTTATTAGGTAGTGAGTAGGCGATATTTTTTTCCCGAATCTGCAAAGTCAGTAGTACTAAACATGCAAAATGCACCGGCAAACGTTCTAAAAACGGTAAACATTCGTATTAGCACGTATTTAAGCCTATGAAGCCATGTGGTTACTTTAAGTGCCACAAGATTTAACATTCAGAAAATTTTACGCTGTCCTTTGTATTGTTCCCAAAATAAACAGCTATTTTTTTTACCTTATAGAGCATTGATTTATTGTCTTTTTACAACTGATATGACGTGCGTTTACTGGGCGGTACGAACTGAGTCTTTCACTATAATTCAGACTAATTTTAGCCGTCAAATATTTTTGGCATGAAATCTGGCATGATAGGTCTTTCATTGGCCACTTTGTCTCTTCGCTATCAGTCGTCAGTTATCAGCGAAAACGAAATGAATGACTGATTCTTCTGCAATGCTAGTGTCATCAGATCATCCATTAATTTCGAAAATTCTCTGAACACTATCACCATTTTCATAATTGTCGGTTCTTCCTTCCCCTTTTAATAATATTCTGTTGCAGTAGCTGCGTTCAGCAAGCAGGTATCGCGAAGCCCAGTCCTCCGCTGTCAGTAAAGAGAACCTGTGCAACAGCTATATAACGTCCTTTGTTTTGGAAGTTGCGGTATTCGTCGCCAATCGTATCTTAAAAAGTGTCCATAATTTTTACTGGGGTGTATTTCTGGATGGTACGGAGGAAGACTGGATAAGCTGAGTTAGCAGGTCATCAGTTTACAGAATTTAAAGTGAGTCTTCTTCAGTTTAACAAATTCATACAGTTAGCTTTAAATATATTTTCTGAGCAAAGAATCGTGCATCTACTTCTTGTTTGGACGTGAAGTTAACCACTGTCCTATATATTATGGAACTAACTAAAAACCGTACAACAAACCAACTAACTGACTGACTGACTGGTTGGCTGGCTGACTGACTAACTAACTAACTAACTAACTAACTCCATAAATCGGAACTTTCTTGAGAAGCTAGCGGGTAATTTGCAGTTCAAGAAATTCTCCGCATTTTGTGGACCCCGAAATTTCGTTACCTCATTCACAAACGTCCCTATTCTGAGGCAGATCAATCGAGTCCATGCCTTCTTATTACACTACTTTAAGATCCACTTTAATATTATCCTTCCAACAACACCTAGGTTTTACAAGTGGTCTCTTTCCCTCGGCTCTCCCTGCCAAAAACCTGTCTGCAGCTGTCCTATCTCCCATACCTGCTACATGCCTCGCCCATCACATTCTCGATTTGATCACCCGCGTAATAACTGGTGAGGAGTACAGATCATCAAACTACTTTTCTCCACTAGTTTTCTCCACTCCCCTGGTACGTCGTCCTTCTTAGACCCAGATATCCTCCTCAGCATCCTATTCTCAAACACCATCAGTCTACGTTCCTCCTCAATGTCAGCGACCAAGTTTCACACCCATATAAAATAACAGGCAAAATTATAGTTCTGTACATCTTAATCTTTATATTTTTGGATAGCAAATTGGAAGACGAAAAATTCTGCCCCGAATGATAGCAAGCTCCAATGTGGTAAGAAACGTTGCCTAAAAAACTTCAGAAGCTGGAGGTAAATTCGACATAAAAGTTTTTCTTTAAGTCACTTCAAATATTTTTCACTCTTCGTTTCCTCACTACAATCACCGGTTTTTGAACTGGATTTGAAGTTAAGGAAGACATTCGTTATAAATCCAGTTTCAACACCTGCATGCACGTGTCCCTCGCCCTTTTGTTAGAGGCACATAATTACATTTGTAAGAATCATCGTACCAAGCATAGGGTTTAACGTGGGTGATGTACATAAAAATCTCATTTCAGTACATCATAAGTATGAATCCTTACCTGTATTGTTTTATTTCTTTAATGAACGTTGTCCCCTGAAATCCATTATCCTCTCTCCCAGTCAGAACTTTCTGTTAAGTTAGATGCTTTTCCACATATATCTTAATTTCTTCAAAACACGCCGCAAAATTAACACTAAAGTGTCTTCGAATTTCTTTACGATGTGAGTTGCACCTTCCTTTCGCAAATCATAACTCGATTTACAAATACGTCTATTTCAAATTTATCAGCATTTATTTTCAGGGATGTTTTAAATCTATTCCTGCCCAGTGTGTACACTGGACAGGAATAGATATCCGCTTATTGAAAGCACGTCGAATATTGCGTGGCGGAACGCCAGTTGCCTTAGCTCTTTACATACAGGAAACTTTTTCTGCAATTTGAATTCCTGCACTTGCATTATCATTCTTAAAAACACACACATTAGTCAGAGTTTCTGTAGCTTGACTATGAAGAACTTTAGAATTTAGTGTATAGGTTATAGGTAGAATAGCACAAATTAACGAAACGACCAACGTAAGCTAAGGAAAGCCATTACTTCTGCGTTGTTTCTATTGGCAGATGTCTTTACATTAGCCAGTACTGAGATTAGCGGACATTTCTCTTTAAACTACCTTACCTGTTCTGAAATAGTCATTTTTGTTCGCTCGTGGTAATATGTTGATTATGTTAGTACAGGGATTATTACAAGGGGCTTTTCACGTTTCAGTGACAAGAAAGCCAGGTGATTCGCAATGAAAACTATTTTTCGCTGTCGAAATATATATATATATATATATATATATATATATTTCCTCTGGGAAAACTTGGAGACACGCCTATTACACTATTTGTAGTTAAGTAATCAGAATCACTCCAAATTGCGGTATTATCACGGGGCAACGTGATAATATTTTGAGAGGAAATGGTGGTGAAGGGTGGGGAGGGGATGGTTATTGTTTACTGCGTCTCGGCTAGATTATTTGGTAGTAACCACAACGAAGTAAAACTCGGGGTTACGGTGAAGTGTTTTGTTGTATTACACATGCACTTAAGTGCTTAATAATAATAATAATAATAATAATAATAATAATAACCTTAGTAAACTCTCGGTTTTGCAAAACGCGGCTCGATTATTCGCTGTTGAGAATAATGTATAATATCAAGGAAATAATTTGACGAACTCCGAAAAATTTGAATGCACTCGGAAGAAGGCGGTTTGTTTCTCACTCAAGCCCAACGGAAGCTAGCAGTATCAGCTTCCCAAGCAGTATCTAAATGTTTAATGTCCAAAAAGCGTGTATTTAAATCGATTTAGGTGGGAGGGGTTCCGTAAGCTTCCGCGTTCATGTATTTCCTCACAGTAAATTTGTACTGCACAACACAAGCAGATCACTACCTCTGAATTGCATGCTGGATGAGTCATCATTCAGTACAACTTTTATACGACTGCACAGTTTATGAACAGCTGTGAGTGAAGATTATACGTATGAGTAGATACTTCGCAAATGTTGGCAGTATTTCATTTTTTATTATAATTTTACCTTTTAAAACAACTAAGTTTCTAAGAGGGGTAGTGCGTTTGTAGATCCATTGGTGCGTTTAGTTTTATTTACCGACTGTTTGAATACCCTGAAGAAGAAGAAGGCAGCACATTCCTCTTATGTTGAAAATTTACATAGGTTATTCGGAAAGCAAGTACCGTCTGCGCATATCCCTTGCGCTTCCTCCAGACTGTCACTTTGCACATATGCAGTGACTTCCTCTATCAATTGAGAAGCCACAGACGCCATTTCGTGAAATTCGTGTTATGTTTATGTTTGTTCCTTGTATTAAACATGTTTAAGACAATTGAAGGGGCCGCCGACTGTGAAATACGGTCTGCAATTCGTGTTTTGAACGCTAAGAATGTGCTACCAAGTGAGATTCATCACCAGATCTGTCAAGTGTATGGTGACAATGCGATGAGTGATGAAATGGTTAGGAAATGGGTGCGGATATTCAATGAAAGACGAGAGAACGTGCACGATGAGGAGCGAATTGGGCTTCCATCTTTGGTGAATGATGATTTTGTGCTTAGGGTAAACGAAAGTGTGTGTGGCGACAGACGTTTCATTTGGGTTATCGGCGGCCGCATTCTATGAGGAGGGTATACAAAAACTTGTGCCCCGCTACGATAAATGCCTCAGTAATGGCGGCGAATATGTGAAAAAACGGTTTGAAGAATGTAGAATCTGATAACAAAATTTTATACGTAACCTTACTCGATTTTGTTTACAGCGAACCGGTACTTACTTTCTGAATAAGCCTCGTATTAATTAAGCTGGGGCAATGAACTCTATCTCGAAAAAATACAGTATTATATTTTCGTATTTACTATGCTCTGAATGTACAGAAAGTTTATCTTGCGTTGTGTGGTTCAGTTCTTCAGCATCCGACTAGTGTCCCATGTCTTGTAACTGTCACTTCATCTTGTAGGCTACATGAGACAAGGCGTGTGATGTGACGTCACGATCTGAGTCCCATGCAGTGACAGCAGTCTGTGATTTGCTTCGTTGAGTGTGGTTCTGCCTGCAGTCCTCGAGACCGATTGAGTCAGCTTAGTCTGACAAGTGCCATTACAGTAGTCTGCGTCTCGTTAATTCAAGAGTAGAAACTACAGTCGAAAGCAAGCTACGTCCGCAACAGCTCTCTATCCTTCCCTTATATTGCAGAATGTGATGATTTCCTATATAGATAATGAATTTGATTTCAGATTAATCTATAAGCCTACTGGATTATGACTCATTGCACTCTTATGAGGCTTATTAGGGAATAAAGTGTTTCGCAGAGATATTCTGCCTACATCTTCAGGATCGCAGTGAGGATGCAGTTATATAATTAGGTGGTGTTCAGTGACATCGGAAGTACGAAGAGAGGACAGAAAGGCAGCAAGTTCCTTCGAAGCATCATATCGGTCTAGACACTGCTATACCCATTAAACCGCCATTTGAATTGCAATGGCCGTAAAATTCTTAAAATTTTTGTCGAATTTAATTAAAGTTGTCTGTTGAAGGAATTTGTCAACTTTATGTAGTGTTACTGCCTGTTATTTCTTAATAAGAATTTTATAATGATACCAATAAAACACTAATTAAGTGAAATTCTGGAATCGAACTAGGAGCGTGTAACAGTGATAGGAAGATGTTCTGTGAAGACAGTGAGGTGTCTGCTGTTGGAAAATTGCTGCAATCTTCAGAAGAGCGTAAGATCATATGTAGTTTAATAATTTTACAAATTAATGATGCGTATGTGAGTGTATTGTCCAGATGAAGACAAGGGATGCAGACTTAAAAATATATTTTGTTCTTCGTGTTCATAATTGTATGGGTGCAAAATGTAACATGCGGAACTGACAGTCAAAGTTATGCCTCATCCTTACTGTTAAAAAAACCATAAAAGTTCCTTTCTAGTTAATGCTTAGTTATGCCTGTTAAAATGAGGCAAATCATGCATATTTTGTGGAGCCTCCTTTTTCTCCTTACACTCATCAAATTAACTTGAGGACTTAAGTGAAACCAATGTTACTATTGCGTCAAAATTACCACAGTAGCTACGTTTTAATTCTGTTAACAAAAAATATAAAATAATAAATGTAGGTTGATTTCTAGTCACGTTTATGTTCGTGACAGTTATAACTGAAGGGTATGTGTTGGTTGTAACGTTGTGCTGTAGAACGCACATAAGAACGTGAATCTATCCTTTTGAGATAGTTGAAGAATAAAAGAACAACTTGATGTTACTTGCTATTTTATTTCACTGCTTATGTGCTCAAAATGTTTCGGACATTAATATAACCATCATCAGGAACTTGCGACTATTCTGCCGAAT
>Ga0123355_10015472_pt1 | contig 11989 bp, 16 predicted proteins | sample TergutEmb28metaG_3_FD_89872 | JGI IMG/M metagenome (GOLD analysis project Ga0123355, IMG submission 89872) | Embiratermes neotenicus P1 segment gut microbial communities from Petit-Saut dam, French Guiana - Emb289 P1 | ecosystem: Host-associated > Arthropoda: Insects > Digestive system > Gut ... | reverse complement strand
TGCTGATATCAAAAATAAATTTTTCGGCGCGCGCCAATACCGCTTGTTCGTCATCTGCACTGTTGTAACCCTCGTGGACAATTTTACTTCCGGCGTTTATTATTTTGCGTAAAAGACTGTCCCGTTTTATGATTTCGATATAATGACGTAGGTTGGCGCTGGACGGTACGGTGTCGGCAAGACGGGTTAGGTAATCAATCCCGCCGACACTTCCAATTTTGCCGTTGGTGGTTAACACGTCGGATAACGTCACCAAGTCAACCGGTTTGTTTTGGGTAAACAATGCGTTCATCGCACCGAATATAAGTTTGTGGGTTGCCGAATAAAAATCGTCTTCGTGCAATATCCCGAACGCGGTTATCGATGTTTCGTTGTCGATTAAAATACAACCTAATACGGATTGCTCTGCTTCGAGGTTATGCGGTACAGTTTTTGGTTTGTTCATGCTAATATTGTAACATAAATAACAAAAAAGGGCAACGCCCTTTTTTATGATTATTTATTCCCGAATGCGATGAAGTCCGCGGGGTTGACGCGTTGTCCGTTTCTTGTCATTTCGATGCGAAGTGTTGGGCCGTCTTTGGCTTCTGAAATCAATGTGCTGCCGAATTGACCGATTACCTGACCTTTATTGACGTGGTCGCCTTGACGTACTGGTACATTTGGGTCAAGACCGCTGTATGTTGTTACAAATCCGTGTGAGTGTGCAATTCTTACAATTGTACCCATAGTTTGACTTGTGGTAACTTCCTGTATTGTACCCGCATAGGTTGCCAAAATGTCTGTGCCGATTGGGGCTTGTATATTAATTGCCCTAAACCCTGTGTAGTGTTGTGCGGTTTCATTCCATTGCAATCGTCCGCCATCATAGTGACGTGTGATTTCGAATTCCCCCGCCATTGGCAAACCAAATACCGGTGCGGTTTGGACCCCGTCGCCTGGTGGTGGCGTTATACCGTCCTCCCCCGTCAGCATAATTGCGGTAAATGCCACCGTTAAGGTCAGCATCACCATGACAATCATTGCACTGAATACTCCTGCCCGTTTGCGGTCTTTTTCCAGTGGTTGGGCACGCTTTGGTTCCCCCCAATTATTTGTATTAAAACCACCTTTGGTTGCCGTTTTGTTTTTGTAGACTCTAGTGCTCATTAAAATCCTCCTTGACACGATGATTGACATTGGCGATTTTTTTATACATAATAAATGCATGATAAATATAGATTTAATAAGAAAAGACCCACAATGGGTGACGGAGCAATTGACAAAGCGTGATTACGTGGTGGACTTTAATGGATTGTTAAAGGCGGATACGGAAAAACGTGCGTTGCAAAGCAAGACAGATGAATTGAAGAGTAAGAGAAATATTGGCTCAAAGGGTAAACCAACAGCGGAACAAATTGCGGAAATGAAAAAAATCGGTGAAGCAATTGCGGGAAACGATGCAAAAATTAAAGAGTTAGAAAAAAAGATTTATGATTTCATGGTTTCGATTCCTAATATCCCTGCGGATGATGTTGTCCCCGGTGGAAAGCGAAACAATAAGGTGTTGCGTACGTTTGGCGAAAGACAAGCGGCGGGAAACTCACATTACGATATTTGCGTTGATTTGGGGTTAATTGATTATGAACGCGCGGCAAAAATTTCGGGAACAAAAACATGGATTTACACCGACCAGGGCGCGATGTTGGAATGGGCGTTGTTAAATTACTTTATTGATTTTCATATTTCGAATGGATATAAATTTTTGTTGCTCCCCCATTTATTAAATTACCAGTCCGGATTGGTTGCCGGTCAATTTCCAAAATTCGCGGATGATGTGTTCATGGTGGACGATAAATTTTTGTTACCGACCGCGGAAACGGCGTTAATTAATCTGCATAGGGATGAGATTATTAAAACACTTCCCATCAAATACGCGGGTTATACCCCATGTTACCGAAAAGAAGCGGGTTCTTATCGCGCCGACGAACGAGGAATGATACGCGGATACCAGTTTAACAAAGTAGAGATGTTTGTGTTTTGTGAACCAAAGGATACAGATGCATTCTTTGCGGAATTGGTGGGTTATGCGGAAGAGTTGGTCAAGGGGTTGGGCCTTACGTATCAGGTGGTGGCACTCGCCGCTGGTGACATGTCCTCTGCGATGACACGCACACATGATATAGAAGTATTTATTCCAAGTATGAATAAATATATCGAGGTAAGTTCGGTTTCGGCGTGTGGGGATTATCAATCGCGTCGTGGTATGATACGTTTCAAAGGCGACAAGGGCACCGAATACGTGCATACCCTTAATGCATCTGGACTTGCGACGTCTCGCCTTATTCCTGCAATCGTTGAACAATTTTATCGCCCAGATGGAACAGTGGAGATTCCAAAAGTGTTGCATAAGTATATACATGGGTTGACTATTTTGGGTAAATAGTTCCGTCAAAAAATCTTTTGGTATACTCTTCGGCTCCCAGTTTTTCCATCCCTTCTTTCATGTCGTATGGATTGATTGTTGTGATGTTTCCCTTCATCCCTGCAATTTTTTCGCCGTATACTATAACTGTTTCGGGTTTGATTTTTTCCAACATTTTGTTATATCCCGCCAAAAATCTGTCTGGATGTCGAACGAAATAGGTTATCACAAAAACTGTTGAACCCTCTTCCACACCATCAAAGCAAAACTCCCATGTCTTTTCATCCCCCCATGCGATTGTTGGGATGACTTTTAATCCTAAGCTCTGCCAGTATGCCCCACACCAACGATTGCGGAAAACATTGTTGATTTGCAATGCAAGGGGCATGTCCCAATAAATCGAAAAGTCTGGCGAACATAGTGCGTAATATTGACCCAGTTTTTCGATTGCCTTTTCAGGTTCTCTCCACACTGTTTCGAATTTCCAGTCGTGATGGGCAAAGTGCACCATCTTGTTTTTGTTTTCGGTGTCCCCCAACTTTGTTTTGGTATAACCAATGACGTCAAGACTTTCCAGATTGATGTCTTGTTTTTTAATCAATGGAATATTGTATTTGCCGACCATACGCAGTTCGTTGCGGGCGATTAGCATTTTTTTGCGGTCTTTTTCGATTTGGTACGGGGTATTATCTTTTTCGTGTTTTAATCGATATTCTTCCATCTACAATTTTTCTTTAAAAGACAATTCGTGCTTTTCTATTACCCCACCTTCTTCTTCAAAAATTCTCCATACTTCCCAAAACTTTCCTTTTTCAATTTTACTTATCCTTTGTTTATGTCTGTGCCAAATGTCTTTATATTGGTTGAAACTTATTTCGTTCGGTCCGCCATCTTCATCTGGAAGTTTGCTATGCCCATCATCCATCCAGCCACATATTTCACATGTTTCATGGTGGTATGGTTCTTCAATGTTAGACATCCCACACAATTGGCATTTTTTATTGTGATCCCAGTTTATTTCTTTTTCCATTCTAATCCTTTTACTCCTTTCTTTCACTCAAATTGATTGTTAAAATATCTAATTCCTGTTCTTGGTATGAAATACGTAATTATTCTACCATTTTCATTAACAAGTGTAAATCTTCCAGTATAAATATTAAAATACCCTCTTGATAAATTCCCATTTCTTGCATAACCACCAATTGTCCCAAATGCGTTCATGTTCTCCCTTGCTCCTCGTGCGTAATCTCTTATGTTTGTGTATCCAAGTTGTGCTCCATGCTTTCTATCCGGATCTGGATTAAAATGGTATTCCAAGTTCCTTCTTGATGTCCACCCCATTGCGTCCGCCTCATTCCCCGACCCTGCCAAGCATGTGTTCCCCCTTTCATTAAAAAATCGTGCAATGATAGCACGACATTTTTAATTTATGGCGGGGTGCATGACAAAACTTGTTACAATTCCTTTATCCTTTGCGTTAGCAACATTTTATTTGGACCTTTGATTTTTGAAACGTAGTCTAACAGCAATGCGGTTTGTTTGCGGTTTAGGGAACATTTTTTTACCTGTTCACGTTCGCAGTAAGTGTTGAATACCGAGTTTACAATTGTCATCATTGCGTCGTCATAATTTATATTTGTGTTTGATTTGATATATCGTAATATTTCGTCGGCGATTTCGATTTTTGGGGAAAGTATCAAATTTACCAAGAATTTCAAACCGGTTTCATTAAGTTGTGATATATAGATAAGTTTTAACAGTGGACTGTTTTCAATTAATAGTTGCCTTGTTTTTGTTTCGCTTAAATCGTTAAACATTTTGAAAATTTCTTCGCTGTCAAAAAATTTGTATTCCCACATGTTCATGGCGATGGTAAAATCTATGGTTGCCAATTCTTTTAACAGTTCCACGCTGTTGCCATCTTTTAAGATTTTTTCGATTATTCCGTATTTGCGATATTCTTTTGCTTGCATAATATTCTATTATACACCTTTTGTGCTGGCTTTGTCCAGTCGTTCGTTAATTGTTTGGAATTCCGGTGTATTTGGAAAGGGTTGTACAACTATTATTTCGGCGTTTTTTTCGGTCGCCCTTATAATATGAAAAAAATTTCTTGTAATCTCGGCGGCGTTGTTTCCAAAATCTTTATTGCTTAAAAAGATTGACCCCGGGTAATCGTCCGCGTTTTCCGCGATAATCAGCGGGCAAGATGGCGAATAATGTTTGAACCGTGTCCCTGGGCTTTCGTGTGTTGGGTTGTATGTGGTGGGAAGTTTTGTTTTTTTTGTGATATCTTGTGTGTTTATTCCACCTAGTCTTAATACTTCAATTTTGTTTTCCTTTACCTTAATAACTGTGCTTTCTACCCCTATTTTGGTTGCACGTCCGCATAGTATTGCGTCGACCTTTCCTTCAAGGTCTTCGCACGCATCTACCCAGTGTGTGGGACTGGGTCGGGTTGAACTGTTCGCACTGGGGGCGGCGAGCGGTACACCACACGCGCGGATGAACTTTCGGGCGAATTTGCACGCTGGAATTCGTACGGCAACGGTGTCAAGACCACCAGTGGTTATGTGCGGGATAAAATCGGGTTTGGGAAGGATTATCGTTATTGCGTGGCGGATTTTTTTAATTACCTCCAGTGATTTTGGGTCTATCGCCCCAAAATCGTTAAGCAAGTGTTTAAGCGAACTGTAATGGATTATAAGCGGATTCACCGCTGGGCGATTTTTGGCCTTGAATATTTTTTTCACTGCGTCTTCGTTTGTTGCGTCAGCGCCCAGTCCGTACACCGTTTCGGTGCGGAATACAACTGTGCCACCTTGCTTTATTATTTCTGCAGCTTCTTTGAATTTATTTTCGTTCATCAATACTGTCTTCATATCTTCATTCCTTAATAACTTCATATCTATTGTTCCACCTTTGCCATTGTTATGATGTCCACCCTGTTGGCGCCGTTTTTCATCAACACGTGTTTGCATTCCATCACAGTAGCACCCGTTGTGTAAACATCGTCCACCAACAAAATGTTCTTTCCAATTATACCATGATTTTTAATAATCTTAAAAGCACCTTTAAGGTTTTCCTGCCTTTTTTTAATAGACATATTTTTTTGGGGGATTGTTTTGCGGGTACGGATTAGGACATCGGCGATGAGTTTGTTTAATTGCTTCGCTATTAGTAATGCTTGATTATATCCGCGTTCTTTCATTCTCTCGCCCGACAATGGTACAGGGACAAGAAAGTCTATGTCGTCGTTAATCATTTCAATCATGTACGGGGCGAACAATTTTGCGATGTCCCCTTCTGCGTTGTATTTGAATCGCATGATAAGACCAACAATTGGGTCTTTATAGAAAAATGGTGCAATATCGTCGCAACGTGGCAACGTTTTTTCGCAAACACCACAAATATATCCGCCACCGTTGATTTCGGTTTTGCATACAAGGCACGTTAAATTTGGAAAAAGAAATTCTAACACATTTTATTATATAATGTTTTCAGTTCTTTTCGCAACTTTTTGATTTCCTCATCCTTTTCCCGCGTGATAAGACGAAAAAGACCCATGAATAAATTCATAAGGTCATTTTCAGTCAACCCCGTCTGGGGCATTAAAACTACGTTGTCTTCCATAAACGGATTATTGACAAAAAAGTTATGATGCAACCGCTTCTTTGAATTTTTTGTTTGGCTTGAATTGTGGGACAACTTTTGCCGCCACTTCAACGGTTTTACCGGTCAATGGGTTTCGCGCGGTGCGTGCCGGTCTTTTTTTCAACCCGAATTTTCCCATTTCTGGAAAGACGATTTCGTCCCCACTTTTTACGCCTTCGACAATCATTTCAAGGAACGCTTCGTAAACCGCAAGGGTTTCTTTTTTGTTCATTTCGATTTTTTCTGACAACTTTTCGATGAAATCTGCTTTTTTCATTTTTTACTTCTCCTTTAATTTAATACTGGACAATATTTGGGATTTTCAATCCAGCATTATAAAATAACCTTTTTTTGATATTTCTGTCTACTAAAAAAGTGTTTATAAACAAAATACGCATTAATCGACCCCGCGACGGCGAAGCATAGGATGTTGCTTATTGACACCGCGTAAATGCCGACGGGTACAAGGAACACAAGTTCAAATATTACTTTTACGCCCCCGCCAATTGCGATTGCGATTAATGGAAGTTTCGATTTGTCGGCGGATTGCAGTATTGCCGAAAATGTTTGGGACAGGACAAGGAAGATAATCATGATGCTTTCGATGCGTAATAGGTTTACCGCGATGTCATGATGTTCGCCGTTTAGTGTTGAACCATAAAGGATATTAAGGATTAACGGGGCGAAAATTAAATATGTTATAGTGAAAAAGGTGGCGACAGCGACGGTTATTAAAATCGCTTGTTTTCCTTTTTGGTGGGCTTCGTCGACTTTTTGTTTTTTCAATAATCTGGAAATCGCGGGAACGATTGCAGTGGCGAGTGCGACCCCAATTACCGCCGGAAGATTGATAAGGGTGTGTACAACCCCAGATTGGATACCAAACAATTGGGTGGCTTCACGACCTTCCGCCCCACCCCAGCGTAAAAAATTCACAATTACCATCGAATCAAAAACAAGTATCAGCGGGAATATTGTCGCCATCGCGGTGATGGGTAATGATGTCAGTAGTATTTCTTTCATCAGTTTTTTGTCGAGATTTGGTTTGACTTTTTTAGTGGTTTTTTTCTTCGCGGAAAACCGATAAGTTACCCACAGATAAATCAAAGCGACGATTTCGGAAATTGTTACTGCTACTATTGCCCCGAATACCGCTAATTCTACGCTTTGTTGTATTAGTATTAGCGCGAGTGTTAAACCGACGGTTACCTTTACAACCTGTTCCACAATCTGCGACACCGCGGTTGGTACCATGTTTTGAAGACCCTGAAAGTACCCGCGAAACGCCGCGATGATACAAACGATGAAAACACTGGGGGCGATGGCAAGGTAAATTATCGAAATATTTTCGCCCTGGATAGATGCAAGTAAGCCAGAAATTCCCGCGAAAATTATAGAGACCACAAGTCCTATTGCACCCAGAAGAAATGCTGCGTTATATAGGACGGTTTTACAATATTCGTGGTCTTCGCGGCGTTTTGCAATCATTTTGGAAATTGCTACCGGAACCCCCGCGGATGATACAATCAGCAAAAGGGCGTACAACGGGAAAACCATCTGGTACAATCCCATTCCATATGACCCCACGATATTAGTCAGCGGTATGCGGAATATTACCCCGATAACGCGGGAAAGTATACCTGCGGCGGCAAGTATCAGGGCACCGGTTAGGAATTTGTTGGTTTTCAAAAATTTCACAAGTTATTATGTGTAATAAAAGTTTTTTATTGTCACTGCCAGTAACTAAAAATTGCGGACATAAAACAACTCATCCGAAGCAGTCTAAACAGAACAATATTAAGGGCAATTCTTGGCACTAGTTTCCCTAAAAAAATTTAGTCTAGATTGCTTCCTTTTAACTTGCGCGTGTCCTATAACCAAGTGCAGTCGCAATGACAATGCGTAGCATTGGCATCTCGGAACGTGGATGATGGAGCAAAGCGACGGCATCTGGATGCGTATCGGAAAGATGATTATAAAGCTTGCCTTATTTTATTACGTACCTTTTGAATTGTGTTGTCGATTTTCTTTTTGGTTACGTCAAAAATTTTAGAAATTTCGTTATAACGCATGCCCAGGGCGTAGGATTTAAAAATCGCTTTTTCAATGTCGGTGCATTGTTCGTTTAGTATCTTTTGTACGATTTTGCTTTTTTCGATTATTTGGTATTCGTCTTCTATTGTGTATCCGGTGGATGTTTCTATTAGTGTTGTGGAATCTTTTTCTTTTCGCAATAGGTCAATAAAGCGATTTTTTATTATACGACTGGCGTATGTTTCAAATTTTACACCTAAAGTCTCATCAAAGGTTTGCTCAGCCCGCATGTATGCAAGACGACCTTCTTGAACCAAGTCGTCATGGGTCAAACCGCTGCTGCGAAATGTTTTTGCAATCGATATTACTAAATCTCTTTTTTCTTGCATATCTTCCTTTTTTGTCATGTCGAGCGAAGTCGAGACATCCCTAAGTTAAATCAAACCATTCTGTAGATAAATCTTTCCATTCTGTGTTAAAGTCTTTTATTAGATTATCTTTTTTTGAACGCGACCATTTCTTTAACTGTTTTTCTCTCTCCAGTGCTACGTGTATGTCGTTTGTTACCTCGTAGTAAACAAGTATATTGCAATTATATTCTTCTGTAAATCCTTTGTGCTCTTTGATTTTATGTTGATAGACACGTCTTTTCAAATCGCTAGTTACTCCTATATACAGTACTGTTTTGAACGGATTGGTCATCATATATACATAGTAACTTTTGTGCATTTGGTTCTCCTTGCTGGGGTTGGTTTAACTTAGGGATCTCTCCACTACGGTCGAGATGACAATATCTACTTTTTCGTCCTTTGGCGGTTGATTTCGTATAAAATCATCGCGGTTGCATTACCGACATTTAATGAAGTTGTTTTCCCTGTCATTGGTATCGAAATTGTCGCGTCGCAAAGTTTGGTGGTTAAATGTTTGACGCCGGTGTTTTCACCCCCCATTACGATTGCAACCGGTCCCTTCATGTTGGTATTGGCGACATTTACCCCACCCATGACGGCAGCATATATCCAAAAGCCCTTTTCCTTTAACTTTTCGATTTCTTGATTTATATTTGTTGCTTTATAAATTTTCATGTGGGACGCGGCGCCTGCACTGACGCGTATCACGGTGTCGGTTACCTGTACCGCACGGTTTTTGGGAATAATTATGCCATCCACCCCCATACACTCGGCGGTGCGTATAATGTTGCCAAAGTTATGTGGGTCTTCGACGCCGTCAAGAATCAAAATCAGTGGTTCGGGTCGGGCCTTTTTTAATATATCTTCCAAACTGTGATATTTGAATTGCGTTGCTATTGCCATAAATCCTTGATGGTTTTTTTGTTTTGATATTCTGTCCATGGCAGTCTTTTCCATAAATTGATATGGATGTCCCGAGTTTTTGATTTTGTTAATAAGGTCGCGCGACTGCATATCGCGTTGTATATAGATTTTTTCGATTGTGGCATCGCTGTTTAATATTTGTTCAACTGCGTTTCTTCCTTCTATCAGCATTTCAATATTTGCTCCTTTATCTGTTGTAGCCTTTCGGTATTATTTGCAAGTACATTGTACCCTATCACCGCTTCAAAGGCGGTGGCGCTTTTATATTCGGCAAGTGTACAGTTTTTTGGGGTGGTGTTGTTTTTGTGGTTTCTTGCTCTAACGGAAATTGAAGCCTCAATTTCCGTTAAGTTTATTTCATCCAGATACTTTGATTGAGATTTTGCACAGACGTATTTATTTGCCTCTGTGTGTAAGGTATTTACTTTGCCCATATCAATAACGAACTCACGCACCGCGAGTGTCCAATATGCGTCACCGACAAAGGCAAGTACCAACGGGTTTTTTTGTTCTGTCATGCACCTATTGTATCATGTTTATTATTTTGTTGTCATTAATTTCAAAGCGGTAGGTTCTTGCGGTGCTGGTTCCAGCTGGGACTATTGAAACCGACCCGTCGCGGAGATAGTTATTATTTAATACTTCAAATTCGCCGAAGTATTCGCGTAACTTTTTATCCGAGATTTCAAAACCCAGCATCTTTTTGGCGTTTGTAAAATCCCCAAGGGAAACGCATTGTAAAAAGGCAATCCCCAATTTGTCGTCCGCGGGCTGGTGGTATTCCTTTAGTGCTATGTACGGTTCGTCGCCTTTGTTGATGCGGACATGACCCAATATAGTGTTAAGTTTTTCGATTTCATCGGTTGACTTTGGTTTCATTTCCACGATTACATAATGGTCGCTTACTTTAATTACTTTTCCTTTTGGTTCAACTATGGGTTCTTGAAACCATTTTAATAAAACCGGTTTGCTTGTGCGGTATTCATTGTTTATAACGGCAGGATAGGTGATGTAGTATTTTATTAGTTCCATATCTATTGCTATGATTTTTTTAACCTCTTTAACACTTCTTGCTCCCCTAATAGTTGTAATATTGTATACAAATCCGGGGTTTGTTCGCGTCCGGTGACGGCGCGACGTATGTCCATTGGGTGAATGCCAGAGTTTTTTAGTTTCGCCCACCAAACGTCTTTTTCGTCGCTGTGGTTGTAAATTTCGGCATATTTTCGTGCGTTATCGTTTGGGATCCCTTCGTTGTTGTAAAGGTACGAATATGTTTCTGGTACCTGTGAAAATTTGTAGATGTCTTTGCGCCCTTTCATTAACTTTATAACACGCCGGTCTTTTATGTGTTGTTGCAGTTCACTTTCAGGCATTTTTGCGATGATATTTTTTGAAATATTATTTAGTTTATCCCAATCGAACAAGGGATTGTTTGAACCGATTTTTTCGGTTGTGAATTTGAATTCGGTATGTGGTTTGTCGGGATTTGCAATTCGCCACAGTTCAAAATCACCATTGTATAGCGTCAGTAAATATTCCTTTAACGCGTCCAGCGGATATCCATCGTTAATCAAGTTTTCGACCAAAGCATGAGAGTCTTTGCGTTTGGACAATTTTCGTTTCTTGCCATTTTCCTCGACACAGATAACCGGCATATGTAAATAATTGGGTGGTTTAAATCCGCATAGTTCAAATAACTGGATGTGTTGAGCTGTGGACACCAACCATTCCTCACCCCGCAAAACGTGTGTGATATTCATTAACGTGTCGTCAACGACGTGTGCAAGGTTATAAGGAGGTATTCCGTTTGACTTCATAATGACGGGGTCGATGGTTTCCGCTGGAAGTTGCATATCCCCTTTTACCAAGTCCAACCATTTTACTGGTTCGGTAAATTGTGAAAAGTTTGCACGAATTACGTACCGTTTGTTTTGTTCACCCGCGTTGCGACATTTATTATTGTAACCTCTGTGGTTTTTGCGTATTTCTTCAAGTTCCTGTTCGGTGCAATAGCATTTGTATGCTTTGCCCTCTGATATAAGTTTTTGTGCTTGTTTTTGATAATACTCTGTCCGTTCGCTTTGAATATATATTGCGTCAAACGAAATCCCACAATTTGCGAATTGTTGTATATACTTTTCGCGTTCACCTTCAACCTCGCGTTTTTGGTCGGTGTCCTCTATTCGCAAATAAAAATTTCCACCACTTTGTCGTGCCAGCATTTGATTACAAAGTGCCATCCCAAGTGTTCCGATGTGTAATGAACCGGTTGGGCTGGGGGCAATTCGGGTTGTTATTTTCATAACGGCAATTTTTCCTCTCTTATCTTTGTAACTTGATTAAGTGCCTCGTTAATTGCGGCAATAACCAAATCTTCCATCATTTCGACGTCATCGGGATCAACCGCTTCGGGTTTTATTTGCAGGTTTATAAGTTCATACCCACACGTCATTTCAACAGTGACCATTCCGCCCCCGCTGGACGCTTCCACCACTGTTTCGTTTAATTCGGCTTTGGTGCGTTCCATTTGTTTTTGCATTTCCATTGCCTGTTTTTGCAT
>Ga0123355_10015471_pt1 | contig 11989 bp, 6 predicted proteins | sample TergutEmb28metaG_3_FD_89872 | JGI IMG/M metagenome (GOLD analysis project Ga0123355, IMG submission 89872) | Embiratermes neotenicus P1 segment gut microbial communities from Petit-Saut dam, French Guiana - Emb289 P1 | ecosystem: Host-associated > Arthropoda: Insects > Digestive system > Gut ... | reverse complement strand
TGTAGTTTCCTCAGGCCAACATCTGGGTCTGAGTTTTTCGACACATTCACGAATATTTTTCTCCTCGGAATATTTCCACTATAAAACATTTATTCATGAAAATTGCTTAGAAAACTAAAATGACAAATTCAAGAAGGACCTCTCATGGCCCGATGTAATTGATGCCAGGGCCTGGTACCAGGCCGCGGCCCGGCGGTTGAGAAACGCTGCCTTATTGCCAGATTAATCTGCTATCACATATAGCAAATGACCAGCATGGTGGTCTATGTTATTTGTTAGCCTTGTAAAAATTTGATGAGCTCTGTCTCATGTAACGAGTCTGTCTGCCAATTTGAAGGTTGCTAATCCTCCCAGTTGCACAAGGCTGTCTGAACACAAGGAGATTTACCATACTCTGAGTCTGCACATACCAAACACTGGAGGTAAGTCATAAGCCTGTTTGCACCCACTCCAAAAGTATTTTACATAACTGCACATACATTGACGGCAAAGAGTCAGAAGGAGAGCACTGAAAGTGAGCTTGGTGAAGAATTGGTCACTTTAATTGATTTGCTCATACCTGAATTATGTAGTCACATCACTTTTATGAGAATCTCTTCATTTGTTACATATAAAAATTTTTAAATTACTTATCGTTTTTATTACTGCATTATTTCAGTGCATCTTTCAGTTTTGCTGCAAGTTTTTATAGGCAATCTACTTAACACATGTTAAAGCAACGTTTACCCTTAATTCTCCATAAATGTGTATTCTTCAATAAACTGTTCAACAAATTTATGACTGATTCCAAATTCTGACATCAGATAGATACACAATAAAAAACTTGTAAAAATTACAAATTCTGAACAATGTCAAATACAGTAACAATCTGATCCTGACCACCATTTTCCATAAAAATTATATTTGTGACTCTGCATACATTCGTAACAAAGTTGTTGTGATCAGTCAAATACTAAGGGCACTTTACTTTAGGAGCAGTCTACCTTCTTGGCTGTACATCAGCTGCCAACAGAGGGATTTTCCTTGAAGTTCACATCTGTCACTCTGCACAAATACACTACAAATGATGTAATTTATTTTGTGCTCCGCTGATAATTGAGGGACTTAACGTGTTTGTCATACTGGTCAGAATGTGTTGTATTAAATATTAAATAAGGAAAAATATTGAATAGTGATGGACGATCACTTATTATTCCAATATAAGTGTCACAACAGGATGTACAAACCAAAGTTCATTGAATTTTTTTCACAATTTGTTGCGGGTATTTTACTCTGCGAAAAATGTTACATGCGACCGTTAATGTCCACTTGATGTTGTAAAGCAAGGTTCCAATCATTGCTGTTCACTCTAATAAAAATTCCAGTGGTTCTACAAGTGTGAACAGGACTACAAAGTATCATAGTCTGTGAAAAACTCTACATGATCACCCTTTTTAACTTGGTTGTCCCGACGTGCTCAGTCTGGTAGGTGATCCTCTTACCGGGAGACGGGTGTGGTTCACCGAATCACATTTAGTTTTAGTGATTTTCTTTTTTGCTTATGTTCTATTTATTCATCTTATTCTTGATATAAAATAATGCAGTGCTATATCCAGTAAAACAACTAGATCATTTCTGGGAAACTGACGCAGTCAATTCTCTGTACTCCCACTTACACCACACTCGTACGTGACTGCTTTTGCACTTGATTGCTAGCGTCCATTATCAGCTCCCAACCATTTCACTGTTTAAATCTCTCCCATCCTACCTATCACCAACGGTTCTGAATATATGTTGACAGATTAAATCAAACGGTACGACTATGAACCATCTGTAACCGACGCCACCAAACCTAAGAAATAAATATATCACAAATGCTCAGCTATAAGACCTATCAGCTAGCTGGGATTTATTACATACAGACAGACAGACAGACATTGCAAATTTAATAGGTGCCTTCTCCTAACTTTTCATTGTAATGGACATACAAAAATGCAGTAAAGAAGCCCTTAAATTAATATAAATAAATGTTATTGCATAATATTACATAGAACTCTATGCTGTGAGAATTTAGAGTGGATTGATCTGGCTCAGGATAGGAACTAGATGTGGGCTTTTTTTGCATATGGTAGTTAATCTCCCACTTTCATACACGAAGTACTTTTTCACAAGCAGAATGAGCAAGTAGCAGTTCTTAACAAGTTCTCTCTCACATGAAATTATTTTGAAAATATTAATCTTATTTTTACATTTCTTTTTGTGCCAAGAAATGTGTCTGCAGTTCATAAAGTCAGCAATCCCTTACTGCAGCTGTGCGACGCAGATTGAAATCTTGCAAATATTCCATGTATATGAAGAACAATGACTCGGTAAACTGGAGGTTTTCACATACATCACAATGTGGCATCGAACATGAACAGAAAGAATCTCTGCAAATATGCAACATTTCCAGAAGTGGGAATGATGTGAAAGGTAGCATAAAACAAAAGAGAGAGAGAGAAATCTGAAGCTGACAGGCCACTTGTTATGACACAATATCACTCTCATTGCAGAGTTTCAACTACCTAATAAAGCTCCATGCAGGCAAGTCAGGAGACAGCTATTGTCCATCACAGTGTTCTTAGTTCGTTTTTGTACAGTGTAAGTAACGTTTTGACAAATTATTGCATCATTTCTGTACTGAACATCATTACATTCCACTGAAAAAAAGAATAGTAATATTTATTAAAATTCTTGTGGGCAGAAAATTCATTCGTCCTCCATTGACTCATATTGGCTATACTGTTGCTTGCTCTTATACACTTTCATTTATAGTGATGCTTATGTATGGTTATATACATGACCAATAGTTAAACATGATCTCAGTCTGTGATTATAAATTTGGGGATGTAATGAATACAGACCATAATTGTAAATTATTATGAATTTGTATAATTTAGTATATTTCAGTGTTATACTGTACAGTACTTTAGATAGAAGTTAACAGGAAATGAATAGTTGTGAACGCTGCAGCAGCAGGCAGTTCATTATACTTGGAAATATGCCTGAACGCGCAGTGACATCGTCTCGGAATTTACTAAACTCCAAGGAATGTCTTAGTTGCAAAGCCATCTTTATAAATTTCACTGTTTAGGTTAATTGCCTGCACTCGCTCACTTACTCACTTACCGACGTATTGTTTGCCCACCGAACTGCTGCTTGTTGCCGGCTGTGTGGTGTCTGTGTGTCTGAAGATTTGTTATAAGTGAATTAATATACAACTGATAAGCAGCAGAGTGATTATAATGACAAAGTGCAGCTGTTTCATTTTGATAAAAGGTGAGTCTTGTTGACTGTATTGAAATTATAAATTGATTGTAAATTTTCCTTCATGAGTTGAGCAATTTTGGCAGTTTATGTTTGTTATGTGATTGAGATTCTGAATTCAAAATTTAAGCAACTTAGACTACGATTCTATAAAGAGGCGAAGCAACTATTTTAAATTTACATTGGATACAAATTTGTAACTTATTTAGGAAATTATTAATTTTATAGTAAGTGATATTGATAGTTTATTTTGTAGATTAGAATATAGACATGTTTATTTGGATAATTAATTGAGGCCATGATATAGTATCCTTAAATCCTGAATTTTGAATCTCCATTGATAAGTTGAGAGCAGTTGACAATATCTGCTGATGAATATTGTCTGGTGGCAGTAATTTCGTAATTCATATAAGGGTACTTTATCATCTTCTTTTGTTGGCGTTACAACCCACTATGCGTTTTAGCCTTCTCAGTGATTTTTTTCCATTCCGTCCTTTCCTTACTCAATTTTCTCCACCCTCTTATTCCCATTGTCTGGATATCTTCCTCAACGTCTTCAATCCATCTTTTCCTTGGTCTTCGTCTTATTCTCCTACCCATTGGCTTCCATTCTAATATCCTTCTCGGCATTCTCCCTCCATCCATCCGCATCACATGTCCTAGCCAGGCCATTCTTCTGCTTTTTATAAATCTTGCTATGTCTGCATTTCCTATGAGTTCATTCAGTTCATGGTTCTTTCTGATTCTCCAAGTTCCATTTTCATCTTGTACTGGGCCAAAAACTTTCCTTAATATTTTCCGCTCAAATATTCTTAATTCTTGTTCATTTCGACTTGTTAATGTCCAAGCCTCACATCCGTATGTAACTACAGGCCTTATTAGTGTTTTATATATTTTTAGTTTTGAACTTCTATTTAATGCTCTTGATTTCATTAACGCTCCACATGAGTAGTAACATCGGTTTCCGCTGATAATTCTTGCTTGTATTTCACAATTGACGGAGTTTGTTTGATTCAGTTGTGAGCCTAGGTAGGACAGTTCTTTCACATGTTCGAATTCATATTTTCCACATTGCAGATGGTTGCCATTAGCTACTGTTCTTGTTACTTCCATATATTTGGTCTTATTTTCATTTATTAGAAGTCCCCTTTCTTTTGCTTCACTTCCTTTGTTGCCTAGGGCATCTTTTAGTGCATTTTTATTTCTGCTCAATATTGCCACATCATCGGCGTATGCAAAAATTTGTGCACTTTTTGTTCCTATACGTCCAGTGATGTTCAGCTTCCAAGTTATTGCTTCTAGGACTAAATCAAATAGTATAGAAGATATTGCATCTCCTTTTCTCACACCATTGGTGATGGGAAAAGTGGGTGTGTATTGATTATCGACTCTTACAGTTGCCCTGGATCCAGCCATGGTCACACCCATGAGTTGGGTTAATTTCTTTGGTATACCCAATAGCATGAGATCATCCAACATTCTGCTTCTATTAACACTATCAAAAGCTCATTTAAAATCTATATACAGGTTATGTAAATGTATATTATATTCATACGCCTTTTCTTGTATTTGTCTTATGGTAAAAATGTGGTTAATGGTCGAACGGTTTGTTCGAAATCCGCATTGATAGTCTCCTAATATTTCTTCCGCATATTCTGCTAAGCTATTATATAGGATACCTGATAGCACTTTATATGTAACATTTAGTAGTGTTATGGCTCTGTAATTAGAACATTCCAACTTGTCTCATTTCTTATGTATAGGGTGTATAATTCCTATAGACCAATCTTCAGGTATTTTAAGTTGTATCCAGATCAGGTTGACAAGGTGGTGAGTTCTTCTCCATAGGGTTTCTCCTCCTTTTTCTAAAAATTCTGCCACTATTTGATCTGTTCCTGCTGCCTTGTGTTTTTTTAGGCATTGAGTTACATGTGTCACTTCTTCATAACGCAGCTGTATGTCTTCGTTTTCGGCTGTGTAGACTGTCATACTGTCTATTTCGTCTGAGTTGCTTGTTAGTATGCTTTCAAAATATTCTTTCCATCTCCTCTGAACATCTTCATTTTCTGTCAATATTTTACCATCTTCGCTTCTACATACATTTATACTTGGTTTAAATTCTTGTGTTACTTCTTGAATTCTTTTATAGAATTTTTTACTTTCATTTTTGGTGTGATGTTCTACAATGGCATCAACTTACCTCTTCAGTGCCTCTCTCTTCTTTCTACGGCATACTCTAGCAGCTGCTATTCTTTTCCTATTATATTCTTCTTGATTGGCTCTTGTATTGCGTTGGATACATTTTAGTCTGGCATCCCGTTTTGCTTTTATCGTCTCTCAGCACTCTTGGTCATACCACTCTTCATTTCTTTCATTTTGTTTTTCTCCTATTATGTTTTGTGCTGATGTAATTATCGCTTCCTTTATATGTGTCCATTCTTCTTCTATGTCATTTGAGGTTGGTTTCCCTTGGCACTCCTTTTGTATCTCTGGCTGATAGTGACATTGGACCTCTGTTTCTTCAAGTTTATCTGTGTTCCATCTTTTCCAGTTTTCAATTCTATTTCTTGTAATAAGGGCTATTTTCTATTTGAGTCTTGCTCCGACCAAAAAGTGGTCCGAGTCTGAATTAGCTCCTATGTATGTTCTAATGTTTTCAATATCTGTGGCCCACCTCTTGGACACTAATATATGATCTGTTTGGTTGGTGTCTTCGGTGCCGGGTATTTTCCAGGTTCCTTTGTGTATGTCTTTTCTGGGATACCAAGTACTCAGGACTTTGAAGTTATTAGTGGTGGCATATTGCACTAATCGAAATCCATTATTACTTGTGGTGTCTCTGTATATTTGTCCCTTGCCCATTTTGGCGTTGAAGTCACCTAATGTTATAACAGCATCGTGTTTTGGTAATTCATCGCATACCGATTGCAATGTTTCGTAGAATTTGTCTACTATTTCATCCTTGGTATCTTCAGTCGGTGCGTATACATTGAAAAATGTAAAATTATGTAGTGTACCTTTAATTCGCAAGGTACATACATATTCTTTCACAAATAGGCGAGAATCCCAGTACCGATTTATTAGCTTTTTTGGAGACGATAAAGCCTTCTCCTCTGTTACCTTGTTTGTCCTCATTTCCAGAGTAATACATAGTGAATTTCGATTTCCTGATTGTTCCTTTACCTTTCCATTGTATTTCTTGTAGAGCTACTGCATCCATCTTATATTTTTCGGCTTCCTCTGCTATTGCGTTCATGTTTCCTGCCTGTGGAAGTGTGCGCACATTCATTTCCTTGCTTCGTACCTAAGGTCTTTTCCATGAAGGCAGTCCAGTTTCATTCACCGAGTTCTTCGCAACGTTTTAGTTTTTACAGGATAGGGTTGTCAGCCCTGCGCCCAACCCCCAACCTGGAGGACCAGGGTATCCCATTTTGTCTGGGTCAACGCCCTTGACCTGTCTGGCATGGGAGGCACTGCTGGTAGCATACGCTACCGCCAGCATAACTCTCGGGTTCATTTGACCACGCAAACCCCACCACTACATCAAAGTAGTGATACCTTCGGGGGATAAGGGTATTTTATTGGGTGAGAATTTTGTAGTATAATTCCGCTCAGTGCCGAGTCGCAGTATCAGTGTAGGCGCACTTTTACACAGGGGCACTACAGGGATATCTTACCAACAATTTTGCAGCATTTATAATGTGTGAACTCTACGACTTCCCCCCCACCCCCCAGTGAGCCATCCTCGTTGTGCTGCATACAATCACAAACACAGGCAGAGTAAAGTCAAGTTGAACATGAAACATTTGTTTTGATATTTTCTACAACCCTTATTTGAAACATTCCTCACCGTGTGAAGAATTCCACGAGTACCATAAATTTACGTAGGTCTTCATATAAGGTACCCGTTATTCTCAAAGTTGAATTTTCGCGACAGGTTTTCGAAATATATTCGAATATCAAACTTCATGGAAACTGGGGGAGCCGAGTTTTTGCATGCGGACAGACACCCCGTCGGATGAACGGAAACGCGACGAAGTAAGTGGTCGCTTTTCGCAATTTTTCGAACGCGTCTATTGAAATATTTTCGGGCTGACAGCCACGTCAAGTTGCTAAAATTAACCGACGTTTCGGAGACCATATGCGCCCCCAAAATCAGGGGTCTGATATTACTCGACAACCGGGCTACTCGGACTGTATATCAGTACCAAGCCGCTTCCTATCCCATGTCTCGGTCTATTAAATGAGTGTAAAGTCATATCACAAACCTGATTATGGAGACGGGTTCGGTCTCCGAAATGTCGGTTGATTTTTACGAATTTACGCGTTTTTCAGCCCGCGATGATTTAATCTCTGCAACGCTATCCGTGAATGCCAGTACTCGACTTTTACTGCTACGTCAAGTTTTAAGCTAGTACCAAGTTGGGACAAACAAGTTAATACATTCGCAGTCTGTGTTACCAGGTAATGATACTTGGTGGAATAGGTGAGTTGTACTTAATATCATGCGTTCTTTTTAATTATTGTGTCGAAAGGAGCCTAATGTATTGAATATTTTTCATATAAAGTCCAAAGAAAGAAGAGCAGGTTTGAATATCATAGCTCAAATCCAAACCCTCCATCGTTCAATACCTCGTACTCTTACCAATTTACCTGCTGTTGTCCTGTTACGTTGGTACCAATGTAGGCATAGGGGTTGCCAATTTCGTTACAGGTGTGCATACTTCCAACCGCTCACAGATGGGAGAATAGCGACACTGAAACAGTTCTGTCCAACCTATGGGCTGTGGTCCAACCTAATGGCGTAACTAGTACAATTTATGTAGCTACGTTATGTGCTGCCCGGGTAATCAAAATGACGTCCCCTAAGAGAAAATATTAACTTTAAAAATTGCTATTGTTTATTGAATTTCCTTCTATTTGACTCAACAATTTAACATTTATTGACCGCAAATATTCATTTAAAACATCCATCATATTACCCTTTTGCCGCGACCTGACCTCTGCCCCGCTATACTACTCGTCAACCTTAGCTACGTCGCTCGTCCATTCATTACGTTCTAGGGTCTGTCTATGGAAACCTTATGAGTATATGCGTGGAACAGAAAGTGCAAGTTGTTGTAGTATAGCCTAGAAACATTAACAAGTTTTTTTTTATGGTTGCATTAGACACTACTATGAATATTACGTGCAATCATTTTCAGCTTCGTATATAATTTTGGGTTCAGTATGCATGTGTTTGTTAAAAAGCGGATTGTACGTCTTCAATATTCTTTTGTTAGACTCCATCCACGCGTCTCACAGTCCCCGACATCACCCACGGTTTGCTCCACCGTTAACACATGAGACCATCTCTGATCTACGGATGAGACCACGGTGACACGAATTCACACTTTTCCCACACTTACCCATCTTTTTTCCCTTCGCGCATGTTGGCAGTTGCAATACATTTGGGCATCTTTTCGGCACTGGAAAACAATTTTTGAGGGTTGTTGTTGGTTTGTATCTTACCGGAATGTGTCGTCTTGTTACAATGCTGTTTTGAAACCTGGTTGTTGATAAATTTAATGGAATATAAAGTGGAATTGTATTTAGAGACTGTTCGGAAGAAACTAACCAGTCTGCTCAATCAGTAGGTCAGACCCTAGGTTCCTGCGGAATTAAGTGTTGGAATGTAGATTGCGTCCCAATGAGTAAATTCTCATAACGGTTTTGTGAACGGTTGAAACAAATTGTGCGCTTGACTGGCCATGGAAGTCAAAGTGGAATACTTTTTCATTAAAGAAATGAGAGAACTAATGGGCTAATATGTAGAAAATGAAGTTTCAATATTATCTGCAAGTGCACTGGGAATTTCCATATGCTTCGTAGAAATATATATACTTTTTTTCTTTTATTGTATGTTTAAACACCACTTATAATGATGTGTCCTTTCAGGAGTGGTCAAATATAAGAACACTGTGAACACATACCAGTTGCATCCTTGTCAAGCACTGCATTAAGCACACAAATGATGTGTTTTAAAGACAGTTTGAAGTTACCAAACACTTTGCAGTCTCTTATAGTAAGAAAGGCCAAAATCATACTGCAGAGTTAAGGAAATGTTTCCTGCTCTTAAGGAAAACATGGTGAGTACTTTGTACAGGAAATAATTTCATCTGCTTGTTCTCTGATAATTGTTGCCTTCGGTGTACAGGTTGTATGTTACTGGAAGGGTAAATTACATGGTGTTCAGACGGTCTCATTGCCATTCTTTGTATGCATAATTACTTGCAGTAGAATTTTGTGAAATATTGAGAGTGGCCTAATTGTCTAAAACTTGCAATGAAATTGTAGTTTGTAAGTGGTTCATCACTGGAACAGATATCCCAGCTTTAACTGTTATGTATTTTGTATTGTTGCACTGTTAATCGAAGGCTACAACATTACGAAGGAACAAGACAATATTCTGCTTTGTGGATACCAATTTATAATGGGGCTGAAATATTTCAATGGTGCTACAAACCCCACATAAATACACAGTAGGGTGGATAATGAGGATATCAGTATGACTTACAGGAGGTATTAGAGTAATCGTCAAACCTTCGTACAGGGAAGATCTAATTAATTCTAAGACAAAGCAACATTAAATACATTTTCATGAGTGATGGTGAAAGGTAGTGTGACAAAGGGCCACATTTTTTTAAATACACTGAACAGGTAGGTACCACAGTGTTTCCATGGAACATAATGTGATTGTTAGATGCTAAAATTCAATTTAAAATTAATGTGTAGCTTCATAGTTTCTACTTTTCACCAAAAAAATCAAAGGATGCTTAATGGATTGGCTGTATACCATTTATCTGACATCAGAAATACACACAAAATTTTGATTAGAAATCTGTTAGGATAAAGAATGCATGTGGGAATAGATGAAAGATGCACTAAATAAATTGCTGGGAGGAAGGCCACAAAAGTTTTTAGATGGCATAATGTGACATGAAGTAAATTTCACACTGAGACCCCCAAAAATGTTAGCTGTCACCCTGCAAAATGTAGTGGCCATGGTGACCTGCCAGCCTGGGTTTTGCGCATCCCTGGATGAGAGTATGTTGGCACAACAAGAGACAGGATTTTGTAAAGAATAGTAATGAAGCTACATGTTTCATAAAAGGGAGGAAATTTAATTTGTAGCTCAGAAAATGATAGTTTCTGAGGAAGTATGCTGCTTCATGTAGTTCATTCATTCATTCATTCATTCCATTGGCATGTGCAGAATGCAACGATTCCTTGCCGTTCTCAGGAGCTTCTTCCATTCCTCTCTGTTATGTACTTTTTCCTGCCACCCTTCTCCACCAACTATTCTTCCATCCCCTCTCACCTCATCTTGCCATCTATTTCTTGGTCTAACTCTCAATCACGTTGTTCCCAAATTCATATATAATATATATATATAATAATACCCTTTTGGGAATTCTATTTTCTTCCATTCTCTGTACATGCCCAAACCAATGTAATCTATTTAACCTTATTGTCTTTATTATAGCAGGTTTTTTAACCCTTGCATAAAATTCTTTATTGGTTAATATCCTCCAACTTTCTTTTTCATTGTCATATACTGGATCTAAGATTCTTCTATACACTTTCGTTTCAAAAAGCTTCATGTAGTTAGTGCTACAGGGGTGCTGAAAAGTCCTTAGCCTGACGAAGAAGGAAACAAGCTACATTCCCCGTATTTTATGGAACTTGGAGGTTCATTACCACATTCACAACAGTCCACCACCTGTCCCTATCCTAGCCCAATCAATCCATTCTTTTGCCCATCACACTGTTGACTGTTTCCTTCCTGGTTGGGCTAATGATTATCAGCACCCCGGTAGTAATGATTTTGATAGGTAGCCAGCAGCTACTGTACTGTCAGTGTTGATGCAAGTTTATGCTGTTCTTCGTCATGACAGAGACAGCTGTTAATGTTGTGGTGGTTTTGTAGAGCTGCACAGATCCCCTGCAAGTTCTGCCAGGCTTGTGTGGTGCGAGATGTCCAATTTCTTCCGATGATGAGTGTGATGTGACTAAAATAAAGGTTGAGGGTGGCATAGACATAAAAGTTGAGGAGGACATACATGTAAAAGAGGAGGTGGATGTAGATATAAAAGAGGAGGAGGGCAAAAATATAAAAGAAGCTGAAGACATAGACATAAAACAAGAGGATTGTGCCGTGGATGTAACCATTCCTGAAGTAGAAGCTGAAAAAGATCAGGTAAGTTAAATAACAATTGTGTCATCTCCTTTTGTATATTTAAAATAACTTAACTGTGGTGAAGGGGATTGCTTTTAAACTGTAGTAGGGAGTTTGGTCTGCAAGTAATTCCACAAAAGTTAAAATGTATGTTATGTCTCCAGCGGTGATACTGTGGGATTGTTCACAGTGACAATCACAGTAAAACACAGTGTTTCTGAAGTGCCGGGCCGCGGCCCTGTACTGGGCCCTGGCATCAATTATACCGGGCCACGAGAGATTCTCCTTGAATTTGTCATTTTAGTTTTCTAAGCAATTTTCATGAATAAATGTTTTATAGTGGAAATATTCTGAGGAGAGAAGTATTCGTGAATGTGTCGAAAAACTCAGACCCAGATGTTGGCCTGAGGAAACTACAGTATGCTACAAGATTTCATTAGTCCAGTGATTGATAACTAATTTAAATGTAATTTTATATTTGTCAAC
>Ga0123355_10015470_pt1 | contig 11989 bp, 16 predicted proteins | sample TergutEmb28metaG_3_FD_89872 | JGI IMG/M metagenome (GOLD analysis project Ga0123355, IMG submission 89872) | Embiratermes neotenicus P1 segment gut microbial communities from Petit-Saut dam, French Guiana - Emb289 P1 | ecosystem: Host-associated > Arthropoda: Insects > Digestive system > Gut ... | reverse complement strand
TTTTCTGTAAATTGTGTAATATCACAAGTGTGTGATGGGCTTGTGATGTATTTGTGATTGTGATTGTGACGTGTGATTATCGTTGTCACAATCTTAAAAATTTGAGTTTAACATGTTATTTTTGTTTTGATAATTGTGTTTGTCCATTTTTTCTCAAATCTCTATGTTGTAGGTGCAAATGTTTCTTTGGTTCTTAAATCGTTAAAATTAGTTTTATGCCCTGTGTATTTTTCTTTATTTTTTATGGTTCTAAGCTTAGTTTGGGTGTTATTGGCATTTGTCGTTTGTGTTCATTGTGTATCAGACGTTTTTTGATAGCTTTAACGATGTTTTGTTCGATATTTAGTTGGTTTGCGATTTCATTTGTTGGCATGAATTTTTCTAGTCCATAAAGGATGAGGTCTAATGTTTCATATTTTATTCCCAGTTCTTCTTCTGCAGTTTGATTTGGCCAAAGTGCTGGGGTTGATGGTTTTAGTGCGATTGTTTTTGGTATTCCTAGATTAATTGCGAGTTTGCGGACTTGGGTTTTGTATAGGTCTTTTATGGGTGATAGGTCTGCTGCGCCGTCTCCCCATTTTGTAAAGTATCCCATTAAAGTTTCTGATTTGTCTGAGCCTCCGCAAACAATTTTGTTAAGTTTATTTGCGTAATAATAAAGAATAATCATTCGGGTTCTTGCTTTGATGTTTCCTTTGCAGATTTGATTTTTTTTGTCATATATTGGTATTGTTCCATAGATGCTTTCAAGAGCTTGTGTTATGTCGATTGTTTGAGTTTCTATGTTAAATTGTTTTGCAATGGTTTTTGCGTCGTTGATGTCTTTTTGTTTTTTTGTTTCTTTTTCTGGTAGTAGTAATGCAGAAATGTTTTTGCTTCCTACGGCTTTGCTGCATAATGCTGCAACAGTTGCGCTGTCGACACCTCCTGAAAGTCCCAGTACGACTCCTTCTGCTTGACTGTTGGAAACGTATTTGTTAATAAAATGTGTAATTTTTGTTTCTGTTTCGGTGAAATCCAAATTTAATACGGAAGGTGTTAACTTCACAGTTTGTGTACATCTCTATTTTTATGATTGGTAGGCAAGTATTTAAGGGCAAACATAAATATTAAAAGTATAACATCGGTAATGAAGGTCGTTTTATGGGTCGAAGAAGGAAAAAAGTTGTTCATATTCAAAAAAAACGTTTACCTAAATTCTTCTCGTGCCCTGTGTGTGGAAAAGAGACTGTGCGTGTTGAGATACATCGGGAAGAAGGTGGTCAAGCAATTGCGCAATGTAGCAGTTGTAATCTTAATGAAGAATTTCAAGTAAAACAGGCGCAGGGTACTGTTGATGTTTATTGTATGTTAACTGATCGTGTGTATAGCGCATTAAAGCGGGCATCAACTAAGATAAAAGAGTAAGCTGAGAGAGTACTTTATGATTGGGCGCGTAGAAAAGTATATTCTTGAAAAGATTGCTGCCGAGAAAACAATTCATATGACTCTTATTGATCCTGAGGAGATAAGTCTTGCTCAAACTGTTGTAGTGGCAGAAAATGCGAAGAGCAGTGGGACTGCGGCTATAATGATTGGTGGTTCTACTTTCTCTTCGCAAGAGCATTTAGATGCTGTGGTTAAGACAATTAAGGAGACTGTTGATTTACCTACGATACTTTTTCCAAATAATGAAAGTGGTATTAGTAAATATTCTGATGCGATATGGTTTATGTCTCTTTTGAATTCTGCGGATCCTTATTATTTAGTTGGTGCTCAAATTCAAGGTGCGCCTTTGATTAAAAAGTTTGATATTGAGCCGCTTCCTATGGGTTATATTATTGTTGGTCACGGTGGTACTGCAGGTGTTGTTGGTAAAGCAATTATGTTGCCTTATGATAAATCTGATTTGATTGTGGCTCATGCTTTAGCAGGGCAATATTTTGGTATGCGTTTTATTTATCTTGAAGGTGGTTCTGGTGTGGCGAATCCTGTTCCGCCTGAAGTGATTAGTGCTGTAAAAAAACATGTTGATGTTCCTTTAATTGTTGGTGGTGGTATTCGGACTCGTGAACAAGCAGCTGCTGCGGCTAAGGCGGGTGCTGATATTATTGTAACTGGGAATCTTATTGAGGCAGTTGATAATAAGCGTCGTATTGCTGAGGTTGTTGAAGGAATTAGGCAAGTGTAGTTTGTTGTTTGTTTTTTGTTGTTTGTTTTTTCTTTTTTTGGTAAAAATAAAATGTTTTGTTGTTGATTTTTGTTTTTTGTGGGGGAGGATTGTTTGAGTAGTAAGTTAAGTCCGAGTTATCATGATTATATTGCTGAGTTGAGGCGGCAGTTAAAAGAGTTGTATGTGATTAGTGATAGTGCGCGGGTTAGGGGTTTGGATTCTGCGTTGAATACTGAGTGTATTGAGGCTCAGGATATTGCTGATTTGGTTGAGGGTCTTGTTGGGCCAAAGAATGTTGCTTTAAGTATTCGTAAGTTAAGTGGTCAAATGTCTCGTGAGGAGGTGGCTTTTCAAGTTGCGCGGGAGATTGCTCAGGGTAATTTTACTGTTGGTGATGAAGTTTTTGCTCCTGAGGTGTTGGCTGAGCAGGCTATTAGGACTGCTCTTGCGATTTTTACTGAGGGTTTGACTGCTGCTCCTATTCAGGGTATTGCTAAAGTTAAGATTAAGAAAAATGTTGATCAGTCTCGTTATTTAGCGATTTATTTTGCTGGGCCTATTCGTTCAGCGGGTGGTACTGATCAGGCTTTGACTTTGGTTGTGGGTGATTATGTGCGTCGTGAATTGGGGTTAGATACATATAAGCCTACTGAAGAAGAGATTTCTAGGTTTATTGAAGAATTGCGTCTTTATGAGCGTTCTGTGGGTCGTTTTCAGTATCATATTTCTGATGAGGAGCTGCATAGAGCTTTAATGGTTGTGCCTGTGGAGTGTACTGGTACTGAATCTGATCCTGTTGAGGTTTCTTCGTATCGTAATTTGGAGCGTGTTGAAACTAATCGTGTTAGGGGTGGTGCGTTACGGGTTATTAATGATGGTATTGTTGGTCGGGCGCAGAAAGTTTTTGTAATTATTGATAAATTGGGTTTTCAGGGTTGGGAGTGGTTAAAGAGTTTTGAGAAAAAGTCTGAGAAAAAGTCTGATGGTTTTATGGATGATGTTATTGCGGGAAGGCCCATTTTTGCTTTTCCGTCAACTGTAGGTGGGTTTCGGCTTAGGTATGGGCGTTCACGTAATACTGGGCTTTCAGCGGTTGGTATTCATCCAGCGACGATGTTTGTAGTTGAAGGGTTTTTGGCAGCGGGTACGCAGATGCGTTTGGAGCTTCCGGGGAAGGGTGGTGTTACTTTGCCTGTGGATAGTCTTGAGGAGCCTGTTGTTCTTCTTAAGGATGGTTCTGTTGTTCGTGTGTCTCTTGAGAATTTTGTTGAAGTTAAGGGTAAAATTCAACAGATTCTTTTTCTTGGTGATATATTGATTGATTTTGGTGATTTTCTTTATTGTAATAAGCGTTTATTGCCTTCCGGTTATGTAGAGGAATGGTGGGTTAAGGATTTACAGGAGGTTGTTGTGTCAAAGTTTGGTGGTGATATTAAAAAGGTTGCTGAAGTGTGTGGTTTTTCGGTGCAGCAATTTGAAGATTTTGTTGGTGATCCATTTAAAAGTAAGCCTTCGCTTAAGCAAGCAATTTGTATTAGTCAAAATTTGAATGTTCCTCTGTCTCCTAATTGTGTTCTTTTTTGGTCTAATTTATCTAATGTGCAAGAAGTTGATTGTTTAAGAGACTGGTTGATAGTTTGTGAGGTGAATTCTGATGATGGGGGTTTTGTATGTAATATAACGGGGCCTGTTACTGATGACGTGGTTTCTTTGCTTAGAAAAATTTTGTTGCCTCATCGGTTTGTTGGTGATAAAATTGTGATTGATGGTAATGATGCTGCTGTTTTTGGTTTTACTCTTGGTTATGGTACGTCTCGGTTAAAGGAGTGTTTGCAAGCTGATTCTGTGTTGGTTTTGTTATCTTTGCTTAGTGGTGTGCAGATTAAGGATAAAGCTCCAAGTTATGTGGGTGGTCGTATGGGTCGGCCTGAGAAGGCTAAGCAACGGGAGATGAGGCCGTCTGTTCATGCATTGTTTCCTGTGGGATTAGCTGGTGGTGTTCATAGAGATTTTGTTGAGGCTAGTAAATTGGGTCCTGTGGTTGTTGAATTAGTTAATCGTAGGTGTCCTCAATGTAAGTCTTATGCTTTAAAAATTAGGTGTCATGATTGTGATTGTGATACGGTTGCAGAGAATTCGTGTCCTCGTTGTGGTAAAACTTTGAAGGGTACTTTTTGTGATGTGTGTAAAACGGAGTCTGTTTTGTATTCAAAGCAACGTATTGATTTTAAAAAGATGCTTGCTGCTGCTTGTTCTTCTTTAGGTGTTTCTGTTCCTAAGATGCTTCGTGGTGTTAAGGGGTTGACTAATGCTGATAAAATGCCTGAAATTCTTGAGAAGGGTATTTTGCGTGCTAAGCATGAGGTGTCTACTTATAAGGATGGTACAATTCGTTTTGATGGTACTAATGCTCCTTTAACTCATATAACGCCTGTGGAAATAGGTGTGTCTGTTGAGAAATTGCGGTTATTGGGTTATACTTGTGATGTTTATGGTCGAGAATTGTTGTATCCTGATCAGGTTTTGGAGTTAAAAATTCAAGATGTAGTTATTCCTTGGAAAGCAGGTAAATATTTTACTCAGATAGCAAATTTTATTGATGACTTGCTTGAGCGTGTTTATAAACTTTCCAGGTTTTATAATATTAAAAAGACTGAGGATCTTGTTGGTCAATTGATTTTTGGTTTAGCTCCTCATACTTGTGCTTGTATTCTTGGGCGTGTAATTGGTTATACTGATCGTAATTTGATTTATGCGCATCCAATTTGGCATTCTGCTAAACGTCGAGATTGTGATGGTGATGAAGATGCTATCATGTTGGCTCTTGATACTTTGATCAATTTTTCGCGGCAGTATTTGCCTGCGCAAATTGGTGGGATCATGGATGCTCCCATTTTGATGATTCCTTTTGTTAATCCTAAAGAGGTTCAGCGGCAGGCGCACGATTTTGATGTGAGTGCACATTATCCTTTAGAGTTTTATCAAAAATCTTGTCAGACAGTTGAAGCTAGAGCGATAAGCTCTATTATGAATACTATTAGTCATCGGATTGGTACTGAAGCGCAGTTTGAAGGTTTTATGTTTACGGTGCCAACGACAAATATTAATTTAGGTAATGCGCAAAGTTCTTATAAAGATCTTAAAACGATGAAAGAAAAAGTTGCTTTACAGTTAAGTCTTGGTGAGCAGTTAAAAGCTGTTGATGCTAGTCGAGTTGCGCTTAAAGTTATTAATACTCATTTTATGCGTGATATTGCTGGGAATTTGCGTGCCTTTTCCACTCAGTCTTTTCGTTGCAAAAAGTGTAACAAAAAATTTCGGCGTTTGCCCCTGGTTGGGAAATGTTCTTTTTGTGGTGGCAATTTAACTCTTACAGTTTATCGTGGTAATATTGAAAAATATCTTGATATTGCTCAACAATTGGTAGATAAATATGGATTGCCAAAATATTACACTCAACGGTTACTTTTAGTTAAAGAAGAGCTTTTTTTGATGTTTGATAATAAGAAGGCTAAGCAGACGATTCTTTTTGATTTCAGTTAACTAAAACTTTACAAATGACTTTGTGCTTCATTGTTTGGGGGAGAAAAAGTTTATTCGTGCTCTTCATCCAAACGCGTATCTAAAAAAAACTCGTAATGTACGTTGTGGCCTTAAAACCCGAACAAAAATTTTGTTGATACTGGATGTTAACTTTTGTAGTGCTAGTGAATTATCTAATAAAACTGGTCTTTCATATAATGTTGTGACACATCATTTGCGATTATTATGTCGTGAAGGTATTGTTGAACATAAGGGTGATAAAAAGTATGTTTGGTTGCTTACACGTGTTGGACAGATGCGTTTGGTTTGATTTTTATGAATTTGTTTTAATCGTTACCTGACATTGATCACATATTTTATTCTAACATCGTTTTTGAATTATTGTTCTTTATTTCTTTGCTCTTTTGTTGTCATGTCAAATAATGACGTATTCAAAATGTCTGCCTCATTTGTGTTAACCTGTGTTTGTAACTACTGTACTTTTTGAATAAAGTTAAAATAATTTAAAGTCTAACGAAAAATGGGTCAAATAAACTGCCTACTAAGTTAAGTACATACAAATTGTGTGCTCTTTTTACGTAACATTAATAATCTACAAGGGGTATGGTATTTGTTCAATTAATAATGTGGGATGTTAATGAGTAAAAAACGGAAAGATGCTAGTCCAATGCCTGCTGCGAGTGCGGGGTTGCTTAGGTTTTTTGAGGAAGAGACTGAGGGTGTTAAAATTAGGCCTGAGATTCTAGTGGCTCTTTCTATTACTTTGATTGTTGTATCCGTTTTGGCAAAAATTTTCTTTAAATAAAGCAACAATTTTAATTTTTTATTATTGTTTGTTTTGAGTTTGTTGTAGTATTTCGATTCTTTGTACTGTTTTTAGATTTAGGTATACGTCATTTGTTTCTTCTCTGCTTGATACTTGTGGAATTGGTTGTGCAAGTGTTGCACGTAAAACTATGGTGTCTACTTCTGATAGCCAAATTCCTGCGGGGTCCTGAGTGACTGCTACTAAAGTTCCTTCAAAACCGTAGGCTGGCTCTATTATTACTCTAATTTTTTTGCCAACATTTCTTTCAAGCATTTGAAATGTGGATGGTGGCAAATTTTGCGTTGGCATAGACTTTGCAGAATTTATATAATTGTCGTTTTGGGGATAAAACAGTTCTCCTTGTTAAATTGGTTTTTTGTATGTTGTTTGTTGCTGTTTTAGTTTTGGATGGTTTTATGTTTTGAGCTTTTTCTGTCTAAAACTGGTTTGTTTACTTGCTTGAAAGTGTGAGATTTTGTATTTTTTGTCAAATTTTTTCTTTAATTTTGGGTTACATTTTAATAACTCTTTTATTCTTCAATAAGAACCCAGTCTGAGATGTTTGAACATGGTGGATAAATCTTCTGACAATTCTTTGAATGATTCTATGGATGGTGCGTTGAAGCATTACTCTTCTATGTTCTTTTTGCCTTCCTGTAAACGGTTGCTTCTGTTTATAGCTGTGATTTGTTTCTGTGTATTTGGTTTATCGGTTTATGTACTGTTTCCTACCGCTCAGGGGCTAATATATGGTTTATCTCTTGGTGTAGTTTTATTTGTTATAACTATTTTTGCTGATGTGGTGATGAGCAAATTTGTTTTAAAGGATCCAATTTATGTGTTGCGTAGAACTGTGGCTCTTTCTTTTTTCTGTTGGGTATTTTGGGCGCTTTTTCTTATTGTAGGCGTAATTTTTGTGGTAGTGTTTGATAATTTGTTGTGGTTTAAGCTTTCTTTACTTGGTTTTGGTGTTGTTTTAACTTTACGTTTTGTTGTTTTGTTTGCGACTTCTTCATCGAGTCATATACGGCAGCTTTTGACTGCATTGTTTTGGCCTTATCTTTGTGTTGGTTCTTTTTTGGTTTGTTGGTCTTTGTTTGATGGTGTGTTAACTTTTTCTTTGTCATATTTTGTAATTGTGCCGATAGTTGCCTATGTGGCAGTGTTTATATTTTTAAAGTCGTTGGATAAAATTGGTGTTGGTCTTAATGGTGTGCCTGCGTTGCCTTTGTTTAAGGCTTTTATACTTAATTGGGCGATTGATGCGAATGCTCCGCTTGAAGAACATTTAGAAAAGATGGGTGAAACTGAAGATATAGACGTTGTGATGTTGCGTTTTGATGCTTCTAAGCCTAAAGCTGCTTTAATAGTGCCGTCTGTTCATCCGGGGCCATTTAAAAATATAGGTAGTAGTCTTTTGCCTTCTTTGCTTAAGGAGCATTTTGAAAGGGCTTATGGGTGTCAGGTTTGTACGCCGTTGGGTATTTTGGGTCACGAGCTTGATTTAGCTTCGCAGGCACAAAATTTCAAGGTGATAAATCATATTATTGATGGTGCTAATTTTGAGGTGACAGAATTTTTAGCTTCGCCTTTTGTTCAAGTTTCTGAGGGGTATGCTACTGTTTCGTGTCAGGTTTTTGGTGATACGGTGTTTCTTTCGTTTACTCTTTCGCCAAAAACTACTGAGGATCTTCCTCAGGAGCTTGGGGTTTTTGTTCAAAAGGAGGCTCAGAAATATGGGTTAGCTAATGTGGTTATTGTTAATTGTCATAATAGTTTGACTGATGTTATTGATACTGTTGAGCATTTGGCTGAGCTTGAGGTTGCTGCTTCTAGGTGTCTTCAAAAGGTTGTTTTGTTGCCAAAGAAGTCTTTTAAGGTTGGTTCTTCAACGGTTTATCCTACAGGTTTTTCTCTTAAAGAGGGTATGGGTGTTGGTGGCATTACAGCTTTGTCGGTGCAAGTTGAAGATCAGACTGTTGTTTATGTTGTTGTGGATGGTAATAACATGATTTCTGGGTTGCGGGAGAAGCTTGTTTCTGCAATTAATGCTATTGGTTTTGATGGTTGTGAATTTTTTACAACGGATACTCATGCTGTGAGTGCTCTTGTTACTGGTAGTCGTGGTTATCATCCTGTAGGTGAAGTTATGGATCAGGATAAGTTGCTTAACTATGTTGTTGATGTTGCAAAAGCTGCTGTTGCTAATTTGGAGTCAGCAAAAGTGGCGTTTAAACATTTAATTGTTCCGCAGGTTCGTGTTATTGGGGGGTCTCGTATAAAGTCTCTTTCGTTGCTTGTGGATAAAGCGATTATGAAGGCAAAGCGAATTGTTGTTCCCGTGTTTTTTACTGAAGGGTTGTTGTTAATTTTGTTTTTATTTTTGCTTTAAAAATGTTTTTTTGTTGTGGTTATTGTTTTTTTGTTTTCTTTTGAGTTTTGTGCCGCAGATTTGGCAGTCGTTAAATGAGCTGTTTATGGGGTATTCTTTGTGGCATGCGGGGCAGTATCGCATCCATTCTAGTAGTCGTCGGATACCAAAGGTTGCAAGGGCGTGGAATTCTATGTTGTTTTGTTTTGCAACGTTTTGGATTGAATAGTCGTCGGTTATGATTTCTGGGTTTTCTCCTTCGGTTTTGAGTTCTAATGCTAATGCAAGGAGTTGTGTGTCGGTTTCGGAGAGGAGATATGAGTCTCCTATTTTGTTTGCGGATGTTTTTATTTTGTTTAGGTATTCTTCTTTAGGTATTTTGATTTTTACTTTGCCGTTTTCTATTGCGGCGTTGAAGCGTACTCCTGTTATTGAGGTGTTTTTTATTTCGTCATATACTTTTGGTACGGTTACTTGTTCTTTGCCAAGTGAGAAGGGGTCATAGCCTGCTAAAAATGCTGAAGTATCTAAAACGATAATTTTTTTTTGTGAATTATTATTATTATTATTGTTTTGTGGTTGTATTTTGTGTCATCTCGAGCCTTGGAATAGTAATCTGCAGCTTAGGCGGTCGTAGAAATCGTTTTCAAATCTGATAAATGTTGAATTGTTTTCTGCTTTTGTGACTTTTACGGTGAGTTCTTTTTCGTTTTTCATGTGGTGATAGTTGCCGTCAATCATGACAAGCATTTGTTTTGGTCTGATAACGTTTAGGGTGATTTCTGAGTTTGTGGGGAAAACAATGGATCTAAATACTGTTAATGCGCATATGGGTGTAACTAGTATTGCGTCCATTGTTTTGTCGAGTACTGGGCCTCCGGCTGAAAGGGAGTATCCTGTGGAGCCTGTTTGTGTTGCAACAATTATGCCGTCGGCTTGGCATTTTAGTATTGGTTTGCCGTCTTTGCAGATTTCTGTGTAAAGGATTTTTGATGGTTCGCCTGCTGAGATTACGACGTCGTTTAATGCGTCTGGTAATGTTTCGTTGTCTATTTTTACTGCGAGTTTGGTGCATTTTTCGAGTCTAAATTGGCCTTTAAGGATTCTGTCGACTGCTGTGTAGGCGTCTTTTGGTTCGGCTTCTGTTAGGAATCCTCTTACGCCCATGTTTATTCCTAGTATGGGTGGTTCTGGTTTTGGGCTGTTTAGGCATGTGCGTAGGATTGTGCCGTCTCCTCCGATGGTGATTATAAAGTCGGTTTTCATTTCTTTGAGTGGAACGGCTTTTGCTTGGACTTTTATTTTGTCGGCTAGTGTGTCTTCGATGAAAACTTTTATGTTTTTGTTGTTTAGGTAATTTGTTAGTTCTTCTGCTAATTGTAGGGCTTTTTCTTTATCGTAGCGAGCGACTATTCCTACATTTTTGAACACAATGTCACCATTTAAGGGTTATACCGTACCTTAATCTATATATGGGTGTTGTTTGAACTTTTGCTTTATAGGAAAGAATTTGTGGTGAGAGAATGAGTAGACCAGTTGATGTAGGCGAACTTCGTGTCGGCGGTTATATGATGATTGAAGGGGAGCCCTGTCGTATTGTTGATATAGCAAAGTCTAAGCCTGGTAAGCACGGTTCAGCAAAAGCGAGGATTGTTGCTATAGGTGTTTTTGATAATCAAAAGAGGCAATTTGTGAAACCTGTTGATGGAAGTGCTGAGATTCCAATAATTGATAAGCGGCCTGGACAAATTTTTGCAGTTAATTCTAATGGTGTGCAGATCATGGATTTGGAAACGTATGAGTATGCTGATGCTCCGTTTCCAGGTGAGGATGATTTAAAGGATAAGCTAGTTGCTGGCGCAGAAATTGAGTATTGGAAAATTTTGGGCAGGATAAAAATAAGCAGAGTTAAATAATTCTGTTCTGACAAAATTTTTGCATATTTTTATGTTTTTGCTCTTTTTTGTTTTTTATTTTGATATTCTTTGTTGTTTGGGTTGAATTGTTTAGTTGTTGTTTTGTTTGTTGTTTTCTAACTGTTGTGATTAAGGAAGGCTTCTTTTTGTGGGTTTATGTTTATTTGTGTGTTTATTGTTTCTTGTTGTGAAGCCAATGATGCATGAAGAGCCGTCTGAAGTGTGAAGAATATTTTTTGGGGAACTGAGGCTTTATTTTGCGGCTTTTTCTTCATTTTTTTGTGTGAACTTTTTGTGTGTTTTGTTGGTTTTATGATGTAATCTTTTAAAGGTGGATGTGATTGTTTAACGTTGGAGTGAAATTGGGTGGCTCTTGATCATTTAGGTTCATCGTTAACTAATGCTATAAAAAAATTGTTTAAAGCAGGTGTAGTTGATGAGTCTGTAGTAAAAGAACTTGTGCGTGATATTCAGCGTGCTTTGCTTCAGTCAGATGTTAATGTGCAGTTGGTGCTAGAGATTTCTAAACGTATTGAAGAGCGCGCTTTAAAAGAGGATGTGCCGCCCGGGATTTCTCGTCGGGAGCATGTTATTAAAGTTGTGTATGAAGAGTTAACTCGTTTTATAGGTGATAAACCTGTTTCGCTTAAAGTTGAGCCTGGTAAAAAGAAAATTGTTATGCTTGTTGGTATTCAAGGGTCTGGTAAGACAACGCATGCTGCCAAGATTGCTCGTTATTATCAGAAACGTGGTTTTAAGCCTGGTTTGATTGCGGCTGATACTTTTCGTCCGGGTGCTTATGCGCAACTTTTGCAGCTTGGTAATAGAATAAATGTGCCTGTTTTTGGTGATTCTAAGGCGAGTGATCCTGTTAAAGTTGTTCGTGAAGGTTTGAAGGTGTATGCTGATAAGGATTTGATTATTGTTGATACTGCGGGGCGTCATAAGGAAGAGAAGGATCTTATTAAAGAGATGAAGGATCTTGAGAAAAGTATTGTGCCTGATGAGGTTATAATGGTTATAGATGGTACTATTGGTCAGCAGGCTTTGGTTCAGGCAAAAATTTTTCATGAGGCGACTGTATTGGTGCGATTATTGTAACTAAGCTTGATGGTTCTTATCGTGGTGGTGGGGCTCTTTCTGCTGTTGCGGCGAATGGTGCTCCTATCAAGTTTAATGGGACTAGTGAAAAGATTGAA
>Ga0123355_10015468_pt1 | contig 11990 bp, 6 predicted proteins | sample TergutEmb28metaG_3_FD_89872 | JGI IMG/M metagenome (GOLD analysis project Ga0123355, IMG submission 89872) | Embiratermes neotenicus P1 segment gut microbial communities from Petit-Saut dam, French Guiana - Emb289 P1 | ecosystem: Host-associated > Arthropoda: Insects > Digestive system > Gut ... | reverse complement strand
TTCACTCCTTCTGCCCAAAGAAACCGCACTACGCCACGTTGTTCTTCGATGGTGCAATCTTGCAAAGGAGCGTCCATGTTTTCGCCCTCGTTGCTGCCACTCGACTGAAGGCAGAGCGCTGTAGTGCACTTGGCTGAACTCTTCAACAGGCATTGTCAATACTGCGCAATGCGCCAGCTCCTCTCTGTCCCGGTTACCGAGTAATTTAAAAATTGCCTTTACTTTTTGATTTACCTTCGTACAATACTAAAATGAAATATAATATAAAATATAAACTCCTTCTGACACAACTATTTTTTATATTATTATTTCAAATGTTAGCTACTAGTTTCGGCCTGAATAGGCCATCATCAAGCCAATATTTTCTAAAACTTAAAAATGCTGGTGGAACTAATACAACTCGTCAAAATCATGGGACCTCGTTCACATGAAATAATACAATTAAAAGAAGGTTTTTTCAGACGGAGTACATATCTTATTTCTTCTTAACAGGAAACTAAAGTTCTTGCATTGAATACAACACAGGTTTGAAGAATAAAAGGCCAACTTGGTGCCACTTGCTATTTTATTTCACTTCTTGTGTTCTCAACATTTTTCGGACATTAATATGTCCATCATCAGGACAATACGACAAATGCGGTAATTCAACAGAATAGTCGCAAGCTCCTGATGATGGACATATTAATGTCCGAAACATATTGAGCACATAAGAAGTGAAATAAAAATGACATCAAGTTGATCTTTTATTCTTCAACTATCACAATGATGCATGGTCCAATAAACATAAGATTCACAACAAATGTTTATTTAATATCGAGTTACACCTTTACATGTATGCTACTTGTTTCGATCACGTAACACACATGTAGAGATGTAAATTGATTTTAAATCAACCTCTCCAGTGTATGACAGAATAATTGTAGTTTATTTGCTAAAGAGATATTAGGCACATGAGATGACAGGCATTGGCTGTGTTCATATGGCGCAGGGTAGAGAAGCTATAAGCGCTTTTAAACACGGCAGTGGGTCTTCATGGTAGTTCCGTACATTCATAATATCAAGTCCTTTATTTGTCCCAACTAATGCACGCAAATTATTTTAATTTGTTAAAACATTTAAAACTATAACATTTGCTTCAACATGTTTCGGTTTACATAACCCATCACGAGGGAGCTACAGCCTGTGCTTTGTCAAAGTTACAATATTATAACTTTGGCAAAGTTCAGCCTGTAGCTTCCTGATGATGGTTTATGTAAACCGAATCATGTTGGAGCAAATGTTATAGTTTTAAATGTTTTAACAATTTAACAGTTAAAATAATTTGCGTGCATTAGTTGGGACAAATAAAGGACGGCAGTGGGTATTTGTATTACGTAAAATTTGATAAATTCCTGGAGCCTCTGATAAAGTATTAGCTTCTAAAGCAGTAGTCTGCTTATGACCTAGGTTGTTTACGTCTACAACTCTTTTGTTGGTTGGCAGATGTGTACCATCCACGAATAGGGTGGTAAGTTTGACGTTAACAATTTAGGTCACCTAGCCCCATAAAAACAGTGAATAATAAAACAATGAGTAATGATACAAATTTTCATTCACAGAAAATTGAATTTAAGAAGATTAAAACTGCTGCGCAGTTTTCTTCTTTCAGTTATTTGATATCTCATTTTATTAATTTTAATTTGTTGTTTACAATGTCAAACTGTCAGTGTTCATTACTGCAGTCTGCGACATAGACTAGAATGAATTCTAACCTAACAAAAAATCTAAAATTTCTCTTCTTAATTTTGAGCAAAAACAATTTTCGTTTTCACGTAATGGTCACCCTATCGTAGTTGGTATAGCGACTCGCTACACACTGGATGGTACGGGGATCGAATCCCGGTGGGGGCGAGATTTTCCGCATTTATCGAGACCAGCCCTGAGTTCCACCCAGCCTCCCATACAATGCGTACCGGGTCTTTCCCGGAGGTAAAGCGGCCGGGCTTGGCGTTGACCACCCACTCCCATCTATTGCCGAGGTTAAAGAAAGAGTAGAGATATCCCTCTACTCCCCCTTTGGGCCTTCGAGGGATGTTCTAGGGAGAACTTTAACTTTACCTTTATTTTACGTAAAGGAGCAACATTTTCGCACCAGCTTGTGTGACTGCTGGGTGCTTATCGCCTACCGAACTCGTTTGAACTTAATATTTATTTGTAAGAAAGCACGTCTTGTAACTGACGTGAAAGCTGCAGTACTTTTTCTGAAACGTTGCTCCAGCAGTCCTACGAAACTGTAATACAAACATACGAGGGACGTGATTTGCAGATTTGTATTGTTCTTGTGGCTGTCAAAAAGTCCCGATCTACTTTATATGCACAGTACAGCCTCTTGTGTTATACTCAAAATATATAGACTTAAACAGAAAATTTCTTTAGAGGAACAAAATAAATGCAAAAGCTTTTCTCTCTGTAATGCCACATGTTTTAAAAGTTTTCTGCTTGTGTGCACTCATTCCTACCTCATTTTTAAATACCCATAGCTTATTTCACATTCACTTAACAGCTCTTGAGCAAGAATTTTTTTTTTGCCATGTGATGTTGGATATACGTTTAATCAGTGTACTGCCATCTTTAGACCCAACCCCTCGAACCACGTTTGAGTGAGTTACAGAAATCTATTCCTATGAATAAAATTGTCTTTTACCAAGAAATCAAATTATGACGTTAACAAAATTTTATTTGAAATATTAATAATTTAAATTTTTTTCATTTTTGTTTATATTTACAGAGCCTATATTGTCCGAACTATAAGGTTCTTGAAAATTCTTCTTTATATACTCTTATTAAATGCACTACAATTCTACTTTATTCAGTTTCTAAGTTTTTTATAGACACACACACACACACACGCACACACACGCGCACACACACACACACACACACATATATATATACATGCCAGTCACAAGATGCTCTTCTAATAATACGTAGTATGACGTAAATTTTGAAAATTTTATTTTGTGGCCTGCACACACACACACACACACACACACACACACATACACACACAGACACACACACACACATACACACACCTCAGGTATACGTACAAGCGCGTATACCTGAGTGTGTGTGTATGTGTGTATGTGTGTGTGTGTATATATATATATATATCTTCATAAATCTTTATACAGGTATATATATCTCTTTATAAAGATTCATACTGGGAAAGTGGACAAATAAATCCGTAGTGCATTTAATAATATTGAAGTAAGGAGACACAATTTTGTGGACATGTGTAACTGTAGAATAACAAAACTTTTTGCGTATTTGTGTAAAACAATATAAACGAAATACACAAATATTTCAATACAAGTTTTCTATTACAAACATTTTGTCGTCAACATTTTACGATCCGTTATGGATGATTTTGTACCGAGGATGCCGGTGTACTGATCAAATTTGCAGTCCATATAAGGTTGGAAAAACTTTTGCAGTGAGAAAGTGGTATTTGGCTTTACAGTAAACTAAAACTTATCGTTGACAATGGAAATATAAAGTCAATTCGAAATTGAAATATTAACAATGACATTTTAATTACGGCCAATTACATACTTTAAGGTTTATGTTTATGGTTTCGTGTATCGCTGATCTATATTAATAATTGTCCAACGAAATGCAACACAGCCGTCTATTTATATTCTGCAAGTTCACTCTACATGTTTCGGGTGTCAACCACACCCATCATCAGGAGTACACAAAACTGTAACTACAACCTCCGGTACTGATCATATTTTTTGTGCATCTACCTCCCTCCAACGTGGCCAAGTTAGTCAGTACGGGATGCTGTAGTTACAATTTTGTGTACTCCTTATGATGGGTGTGGTTGACACCCGAAACATGTGGATTGAACTTGCAGAATAATAAACAGAATGCTGTGCGTTGCGTCTTGTTGGACAAGTATTAATATACGTACTTAAAAGCTTATGTTCTATTGAAGAGTCGAATCTAATAGTTTGTCACTTTAATTATCAATCAACAAAAGCACTTACATAAAATTTCACATTAAAACACTTAAAATCGCTCCGACATGTTTCGATCCTAAGATCATCCTCAGGGAGCTACGTTGTTCCTTGATAAAGTCATTTTAAAAACACTAAAAAAATTCCTTTATACTAAGAGGGTGTTGTGGCAGCATGTCGTGTTATGTAAGAGTACGTTGTTGAGAATGCTCCTGACTATGCACACAATAGTCAGGCGCATTCTCAACAACGTACTCTTACACAACAAGACATGCTGCCACAACACCCTGTTAATATAAAGGAATTATTTTGTGAATGTTTTTAAAATGACTTTAGCAAGGAACAACTTAGCGCCTTGAGGATGATCTTAGGATCGAAACATGTCGGAGCGATTTTAAGTGTTTTAATCTGAAATTTTATGTCAGTGTATTTGTTGGTTTATAATTAAAGTGATTCTACGAAATGCGCGTTGCAACAATAAAGATAGTTTAACTGTATTTACAACATGCGATTATACTCATTAGTTCAGGATATATTGGCATGTTTCCTATCAGAGGTAATTTAATTCTTAGACGGAAATGAATTATTACATTATTTTCGAAGTTTTACCAAACAGAAGTGAATTTGTTAAATTATATTTTTCGGATACATAATAATGCCACTCTTTTCTGTTCGACATTACTCCAAAAAATATATTTATATTTCAAACATAAAAATTTGTTTTTAATGCAGCAGCAACACTTTTCTTTCTTTCTCATTCAATTTTACTCTTTATTATCAATTTTTCATAGAATTAGATTGATCCATAATCCGCTAACGTGGAATATATGGTGAGCTCCTAATAATGCCAGCAGATGGCAGATGGGATTTAATTCGGCGTTTAAAGGGTTAAATAAAACTCCCTTTTGTCCAGAAGTATTTTAGACCAGTTAGGCTTAACTAACAAACTGAATACGTATCCCGTCAAAGAAGAAACAGGCCTTACGGAAAATACGTAAAAATTCTGGGTCGCATATTAACGCCAATATTCGTAAACGACTAATATTTTTCTTTTTCAAGTGAGATATCAGTGACTCAGGGTGCTAGTAAGATTTGTGAGCTTACACATCAACATAAATCAGCAGCATATGTAAAAAAAATGATGATAAATGGATCAGAACGAAGAGGTCTGCAATTGGGGCCTGGAACTACCGACATTTGATTTTGGCTTGTCAAGGCTTCTCGAAGTATTTTTGGTTTCGCATACTGAGTCACAAGGCGTATTGACTGTGACTGTATTTTATAAAAACGTCAAGGTCTGGGAGAGACGTCTCGTACTGCAATTTATAATCATAATCCCGTACTCACCTTTTAGTACATCGTATAATAATTTTACTTCAGATACTGAACTGACAAATTATGAAAATCAAACTTCATGTATTATAATAGTAAATATAATAGCAAAGCGATTAGATCCATGAACCCATCATAACTATAGAAACTACATTTATATAAAAATTGCACACTGTCTATTTATAAGCTAATTGTACATGCACATATAACCTCTACAAACATAAGATGATACCGTAGATCCAACTATATTAACCTAGACATAGCATATAATACCCGAACCCATGTACCCAAACCACCCATCCTTCATAACACATAGGAGATCTCGTACCCATTTTATACAACCCACATAAGTCGAGTATAGCTGCTTACTAATTTTTTTCATTTCTCAATCTGAAGATGGCCAATGTAAAGTGCCGAAACATGTAGTTGTTCTTTATGTAATAAATTCTATACATATCTCTACAATCATATAGTTGTGTTAGACAACTACATCCACTCCAATCTAGTCTCGTACTGGTCAAAGAATGGTAATGCTTTAAAAACAAAATAATATTGCATTTATCTTCCGTCAGTTGGCCTTTGCATCAGTAATTAAAATCTACATCCGTGAACAGAGAACTCCGTCGTGTTTAGTCTCCTTGTTTATCCTTCAGTAGTCTTGTAGCGGCTTGAAACTATCGATTGTTTCTCTTCTGTTTATCCTGTCCGTCTGTTATAAGTTGCTTTAGCCTGCGTCAGCAACTCCAACCAAAGATGCTAGTGGTTTCTCCATCTTCAAACACAGTGGAGATCACTCAGATGGATGTAGACTAAGTAAACCATAGACAGGAGATGCACTCGGAAACATTATACTGGCAACCACTATGAGAAGCTTAAACTGTGACACACACAACGATAAGAAACTTAATGTTCTAGCTGTAATTAACACAACTAACTCTTTATTGCTTCTGGTTGCACAAAATACTTGCAGCAAGTAAGATTTAACTTGTGTAAGTTTCTCCACGCTCCGGCTGAAAGTTTTTGAAACAACTGCATATTTGAAAGTATATCCATTGAGCCTTCTTCAGGGGAAATTACTTAAAATTTTACAATAATTTGCTTTAGTGGATTTAGTGAGGCGAAAAATAAGTATCTAGCGACCTGTGTGTCGGTTGAAAGTAAGTTAATTAACCCTTTAAAGACGGAGCGCAAACTCCTTTATTTAAAGCCCGGTTCGTACCGCGCTGTAAACACTTTTCATCTCGGTTATAAAATCTAATCAGTTTAAGATATAAGTGGCACAAGTCGCTGTTTTTTCTCAGATAAATACAAAACACATAAATACAGTGTGGGCAGAACGTACAGTTGTTGAATATTAAGCTTGTTGGTACATCACGTAACCAGTAGGCTTTAAAGGTTAATTTCATCTGGAACTCTGTGATATATTTTGGGGTAAAAAGTTAAATACGCTACGAAATACACGACACGAAGTAAAGTTTCTAAAGAAATGAAACTATTGTAAAATCACCGTGACATCTTCTGACGCCAGAAATCTCTATATGCACATCGAAAAATTATGTACTGTTGAATAGAAGAATCTAAACATTACCTGACAATGTCTGTATATTGGTGCACCGCCAAGTGAGCTCGATGGAAGCTATAATGTAGTTATTTTTCAAAGTCCAATTAAACAACCCTATTGATTATTAAATCTCAAGATATTTTTAGGGTGTTCTCCGAGTGTTTCAAGGTTCTTAATACAGAGTGGCGCAAAAAGAACGCATTTTTTTCAAATAATTGTAAATTTTTTATTTTAAATATACGAAGTTATGTTAACACCAAAACAACCTGTAATAAATGCAGTTTTGATTACTTACATTGATTACTCAATTACGGAAAATTATATCGGAAAGATGGTGTCCTTCTTGCCATACACGCGTCCGTAGCCTCTCCTCAAAATTCTGCATCACATTTGCTAACATTTCTTGTGGCATAGTTGCAATTTCTTCGCGAATGGAAACTTTCAGATCGTCGACTGTACGAGGTTTTCCAACGTAGACTTTTGATCTGAGGTAACCCCAAAGAAAGAAATCGCTCCACTCTCCCGACTACTACCCATTTCAAAAACATGCGTTCTTTTTGCGCCACCCTGTATAAGTGTCCCACTTCCCACAGCCGAATTCTATGTGCAAATAAATACAAATTTTAAGTGTGCAGCAGTACATTATATGTGGCATTTTGACGTAAGTGCTGTTGTATCTATGTGCATCAGCTGGTTTAATATTTGAAACTCTGAATTTTTCTTACAAATTTATTTTTTCTTTCCTACATTTCTCCCAATGAACATCGCTTATTTTCCAACGAAGTAGTTTATTTGGTACTGGAGACAAAGTTACACCGCTGGATAAAAATTGACTACTTGTACATAATTTAGACAAATTGAGGGTTCAAAAATGTTAATTTGTAAATAATAATATAACCTAGCGTGCTGAGTATGAATACATTTGTATACACTGCTGTTCCAAGTCAACTGAACCGCCTTGCAGCGAAACGAAATTTCGCGGTATACACGGAAATACCACAGTAGGAGACTGGTCATAGATATCATGACAAGTTATGAACCGCATCAGCAATGACCGAATAAAAGTACACTTGGAAAAAGAATTTATAACTTGTACTCAACACAGTATAAGATATCACACTGCTACTTCTGCTTCAGAGTATCCAAATATATAATTTATATATTTTATAAATAGTTTATACTGCAATGTCCTGGTACTGGCTTAGTTTTCCGTGGCGTAGGTTTGCAGATATAATAGCTGTGTTTAAATAAATAAATTCGGAAACTGTTACAGCCGGTATAGCAAAAAAAAAAGAAGAAGAAGAAAGCGAGCACTGTCAAGTTGTCAGGTTATCTGTAACACCAACTACGTACGAGGCTTATTCAGAAAGTAAGTACTGTTTCGCTGTAAAAAAATTGATTAAGATTTCGTATAAAATTTTATTATCATCAGTTGCTACATTCTTCAAACTATTTTTCCACATATATTCCGCCATTATTGAGGTACTATCGTAGCGGGGCACAAGTCTTTGTATACCCACCTCATAGAATGAGGCCGCCTGCGACCCAAATGGCTACTGGCAATGTCATGGAGTAGAGTCCTTGAAATCTCAGAAAAGTGCAGGGACAGATCAGAAATTGTGAAACGTCTGTCGTCACGCACTCTTTCGTTGACCTTACGCTACAAATCATCATTCACCAAAGATGGGCGCCCACTTCGAGCCTCATCGTGCACGTTCTCTCGTCCTTCATTAAACATCCGCACCCATTTCCTAACCATGCCATCATTCATCGCATTGTCACCATACATTTGACATATCTGGTGATGAATCTCACTTAGTAGCACATTCCTAACGTTCAAAAAACGAATTACAGACCGTATTTACAGTCAGCTGCCCCTTCAATTGTCTTAAACATGTTTAACACACAGGAACAAACATGAACATAACAGGAATTTCACGAAATGGCGTCTGTGGTTTTTCAATTGATAGAGGAAGTCACTGCACATGCGCAAAATGACAGTCTCGAGGATGCGCGAGAGATATGCGCAGACGGTACCTACTTTCCGAATAACCTACGTAATTCGTATGTTTACTAGTAATGTCAGAACACAAGGACAGCTCTAAGAAATAAGGCACGCGTCCAAATCCCTCTTTGGTAATAACATTAAGTAATAACTTGCGTATTGTAGATTGTACAATGAACATCTGCGAATGTTCCTTTTATTTCTGTATAGAAACTGCTCTATCCAAATCATTACAATAAAGCAGCATATCAGACCAGTAATATTATCCTGTAAATGTTCTTATCAATTTGATTCATGCTATCATTTGTTCTTTGAATCCTTGGCGTCTGAACATGTTTTGAACTTTGGTGCCAAGTGCTCACTAAGTCCGTCACACAGCAGCAAGAAACGGCCTTTCCTTTGGCAAGTTAAACCTGCCCATAATCCAAAACAGAAACATCACAATATTATTAAATTTAACAAAGGTTATGTTAAATTATTTCAGTCACCAAGAAGAGCGGAGTGCATTTCACTTTTATTAACAGTTATATATTTAATGAATGACTCATTGAAAAGTTTAAACAATCTAAAGAATAGAAACTAATTTGAGTTTAGTTGCATATCTTGTGAACGTAACTGAGTTTGATGGTCGTGTGACCGTGTATCCTTAATATGAAATGATCTGTGAGACCAACTTGATGCAACAATTGTGATTTATTGATAAACCGATAGCTCAACATGTTTCGGCACCATTATGCCCATCTTCAGGAGCGCAAGGCCGTATACTACTGCATGTGTTTTTCAGTCGAATAACAGCCTCTATACAGTGCACACGACCTGCCTCCCGGCTTCCCAAGACTGCAGCCAGCACATTAAGTGCTGAAAACCATATGCAGTTATATACGGCTTTGCGCTCCTGAAGATGGGCATAATGGTGCCCGAAACATGTTGAGCTAATGGCTGATTAATAAATCATAGTTGTTGAATCAAGTTCGTCTCACACATCATTTCGTAATTGAGTTATTAGTTTTACCAATTCCGACAGTCAGTTCGATTACTCTTTCTTATGATAAGATTTCCAGAAGACCTTAAATTGTGATGCGAAATATATGCTCTTCCTCTCCTACGCCATGGCTTGAAGTAAGTTTTTACAATTCGTAGCGTACAAAAAATGAGCGTCCAGAAACTTTGTATCGACGAATTCGGTGCAGTTAAAGACCTATTAAAATGACACACATCGCAGTCAAAGCTTTAAACCGCTAATAAAGAATGCTTCTTCCGAATTCTTTCCTTATGCTTTAAATTTCGGAATATATTTTCGCTTTTTTGCATTCTCCTACATTTTAATGTGCACATTACATTGTAATGTGCAGCTGCGTGAGAAATTCTTAAATTTAGGAAGACTAAAAGCAAACGATTTTAACAAGGATTGAAAAATAAAATTTTTGAGACCCGAAAAAAACAACACAAATAACATTATACATCAAAATTTAGAGAAATGGCCCCGGAATTAGAATTTTTTTACAAACTTTGTGTAGGCAGAGAAACGAATATTTGTCTGAATAATTTAGTTTTCACAAATCAGATAGGATCTAGTGCGAGGCTTTTCGAACAAAGCAATTACTTTCTGTTTCCATAAAATGTCACGTGTTCGTTACTCTACCGTGGGGCTAAAGGTGTCGTCCGCTGCGTCAGTTATTTAGTTTTGCTTGTTTGGTCAGATGATTGCTACGTCCAATTCTAATACATTTCTATGCTTATGGTCAACAGCAAACTGGCAACACAAGTAATAAATTTGTTTGATTTTGGAGTACAGTACTTGGAGATATTTGGAGAAAGAAAAGAAAAATCTTCTCTGCAGGCGTGGCGTCAGAGGCAGAAATGTGGAATACTTGCATAAAATCAGAAGGTTGCCACATTTTCTACAATTTAATGACAAACATATTTAGTGTGCAAGTCACGCTATTTAAATTTTGTAGTCAGTATAAGGTCTAGTCTACAGGCTGTACGTCGGAAAATTTGCTATTCCGTTGCCTGAAGGCCGAAAAAATTTAGTGTATCTAGTCTGTAAAACTTCGAGAACAATTTTGGAAACTTTATGGATGCAATACCGTTGCGGTAGTTAATGACAGGTTAGAACAACACAAATTCTACATATTTCGGTGTACCACTTCAAAGATTTAACATACAAATCTTTGGTCGTGACACAGACTGAAACATGTAGTATACATAAGAGTATAAGTCATTAGTTTGAATATAAACAAATTGTGTCGTGTTCGGTTGAACAGGTAGGCTGCCATTAATTCCAAGACTCATTCAACAACCTATTCAAAAGTTATCTGGGAATATTTCCTACGGGGTAAAGCGGCTGGGGCGTAAAGCTTGCCACTCCATTCCACCTAGTGGTAAGAAACATTCGAGAAACATTCCACTTACCCTCATACCTTTGTGACATCAACAGGGACAACTTTATTTTCTAGAAGAAGACATTTTGATATTTTTCAGCTCAGTTATGTATCTTATTGTCCTGTACGCTAATTCTAAACATCATCATCAGCTGATACCGTGTCGTTAAATATCCCACGAACCAATCTAACAACCTGTCCGTAAACAGGCCGATGTACCACTGCACACAGAATGTACGATGTAAAATTATAGAACAAATACTACTCATGTACTTTTAAAATTCTGCAGTGGAATTACAGAATTTTCTGACAATTTATGTTGTTCTGTTCCCATATTTTAAAGGCTTACATTACGCTGCAAGCTTTAGTAAGCCTGGTTTTCTATATACCAAGCTTTACTACTCAAATGATTTAGAGAGAAATTAATGCACTGAACTGCCCGTGCTTTCTAACGCTCTCTGTTCTGTAACATGTAATTTGGTATTCAGCTGTTACGGCACTCGGTGGCTGGTAACGTGGTACAGTAACACGATCCACGGGATTTTATTAATAATATTATTCCGCACTGCCACATTGAGAAGGAAAGCCGCTTCATCTTCAAAGTACAAGAGAATTCTAGATATTCAGCTAATTTCTGTTAGACAGTAAGTGCCTCAAATAAACTTCTGTCAAGCAATTGGCTGCGTATTAATTGCTGCATTACTTCT
>Ga0123355_10015467_pt1 | contig 11990 bp, 6 predicted proteins | sample TergutEmb28metaG_3_FD_89872 | JGI IMG/M metagenome (GOLD analysis project Ga0123355, IMG submission 89872) | Embiratermes neotenicus P1 segment gut microbial communities from Petit-Saut dam, French Guiana - Emb289 P1 | ecosystem: Host-associated > Arthropoda: Insects > Digestive system > Gut ... | reverse complement strand
TTTTTTTTTTTTTTTTTTTGGATTTGTGTTATTTTGTGTGGTGTTGTGTTTTTTTTAGGGAGGGGTTGGGGGGGTTTGTTTTTTTTGTTGGGCCCATCTGTGAGGTGGGGTGGGGGGGGGGGGGGGGGGGGGTGCATATTACGGGGGTTTGACTGTGGTGCGTGTACGAGAAAATTTGATTTACCGAAGTTAATTATTTCTTTGCGAATAGAAATTTTCGTGAAGCTCCGCGGATATAATTTTCTCAAAATGCAACCTTTTTTTTTTTAATCGATTGTTTCGAAATTTTCCGTTTTTTAAAAAAAGAGCCTTATTTTCTCTTAGTTTCCAAATAAACAAGATCTCATGCCAGTATCGTAAAAATGTAGAACTTTAACATTCTAGTGAGAAACCAAAGCGTTTGCATTGTTGGTATGTTGCGAGTACTGGTGTTGCAGGTCGCCGAAATTTTCGGAAATTTGTAGTTGTAAGTTTGCAGTTTGCGAGTATTTATTGCAGTGCTACGTATGGTAATTTGATATGTATAATTATGTTTTATGCTTTTTAAAAATGTTAAAAGTTTTCTATACGATCTTAAAGAAAGCCTTTTTCTGTTCCGTTTTTGAGTTGTGTACCAGGCGGGACTTCAGTTGCTTTGTACATCAATACAAATGTCGTACCGGGGTGCTGATAAGTCCTTAGCCCGACCAGGAAGGAAACAAGCTCGGATGCTTGTCAGGGACGCGCGCGATTTCAAATAAATCGAGACGCGAGCTGTCATCAAGTTTCTTTTCCTGCAAGGCAAGGCGCCGAAAGGAATTCTCGCCATTCTGACAGAAACATTAGCTTGTTTCCTTCCTGGTCGGGCCAAGGACTTATCAGCACCAATGTAGATGTTTAGAAGATAAAGCTTTTTTTTTTAAATATAGATTTTGTTTAGCGAAATCCTAGTCGCTGCGCACAGAAATTTGCAACGTGAACTGTAAGTTGGAATTTATAGTGTACATTTCTTTTCATTCTAAATAGTTTCGTGGTACAATGTGAGGGAAGCTGGCTGTACCACAGTTTTATACAGTACCATTGCCATTCGTATCTTGCATGTCTTCCTCCCATATCCAAACGTTATGCAAACCTGCTCGTTGCCAGTTATACGATGGCATTCAGCATGCAGAACATTCTATCGCAATGTGATCTGTTGATGTTAGTATCTGCTTGAATTTTGAGTAAGTGCGCCGTTGTGCCCACCGGATAAGTATTGATTCTGACCAGCCAAACGAGCGAGGCCCGACAGTGTACGTTCTCGCCCTTCCACAGCACGTAATCATCGGGAGGAAGTTACATCTTCAGGTTGTTAACGATGTTTTGGACGTTGTCGCGAAGGAAATGATCTTTGAATTTCGTCGTTGATGTACAGCGGGGGTGCATATATCCCGGGCGCCTGGTCGGCCGGATGACTAGATTTAATACGGTTGCGCGCGATGTTTTTAAGCCCTCAGTATGGAACGTCATGCCACCCTTCTGGTGACTAGAATGTTAAGAATTTTAAGATCTTTTGGAAAAATTTTGTACCCCGGAAGGTCTGTTAAGTGGCATTTCGAGATCAAACCCGGGGTTGAGCGAGGAAGATCAAAACTATCGTGAAATACGCCGATGACAGCCAGGTCTGTCACGAATGTAGTTCTCCGTTGTAGCAGCTGTGAGTGTTGAGGTCAGTACAAGTGCAGCTACACATGGGGAGCAAGTTAATGGTGGTGAATTTCTAAGGCAGTCATGGTTTGCATGTGCGCTGAGTCATTGACGACTTTCAAAATGAAGACACGATTCTGCAACAGATAAAACAATCTGCCCGTAATTGAAAACAGTTAAGGACAACATTATAACAAAATAAGCAATGTGACGTATCGACGGCATATTGTGCGTTCACCGAACCATTGTTAACGTGGAAAAGCATCCAGTATTACATATTGTGAATGTGTGTCCGTGACCTTAGTTATCCGGCATGCAAAACGCATGCACCTTATTACACTGTCATCTGTGGCCTGTCTGGCTGTGCCGTGTTTTTCCACATTATCTCATAATCTGCGCGATTTTCGGAAAAAGAAGTTACTGAACACAAAGTGTGCTGATTTCCTCTGGTACTTGCGTCTGAAACATTTCTCATTCCAGGAAGAATTAAGCGAGATTTTCTCTTATATGTACCTAGGTCTTAATGTAAAGTACCCGTTATTTTTGTCATATTTTAACCGCACTTGGACATTCTTGACGTATTACCGCAGAATCCTCAAATGTAAACTTTCATGAAAATCCGTCCAGTGGGAACCAAGTCGTTCCACGCGGACAGACGTGACGAATCTAATTAGTCGCTTTTCAAATTTTTGTGAACGGGCCTAAAAGTGGACGGAAACATCCATGTGGATGGGCAGTGGATTCACATTCTTGTACCTGCTGTCTGCCTGTTTGTTTCTATTAAACCACGGTCACCAGTCGTCGGCTCGTTTCGACGCCACACTTCGTCTTTGCGAAGCATGATATCGGTGTTATAGTTGGTTACTTTAAGCGGAGCAGCATGCAGAATCAGTAATTTTTTTTGGACATGTCATCCCCGTTGTGTTTTAGATATGGGAATATAAACAAAAGAAACAGGATAACAATATATACGGAACTTTTATCTTGCATGTAAAACAGCTACGTGTTTCGACTATACATACGTAGTCATCATCGGGTTGGATATAAGACCTTGGATAAGAAAACTATAAAATACAGTCAGTATTTATTGTATTTTATAATTTTCCTACCCACGGATCTGTATCCAGCCTGATGATGGCTACCCATGTATAGCTGAAACATTAGCTGTCTTTACGTGTAAGATAAATTTGTGTCTAGACTGTGATCCTATAACTTTTCTTTATATACGTATGCCGTATCTATACTTGTGCGGCTGTGAACACTTTTCCCAGATGAACCCCAAGCACAGAATCTTGTGCACTTGGGACACAAACTTCCATTTCACGTGCTGGATGTGTGTACATCTGCTATCTGCGAGTTCGTTACAAGGGCTGTTGAGTATCGTATTAGCATGTGGTAATTTGCTGCATGTACCTGTTGATAGCAGTGAAGTGTGATAAAATGCGGAGTACGTGAGGTTTGTGGTTCTGTTTAAAAATTCTCGTTGCTGTACGGGCTTCTTTTGACGCTCGTACACGCACGTCACGTTCACGTGCCCATAGCAATAGTTCAGCAGCATGATTTCCTCCGGAATTGAAGCATGTGCAGCACGGAGTTTGTTGCAACAGAGCCACAAATTTGTTTGGAGTTCAGCTGTTAAATGTGTGATATCTCGTGGCTTTTTTCGTTCATTCCGTATGATACGTATATCAGAAATTCCTTTTAAATTTCTAAAGATAAAAGTTTACGCTAGGTGTAGAAGCGAAGGAACGTTCCCTTAAAAAAAAAAAAGACATTTATCGTAAACGGTCTCGCGACTGACATCAGAGTGGAGGAATTTCCAGATGTTTGGCGCTGTGCTCCGTGAAGAAAAAAAATTGATATCTGATTCCGTTTCTTAAACTAGGGCACCTGACAATGAATATTCACGTAATTTGAGGGGAAAATGAAGAGAATTTCATTTGTGTGCTCCACAAATCCGTTGTCATTCTGAGGGTTGCATGCTGGCCGCCTTATTTGGAGTTTGTCTATACGTGTTCTGTGACAGACTGTGTTACTGCATGCTTTCGTTCGTGTTTTCGACCTCCACTTGAGTTGAAATTTAGAGGTAAGTGTAAGGTTGAGATCTTCGCTCTCCTGGCGAGTTATGCAGGGTTCATTAGTAGGTAATTACCGACGTTTCGGGATAATCCATCGGTCCAGTCTACAAGGTTCAAGCAGTCGTGAAACTTCCATAATTACATTCCAATTAACGCTGCGCAACATCCCAGAAGAGCGAAGACCTCATTTACACGGCAGCGGAGGCCTGGAACTAAGCAAAAAAAAGGGCTCTCTTTCTGTACGCCGTGCAGTCGTGTGGGGGAGTAGAGGTATAGCTCTTTTCATTCTTAACCTCGACGCTAGATGGAGGCGAGTGGTCAGCTTCATGCCCATTCTGCTTTACCCCCCGAGAAAATAATCCAGATACCCAATGAATAGGATGCTACGTGGGTCTCAGAATCGGTACCGACGCTTTGGAGAAAAGTTTCTTGCACCTGGCGAGAATCGATCCGCGGTGTCTCGGTTGTCCAGAGCTTAGCTTAGTCACTGCACCAATTACCCTGTCCCAGCTCCCCAAATGTAGACTTGGGATGAAAATACAGACAAGATGAATTCTGGCAAGTTACATTTAACCCTTTGGCCCTGGAGCTGGACATTTACAGTTTAGCACACCATTTATGTAAAATGTGAATATTTTATGAACCAAGAAGGTTAACATTAGGAAATACAGGACATTTTGTGGAGGGATAAACGAAGATGGCGAGAGAAAGTCTAAAAAAAATTAAATGGATTTGTTGACTAAATATATAAAAGTGTACTCTGGGGAGTAGCGGTACGTCTGTCCTATATATATAGGATGCATGGTGCCTAAAGGTTAATATGGTGCATGTTTTTGCTATATGGTGCTGATATCCTTCACTCCCAGATATCCTGCAGTAATGGACGTTCCATTTCCCTTCCGTCACAGTTTTTGTCGCTCAGTGTTAATATTCTTGTCACTAAGGGTGATGCATTGTGACATTCGAGTGTTCTGTTAGATGCTAGTTGCGTTCCCTTTATAAGGCCATGCAACGTGCCTCGTACTCAAGCTTCCGTTTCATTGTGCAGAAAGTGACTAATGAAACCACCCATATCCTGTCCACCTGTAATTCGTTTAATTTCCAGTGTTTTTGTATGGTACAGAATGAGAGTGTTTAGCCCAAAGGTTCAGCGTGCCTAATCTCGACACTCGTCTTCGGAAGGCGTTTTGAATTACTTTACTCCAGGTTTAAAACAATTCTGATACTCTGCGGCAGCGTTGGAGGTGCCGGGTTCGTTTGCCTTAGATCGTTGAGGCGAATGTCTTCCTTACTAGCGCACTTTTCCTTGTGAGTCCAAAGTACATTTTCAGACTGAGCTGTGCGGCTGTTTCCCGTTCAGTTCCTCATCTTCAAGGGCGGCAAAGCTGAGTCCCAAATTATGGTTAACCTCATCAGCTGAAATTCTGTAATCAACGAAAAATAATTGGATTAATTATCCTCCTGTCATGGACTGTGGGGTGGTAAATTTCGAGCAACATTTTTCAAAATTATTTTTTTTTATCAGTTTTACTCCTGTATTGTGTCCTGACCATCATGACCTTGATGTAACAACCCTGACAGGTGGATGTAAGTGTTTTGTTCTGTCTTTCATGTTGTTTGTATTAAGTGGTAAAATTTTTGGTTTGGGTACAGTCCAGATCAAGTGTTTAATGACTTTTCCCCGTTTACGGGCGTTTGGTCAAAGCTACTACCCCTCCCGGGTCCCATTGGCAAGGTGAGTCTTACGCTCAGCTATATGTTGTGTTACAAAATTTCCGGTGTACGTATTTTATTGCACTCTTCTCCGGCGATAAGGTGGACCCTCTGTTGGTGCCGAGATTAGGAATAAAGGGAACTGTAGTTCTCCTTCGTCATATCCCTTCATAGCGTTCACAGCGACACCAGTACTTTTTGTGCACATAATTTTATCAGACGTGGGCTCTGTGATGGACACTGCAGTGCAAACTCTGATGGACGTTCAGGTACAGTCGAAGCCGTCTATAACGTCATCGACGGGACCGAACAAATTGCGTTGTTATAAACGAGTGTGGCTCTAAGCGAGGTGTGTGGTAAAAGCGAAGGAAAAATATTTCAAGACCAAATACAGGCCTGCAGGCATGTTACTTGGTGTTAACGCTGTGATCTGCTTTAGATTTAGATTACAGTTAAAATTTGGGAGTAATAGAAGGTACTCTTCTATAATTATCAATTTCTATACATGTTTACGCCAAAATAAAACACACGAAATTAAAATTAAAATTCAGGAAGAATAAAAATTAGCATGAGACGAGGACCGCTTGTAGGTACGCTGTCACTTCTCTCTTCTTAAACCACTTAAACTGCGCCACATTTCCGTCACTTCGTTCAGGTTTTCGAAATCTGCAGAATACTGTCGATAGTAGCGTACATAAGCAGTCGGGGGCCCATCCACGCGATATACGGGGCTTCTCTATTATTATTATTATTATTATTATTATTATTATTATTATTATTGATGATGACAGAAGTACTATACACATTAGGACGACGTTAAACTGAGGGTACTTGATTGTATTATAACTATTTTATTTGGTGTGTATCTTGTACTGTGGTTGTTTTAACTTGTTTTGTAATATGTGGGTGTGGGTTTTGTAATGTTTGGGTGTGTGTATGTGTGGGTGTTTTGGTAATACGTGTACTTGTATTTACTGTGATTTTGTATTGTTTGGTTTATGTATATTTATTATTTGTTGCTAGTGCAAGGACTACTGCCATGAGTGAAAACAGTTGCAGTAAATAGTAGTTATAATAGTAATAATAAAGTTATTCCCAGATTTCATAACAGTTTTCAGAATACTGCTTCCTATCAGGCGTATAGCCCTATCCACACCACTGACTGTCCAGGTATAGAGAACGTTTGGGATTACGGTCTTGGAGCACATGTGCAAGAGGCATTAGAAGATTATTTTTGCTGCTGATACTTTAGAACCAAATAAGTTGTACGGATGGTTCACCGAGGCTCCATTCGTAGCCTTACCGAATAAATTGTGTAGTTTTGTTTTATACATATAGCAAAACACCGTTGTTTGGGTCTGCTATCAGTCCACCGTGCAGGAATAGTTCCCGTTTCGTAAGACATCTGTTCCAGAAGAAAAATATACTTCTGTCACGTTGTTTAAGTCAGCTGCTACCCTTGATGACATGGCCAAGAGAGCAGCCACATCGAGACTTTGCTCGTCCATCACTACGGTACGGAAAATCCTGTACCACCGTCGATTGTCAGCATTGTCTTGCCAGCGCCAAAGAAACGTGTTATAGGAAACAAAAACATTTGTTGTATCGTCTTGGAAAGAATTAGAATGCAGCTGGTTCCGTGTATTCTCAGAAGTACCACAAAACGATCAGTGGGAAAATTTCCACGCCGGCCTACCTATGCATAAGAGAGTTATCTCAAGCAAACGATTGTTTTGTTTAATGAAGTGTTGTTTTTAGAGTATATGAACAACGATGGCTCAATTCGCTTCTGGAATGTACTATAACTCACGGGCCAGAGCCCTTCGTGAGAAACGAATAGTTCCTCGGCTATTCCAGAAATTCCCCACATTTTATGGAACCCGAAGTTTCATTAACGTATTCACTAGACCCTGCCTCCTGTAATTGTCATGAATCAGATCAGTCTAGTCCATTCCTCATCCTTCTTGTTTAGGATTCATTTTAATATTATCCTCCTACGCCGAGGTGTTCCAAGTTGTTTCTGTCCCTCAGGTTTCCCAACCTAACCCGTGCGAGCACCTTTTCTCTCCCCCATCCATGCCTCGTGCCCCATCCGTCTTATTTTTCTTGATTTTCTCATCTGAATAGAATTTGATGAGGAGCAGGCCTGCAGATAGTGAATCTCTTCGTTATGAAGTCTGCTCCAGTCTCTTGTTACCTCGTCCCTCGTCGGCCCAAATATCTTCTTCAGCACCCTGTTCTCATACGCCTTTAGCCTATGTAACTTAATTTCTGACACAAAGTTTCATTTGCATATAAAACAACAAGCGAAGTTATAGTTTTGTGTGCTTTCGTCCTTATATTTTTATGTAGCAAACAAGACGGCAAACAATTCTGGACCGAATGCTAGGCATTCGCTGAGTTCAGTTCATTTTATTTCCCCAGGTATGCACAGTTCATTTGTTGGGGCTGTTCCAAAGTTTGTGTGGTATGTATTGTGCAGATGATAAGTTTTGTCGATGGCTTTTATAAATATTGATATCCAGAACTGTAAAAATAAATTCCAAGCCGTCGACGACGGGAGATCCATATACACCGACTGCAAATGGGATGTTTGATGTTTGTTTTCCCTTCACCCATCTGTCTTGTAGGAGTTTATTTCCAGTCCTGGCATAATATCTCCCCTGTGCAGGGCATTGATCCACTCATTTTGTGCTGTCATCCTTCCTTAAAGTAGAACGGTTTACATTTAAGGAAACTGTTGGATGTAATTGCTGTCTAAACACAAATACAACAAGAAACTCCACAGAACGATATCCTTGGAAATCTGATATTTGCCCATTTGATCACGACATTCCAAGGTTTTAATGGAACCCTAGGGTTCAATACTGTGTTCACAAGAGCCCAGTATGGTTATATTTTGGGACTAGAATGCAGTGTGCATGTTTATACGCACTAAGTCACTGTAGTGCCACTGTTAATTTGCCATCTATGCTTAGATCTCTTCCATTCGGATGTTACGTCTTGTTAAATATCTATTTATGTGTAGTGTTTCCTGGGAATGTTACATGTCAGGCCGGTTCCAAACTTCATTTTGTCGCTTTATGGGGCTTCTGATTATGTAATTTTCTCAGTTGCAGTAGTCCCTTAGTTGTCCGGACTGTATGGTGGGAGGTGTGCTCTGGATTATTCGGGAAACCGGACCACCGAGGGGAAGCTCTGTTGTATAGGCAACATAAAAGAAATTATCACTCATTGCTAAAGCAAAATTTCTTAAAGCGGAGATGCTATCATACTGTGCCTAATAGTATACGATGATGATGATGATGATGATGATGATGATTCGATAGGTATTCATTCACGTGCTGGCTCAACAGCACAAGTGCCAATTGTAAAGTCAGCACAAGAAAATGAATAAGACACAAAACAATACAAATACACAAACCAATATTAATAGTAACCTACGGTAAAATTAATTTCAGTCGTTATTACCGGGCTATATTTGGACCAAAATTGTACGGATCACCCGGGAACCCGCGTTACCGAAGTACCACTGGACTTTTTCTCAGTTGAAATGCCGTCAGACTGTTCGTACTTTAACCCGAGGCTTTGGCACGCCCACATCAACAGCAGCTACCACTGTACACGTTTTATTTTCCTCATCGGCGAGGCAGCAGGAAGGTAAGACAGCAAGCATTGCCCTAATGCAGTCTGCTTTGTACTTCAACCTGAATGCGATTTTATGTAGTGCTTACTTTAGCGTCCAAGTTCATTTCAATTACTTTTACATTTTCGAGAGATTTGTACGCTAAGCTGTCTTTAGTTCTGTGTTGTGATCCTGTCCTTCAGTGTGCAGTCGAGTTTGTATATCGTGCATACTTCTCTTGGCTGTCATTTCTAGACCAACTTCCCAAGATATGTAGACGTTAGTTGATATGAATCGCCGTATGTGTTTCAAGTTGTTCTGACTGTTCAGAAATTGTTCAAGCACCAAATTTAACGCCATCCAGTGCGCTTTTTTATGGTTGAATCGGCGGTGCAGCTCTCAGGGACATGCTGTAATTGCCGTGCTTGCTACGGCGATAGAATGTTGGTGCTTGTGTTGCAAGTTGTGCGTAGATACGATGGCACTACGGTACTTCGAAACGTCGGTAACTGTTTACCAGTCGACACAGCGCAACATCCCTCAATACTTGGATCTTCAGCAGCACCGTTTTGAGAAATTAAATCTCAAATTTTAGTAAAATTTGTATTGCAGTGTAAAGTTCCAGAACCAATTTAAATGTTCTGTTTAGATATCAGTGATAAAATGGGGGGATGTTTTATGGCCTGCTGCCGTCTCGGTTGTTGAAACGGGGTTCGAAATCCGGTGGGGATTATAGTATTTCTCTTTGCCACTCACTTCCAGGGTGCCCAGCCATTCTTTTGTGGAATGGGTGCCGAGTTTCTTTCTTGGGGATAAAGCGGACGGGACATGGCGGTGGACCCCCCCCCCCAACCTAGCACCGAGGTTAATCCTGGATTCCTGATAGGTTACAAAATGTACCCGGGCTTGGCCTTTTCTGTAACAGCTGTCTGTAGTATATAGTAACGTTGTTGCCAGTTTTCATATTTGTTCTTTGAATTCCCCTTGACATAAAACTGTCTTTATGCAGTGCGCATATTCTTTTTTAGTTTGCTATATATTTTTTCTAAAATATCCTACTGGACCTATTGTACCCAGGTCAATTCTCTTTGTCCAACAGCTAATGACAGAAAACGACTGGAGAATTGTCCAGTTCTCTGAATGGATGTGCAAGGACCACTTACTCAATACAACTGTAGCAACATGCAAGAGTTGCAAGGAACAATCGTAATAAAAAATCCACTCACATTTCTGTTCAAGACTGTACTTCCGTGTTCTTAACATTTTAGGTATTTCATTCTATATAGTTGCACGGTAAATATGAAATTTGAATAAAAGCAATTTTTGTTTTTAATTACACCTAAGAAACAAACTGAAAAAAAAAGTGTTGAGAAAATAATTTTAAAATGTGGGTACAAAATGTCCTCGGTAGCAGTAAAATTTGGAAGTTTTATTTTAACGTAATCCTAGGGTTAAGAACGTGTAGGGCTGTACTTGTACCCTTTATGCTTGCATGGTATGTTGTGGGAAGATCTTTTCGAATCGCAATATTCACTTGTGTGTCACCTAGTAACACCCAAACTTGTAGTGAAATGTACTAAAACCTCTGTAGATTGTGGCAGCAGTCAAAAACTAAACTAATAACGAGCTGAATTGAATTTCCTTTGAAGAGACAAGTTCTTTAAGTGGTTAAGTGTTCGTGTATAAGACACAAACGATTTTGGCCACAACCACGCGTGGCACTGAGCGGTCGTATGCGTGCACGGGCATCGCCTAGGAAGTAGGTCTACTGCAAGTGTTTGGAAGGTTTCATTTCTCAATTTCCATGTCGACAGTTTTTCAGAGTTCACCAACCCTTGCGGAAAAGACCAGGTGTCCCCGGCCGTTGGAGGTTCTTGTACCCCACAGCAACGGGACGTATCCCAACTTCCCTTTTCAACCCCTTAGGCGAACTGGGAGCTTAGGAGCAGGGTCTAGCACTTCGGGAGCATTAGAACATCTGAGGTGGTTCGGAATATTAGTTTGTTTATTGATACCAGTGTTCCGTTTTTTTTCCCCCCCCCTGCAATCTAATTAACCTCAATCTTGGGTGACATCGTTCCATTGTGTATTTTTCTTGGCACCGTATTAATAAACCTGTCCGGTCGCTGCTTACTGCCAATGTAGCCGCTAACTATCGCCCTTCTACCCAAAATTTGAGCCCCCTCTGCACCTTTACTCCCTCACTTTCCAGGGCGACACCTCCAACACTCCCTTCTTTGATTGGTCGGACGACGAATGGATTTTACTTTTCGTTGGCTGCCCAGTTTAAAATTCTCGGAAATTAAGCTTAAATTTCTGTCTGATAGAAACGGCCACAACATAGCCCAAAAGTCGCAGATTTGTTTACCGAAATAAAACTATAAATATGCCAACACAAATGCCAGACTGAATTTCCAAACATCGGATCTTTGCAATTAGTGTAGAGGCTGTCACGTGTGGAGGAACGTGTATAACAGCGAGAGGGTTGAGGGAAAGAAATGATGTCACACAGCGGGTGGTTGGGCAGACTGCTTACGTTCGGCTACACGGGGTGGAGGTGTTCGATGAGCAACGGTAGGCCATGCATTGGAATTCCAAGATTCGTTGTTTATGATGTCAGCTGTTAACCTCTTTTAGATATTGCACAAAGCAACGTTGCCTAAAATATTGTGCATATGGCACGAAGAAGTGAAGTGATTCTTATGTTTATTGGAACGTTCATCATTGTGATACTTGAAGAATACAAGACCAACTTGATGTCACTTGCTATTTTATTTCACTTCTTTTGTGCTCAACATGTTTCGGACATTAATATATCCATCATCAGGAGCTTGCGACTATTCTGTTGAATTACCACATTGGTCTATTGTTCTTGGTTCGATGTGTGTTGGAGTTTCGGTGTGGTTGGG
>Ga0123355_10015466_pt1 | contig 11990 bp, 7 predicted proteins | sample TergutEmb28metaG_3_FD_89872 | JGI IMG/M metagenome (GOLD analysis project Ga0123355, IMG submission 89872) | Embiratermes neotenicus P1 segment gut microbial communities from Petit-Saut dam, French Guiana - Emb289 P1 | ecosystem: Host-associated > Arthropoda: Insects > Digestive system > Gut ... | reverse complement strand
TTGTCCATGTAGGTATCTTCTATCAGATCTTGCACTCTCCCTCTCCTACAGCAGTATTTGGGACATTGTCCATGTAGGTATCGTCTATCAGATCTTGCACTCTCCCTCTCCTACAGCAGTATTTGGGACATTTTCCATGTAGGTATCGTCTATCAGATCTTGCACTCTCCCTCTCCTACAGTAGTGTTTGGGATATTGTCCACGTAGGTATCGTCTATCAGATCTTGCACTCTCCCTCTCCTACAGCAGTGTTTGGGATATTGTCCACGTAGGTCTCGGCTATCAGATGGGCGCCGAAAAATTTCCTCTACCAACAAAATTTGGCAAGTGGCCACCTCAGTAAACAACCTCCACGTTAGGCAGCTAAAATCTTTGCCTTACCGGCGGGCTTCTTGGCCATGATGCAAGGGATAAGTAAAGGCTGGACAGGCGCTGAGGTTTCAAGAATGTTGAGGCTCCCAGATTTCAAGACAATCGACACATGAAGGTGGAAAATTTGTCAAGCATACTTACTGCAAGGAAGTATTCCCGGTACTCATTTTGTTAGAGACTGAGTAAACTCTAGGGCCATAGTGCGGCCGGAACGATTATGTCAATGGAAAATTCTAGTGACACAATAGGAAACCGAACCTGCGACCTTCCGATTTGTAGCGCACTGCTACCGCGTGATACAAGGGAAGGTGAATGCAATGAACTTTCTGAATTTTCATGGAGTCTTTCACGTTGATTAAAGCCATGTGGTCCATTGTGCTTAAAATGTCAGAAAACGTGAAAGTTTTCGTTCTGAAAATGCAAGCGCGGGAAAAATATAATTTGTTTGTAGTTGTTGGCGAAAATATCAGCAATTTTGTTACAAACCGTCAGTGACACAAGTTATATAGAGCTTCGTTGGAATTGTATTTACAGAAGAAACCGAATTACTTGGAGCTGAAACTTTCGTGGGCCAATTGGTCCACCAGAAATCCTAAACTGTCTTCAAGTCAAGCCTTGGCCTTTGCAATATGAAGTCTACAGCTAACCGGCTGGGCTATGGCACGGCCTGAGATTGACTTTCTGTATAAGAAACATTATTTCGGAAATGATTACAAGTGTAATACGTTTTAAAAATGGCTGTACAGGAATATTATTTTTAGCGGAAATAATGCTTGTTCCTGGGGGGCACGAAGCAGCAATTTCCCTACACATACACACACTACAAAATACCTTCCGTGTTTTTCACAGAATTCCTGTTAATTTAATGCCGCTCTTTGTTCTCCCTAGCACCTCTAGTGTGTGCAATAAATCTGGACCCTACGACATGTAGTGGTCCTCCTTTCTACTATTTTTGAAACACACGGCATGGTTCAAGAAAAACACATCTATATAAAGACGCATAAATAGGTTCTTCTTAAGACTGCCCCTGATGATAGTGATCGTAGACAGGTGATAACAAAGCGGCTTCTTGAGTACTTCTATTCGTCAGCGACTCAACCTTTTAAAAGCCGAATTAAATCCCATCTGACATTTGCTGGAATTATTAGGAGCTCATCATATTCTTCACGTTAGCGAGGTAAGGGTTAATTAAATATAAGGAACTTTGATTTTAATAGTAACAGTGGTAAAGACGGCAGTAGCCCTATGTTGAATATTCCAATCCTCTGGAATATTACAGTGTGCCGACTGGTGAATGGCTACCAGTGATGGGAAGATACAGTTGAAGACAGTAAGTCCGGTGAATTTTGGTACACTCTGTTCAACGAAAATCAAGTGGCCGAAATTTTCCAAGTTCCGAACTGGAAGTCACGTGACGTACAATCGCCATCGCAATTAGAGTCGTTTTACTTTCCCCATATTTGTGCATTCGTGGCGTTTCTCCTTCTGCCATTAATTACAATCAATTACACACCGTATATATATATATATATATTAACCAAAGACATACATTCCCTTAATTTGAAGTTAAAACATGGATTAAAGTTAATTAATTTTCCAATGCGTGTTGTTTCGACGGATGGATGTTGCGAAAGGGTGGGTTTGCGGCGTAGCCAGCGGTAGCCGAGCGCGTTAACGCGTAGTGGCAGTATTATTCTTAAATAACATTGGTTCGACTTCCAGTGTCGGCATTTTTTAAAGTTATATTTTATACACACACACACACACACACGCATACTGTGCAGTATCACATTTATTGTTTAATAATACTTTTCAAAGTTATCTTTGCTCCATTGGCAGGGATAGAAATGCGGAAGACGCAGATATTTCTGTTATTTTCCGCAATTCTTTTTTCTCTGCTTACCGTCATTCTGATTCAGAGGGGTCGTGTTCGAATGGGACTAAAACTAGGCATTTGAATCTTCTGGTTGCTTGCTGACCGTAGCGGGTCACGAGATCTGACATTGGGCTGCACGGTTTGAAACATGATGGGTGTGCTTGGGAGGTATCTGGACCGAGGTTGGGTTTACTGTCGCCTTGTTTCAGGGGAGGGATTGGGGGGGGGGGGTTGAAGTACTGTTGAAACAGGTGCAGCTCAATTTTAGCTTTCTAAACAAGTTCATAATTTTTCTTACGTGTGGCTTTCTAGTAGAAAATAGCACATTAAAAAGCGCGTTTTAAAAGTCTTTCTGTCTACACTGATTATGATGGTTATGAAAACCGAAATGCGCATATTTTAATGATAATAAAATCGAAGGCAATGAAGAGTTTGTATTGGTTATTTTAAACTGTATTTTGCTGCATAATCAAAATGATGGATGGACTATGCCCTATCCTGTATTTTAGTGTTTGTCGTAAGTATGTTTACAGAACGTAGTTATGAATTTACACACAAATATCAATACTCCTCCAATAATCTGATGACAGATTTTATGAACTTATCAAATCAAATGTTTCTGTTTACAAACTGTAGTCTTTGAGACGTATTCAGTTTGTTTCCCAAATTTTAGTGGGTCGCCAGACCTCCAAGATCTCTGTTTTCTCTGTAACGAATGTGTAATCCCTTCTAAAAAAACTCTTCCTGACGTAACTCACTGTGCAAATCGAAGGGAAACCGTTACTGCCGTTACCGTCGTCCCAACGCAGGAACATTATATCTGACCGCCATTAGAACCAATCCCTGCTCTTTTTGCCCCGTCACGACAGTGAGACTAATGCGAATTGCACTGGTTTGAAAGGCTGTGTATTGTAATTCCTTCTGCTTACGGGATCTTAAAATATTTTACATTCTAATAAATGACCCGTCACATTTCTCTCTTCTTTTCTTGCTTTGTAAATCTCCAACCTTTTTAATGTGAAGAGAGAATGAAGGCGTGACAGTATTTGAGCTGTACACTTTACAAGGAAACAGGGGACATTATAACAGTTGAGACAATGTGCACGTCCGGAAGAGCTTTCGTTAGGAAATAAACATTTAGCAATATATATATCATTTGCGTTACCGTGAAATAGTTTATATGAAGGTATTTTATCAGATAAAATAATTAAGTAATAGAAAATTTTTCTAATAATTTATTTTAAGTCGTTATTAGTATCTTGGGTGTTATGAAGTGGAATGTTACGGCGCAAGGCCGTAATCAGCACAGAACTCAAAGTCGAAGAACATTAAAATAATTGAATAAAGAGAGACCAACTTGATGTCACTTGCTTTATTATTTCATTATTTAATGTTCAACATGTTTCGGATGTTAATACATCCATCCTCAAGAGCTTGCGACTTATGTGCTGAGTTATTTCATGGGTTATATTGCTCTGGTTCGATGTGTGTTGGTGTTACTTTGTTGTAAGGCTGTGGTGGTGTGGTATCCGTATGCAGGCTGAGGCACTAGTACCTCAGCCTGCATACGGATACCGCACCACCCCAGTCAAACCACAACGTAACACCAAAACACATCGAACCAGATCAATACAACCCATGAATTAACTCAGCACATAAGTCGCAAGCTCCTGAGGATGGATGTATTAACATTCGAAACATGTTGAGCATTAAATAATGAAATAATAAAGCAAGTGACATCACGTTGGTCTCTCTTTATTCAACTATCAATATGAGGCACGTTCCAAGAAACATAATATTAAAATATTTGATTCTTGAAACCGTTAATTATTTTAGGTTTAAGTTATTTTATGAAGAATTATACAGAGTTAATTTTGTTTGTGTTTTACACAATTCTGTATATTCACTCTGTGCCCGGATAGAAAAGTAAGTTAAAGTATGCGTTGAAAAATTTAAAACAAAATAAGTGTTTCAAAGGTGAAAATTGTAACATTATGAAGACGCAACTTTCGAAGGCACAAATTAACTTACAAAATATGCACACGATGTTTTACAATACACGTTACTTCATATTAAATAAAAGGTAAAGGTAAAGTGTTCCCATTACAGGCCCGGTGTGGCCCAGAGTGTGGGTAGAGGTATAGCTCTAATCTTCCATGACTGCGGCACTAGAAGGGGGTGAGTGGTCAGCATCACGCCCCGGCCGTACTTTACCCCCAGGAAATAACCGGTACCCATTTTACGGGAGGCTGGGTGGGCCCCAGGGCCGGTCTGGACGAGCGGAAAATCTCGTTCCCACCGGGATTCGATCCCGGACCGTCCAGCCGGTAGTCAGTCGCTATACCGACTGAGCTACCGGGCCCACGTCATATTAACTAATTCGCTAAATAACAACTGAAGTTGGCGTAACATAGTTAAAATGCAAAGTAAATAATGGAAATCACACGAATAATATATTAAGTCTTTCATCCAGTACGGTTTTAAATAAAGTTCATTCATTAACATCGGACGTTTCGAACTCACTTTTAAACTCGACGGTTATCTTGGCTTTCGAAATTAAAACGCGTTTAACGCTGCTATAAGAGAATTCGATGGTTCGTCAATATGAACTGATGTTCCGTATTAAAAAAAATATGAAATGTGATAAAAGTTTTAGGGTATTTTGTGGCACTTTGTGGAAACATAAAAACGTTCAGATGTTTCGGAAAACGTAAAGTGCCTCGAACTCGAAATTAATTGTAGCAGTTTTCGAACCGAATAGTAAATTTATTCCCTAAATATATCCATTTCTCTACTACTTATTTTTTCAATTTTCATATGTATTAAAGTTACTGTATTGCATTTCACTGAATACTTTAAATCAGTGTCACCGTAACAACAGGATCTTCCTTACGACAGAATCTGTACAAGCATATCCACGAGTAACTCAATTTGGTGCTGTGTCTTCATTTAATTTTCTGTCAGCATACTAATTTTATTACTATTATTATTACTTAGTTTCTGTTGATAAATGTTACAATTTTGAAATAATATCAAAGACTTACAGCAAAATACACAATTATTCAGCAACATTCAAGAAAAACCCCTAGTACCCGTGATAGTAAGAAACAGATTGGCACGTTCTGATAAACACAGAGGCCATGTGGATGTGACGGTACTTACTGCACGTGTACTATTCCTTGTATCAGTGAAAGAGAAACTTTTGCTTATTATCCTAGTTATCGTGCTCAGCTTTGTGGTATATCTTCTTTGTGAAAAGAAATAAAAGCAAAATAGGCTTGGTAGTGATAGTGTTGCGTTTCCTTTCAAAAGATGTCATTGAAGGGACTGTGTAGCCCTTGAAAAGAATGTTCCTCTACGCGACACAGAAGTTGCATCAAACGAACCTACATTTAATGTAGTCGATTCCTTGAACTGTAGCAAGAGGGTTCTGGCATGAATGGTAATGCTTAATCCTTCTTCAGTCGTCTGTATAACCATTCCTTTGAAGAGCAAATAAAACTCTGACGGGTATTGAAGTTGCTGATAGAGCTTCCCTTCTATCGCTACAAACTTTTCCGCACAACATATTTTCTTTCAGCTTGACGTTCTGAAATTAAACACCTTTTATTAAATCACTCCTTCCACAAGTGCCAAGAATAGTGGTATAGTGGTATAGTGGTATAGTGGTATAGTGGTATAGTGGTATAGTGGTATAGTGGTATAGTGGTAGAGTGGTATAGTGGTATAGTGGTATAGTGGTATAGTGGTATAGTGGTATAGTGGTATAGTGGTAGTCATCCAGAAGTTTATTGGGAGCTAGCTAGTACAAATTATATCTAAGATAAAAACAAACCCAACTGAACTTATCTCATGTTTTCATTAGTTCTTACAGACAAATGTCGGGACATTTGTTTGAGGTATTCGAAGACAAATTGCCTCCGAATGTTCACTGACTCGTCGAATGGCTTCCGCGTGTCATGTTTAATTATGTAATTTTCTTAACTAAACCTTCTACAGCTTTTTAATAGACAGTGATATTAGTAGCCTGTACCAAATATGTAACTTCTATATTTCATCTGCAGCTTCAATTGTTTTTCAGGGTAAATAATAACTGTTAACCTGAACATACATTGACATAATTGAATTCATAATTCTTATGCTTTTGTCTTCCATGAAGCACAGTGCATATAATCTTGACACTTTAAACGCGAAATAACGTTATATGAATTTGAAGTAGGCTTTGGCTTGACACGATAATTGTTTAACCATTGTTCCGAACTGTTGCAGGTGTTTATAAAATCTAGGGCATTCTTCCCAGCATTACCCGTGATTCCTGTCTTGTATTCATACCTGTAATAACAGAGGCATGACACTGAAACGATACTTAACACGGGAAGCACTACCATGGCTGGCAGCAGAAACGCTGCAGTTGCTCGTTTGGTTCGTCTGAGCACAGAGACTGCATATCGGATACAGTTCTTGAGGGAGAAACACGAAAGTGAAAATGAAAAGTGGCTTACTACGAGGGAGAGTCAAATGAAAACCTTAAAAGTGCGATAAAAATTCGAAACACTAGTCGATTGTCTGTAAGTTGACAACAGTGATACTGATGGTTTGAAGAGTGGCCGACAGGTGACAGTACGATGCAGGAATGCAACACAACGGCACAGTAGTAGTGTAAAAATGGCGGCCTCGCTTGCAACATGCATCGAAGTAGAACAGTGTTCTGTCATCCGTTTTTTAAGTAGTGAAGGGGCGAAACCCAGCGAAATTAATCGACGAATGAAAGTTCTGTATGGTGATGCATGTCTGTCATTACAGCAAGTGTACGAGTTGACTAGGAAGTTCATGAACGGCATTAGTTCTGTAACAGACTCTCCTCGACCTGGTCAGGAACACCGAGTAGTGACATCAGAGGCCATTGCAGCAGTTGGACCCATCGTGAAGGAAAATAGCCGCTTAACAGCGAACGAAATAGCCGCACATTTGGATATGAGTCATGGATCGGTACACCATATCGTCCATGACAGAAAATGAAAAGTATTTAAGGTTTTCTTTTGACTCACCCTCGTAAATTTGCTGCTTTATTTGAAGGTTTGATTAATATTTTTATACAATGTAGTATTTTCAATTCAATTTGCTTTCAGTAAATGTCACAAAACAAATCAGGTGATCAGTAAATGGTGACTTATAAAGGCGTGCAGTGGAACGGTGCAGCCTAACTGAACCAATAAACATGCATTTGTTGGAAGGAATGGGAGAACAAGTGTACAAGGGAAGTTGCACATGATAAAATGCAAAAATGTCTAGATGTTTACGAAAAGAATTTGGTGTTTAGTTACCAAATAATTAAGGTTTAATATGTACAGAGTAATTATGTTACAAACTACGTCACCATTAAGAGCGTCAGGAGTTCGACATTACTAGCAGCCCTTAAAAACGGGGCGTGTTAATTGATACTTATTTCAATCCACTTCACATCATAAAAATTTTACGTTGTATGGCCAAATTTTTGGGCCCCTTTTTCTGTTATTTCAGGACTTTAATTTCGAAAACTTTTACAAATATTTTGCCAATATATCTCTTTTTAACAAGAAAAATATTTGTATTCAACTACCACAAATATTCCTGAAATTCCTGAATTTATATATATATATATATATATGCAAAAAAATTATTTAATTCCCAGGATCTACAACATGAGACCACTTATCCCTGTTATCTGGTTAGTAATTTCTGTTTCCTAATTAAATATTCTGTTTCGACTTTTAACACTTGCGTATTCTCTCTTATTGTTATTTACGTACAAACAGGTTAGGAATTTTCACCTTCCTGTCACATCCTCATACATTAACTTTTTACATTTGTCATCTGCCTCGATGTCGTTTAACCCACGTAAAGGTCGGTTAACATTAAACAAGCTGAAAATCTCAAAATAAAACAGTACGCCATCTCGATATATTTTTGCTGTAGTTTGTGCTCTTTGTATCTTCCACAGCTGCTGTGCGGATTTCAAAGCTTCAAATATTAGCTTGCAGAAAAGAGAAAGAGATTCCTGTGTTGTTTTTCAGTGTCTGTGGTCTCGTAATAACCGGTTTCTATCGCTTTGTGCTCCTTTCTATGACGGATCACCACCACAACACTTCCGTTACCTCTATTTCTCTTTTTCTTTCCTTTTTACACTTTATACCATGAGCGTCAATTTTAAGCCTTCAGCAGTCGCCTTCTTTCCCAGTCTTTCTATATTATCTAGAAATGCCTTTAGTCTTAGCTTCAGAAACAGATCCACAGTGAGCTAGGAACACTTTCAATCTTAGCTTGAGAGGCCGCTCTTCAGCAAGAATTTTCTTTTCCTCAGTCCAGCAGACATGTATTTGTGATTCTCTTCCGGTAATTATTTTACAGTTTTTAAGAATATACCTCTGTGTGTCACACGCGAATCCTTATTTTTCCTACTTCATCCAGTCCATTTTTAAAATATGAAGAGATTTGTGATTCAGTATAAAGTATCCCTTAGTTCCAGACTCAGATATGTCTGTGAAAATATTCAAGAAAAGGAATAGCTTTTGTTTTAAATACTGAAAGTGGAAATTAAATTATTATTTATATTGAAAGATTTTACATTACCGAAGGGTCCATTTACATTTTCTGTGTGAATCTCGTAACATCGAAGAATTATCTTCTTTGAACGCTTTAGTCCGCTGGGTTTCTAATCGAGGAATGGGGTGTTTCCTGATAGAAGATAAACGATTTTCTAAATAGTATCAAATGAATTCGAAATGTAAAATTTTTAAATACACAACGGATTTCATAAATTACATTAATAGAATTCATCCCGTTGTGTGAAAATGAAGATGACCCCCAAGGGTCGAAACATGTAGTAATTTTAACCTACATAATTATAGCTGTGTTGACGGAAATTTGTATGTTATTTGTAATAAACGTAATGTTTTCATAAAACCAAAATTAGAGTTTTTTTTTCGAAATTAACTAGAAAGTTTAGGTGTTTTAAGTTAGAACAATATCTATAAATATTCACAGTCACAACCAACTCACGTTTTAATAGTTTTATTTAAATACCAACCAGTTTCGACCCTAAACTCAGGTCATCATCAGGGCATAAGAGAGAGACTTGAAACATACGCAGTAACTGAAAGCATGAACTGGAAGTCTCCCTCTTTTACATTAAAAATTACATTATAAAAGTGGCACACTGTAAGTGTAAAAACAATTTCAAAAAATCCTAAGGATTTTTAATTAAAATTTAAAAATTTTATTCAGTAATTTCTTGAAGATTTAAATTCTTTTGAATTGCGCCGCCCTTTACCTTGATCGCACTCTCTAGTTTCGATAGACGCTGCTCCTTCCATTGAACTGCAACCTTCAGAATTTGCGACCAATTTCCCATCAATCTTCGGTAAGTAGTGTAACCCTCCCCACACAATTAAGCTGATGCTCCGACCCTTGGTTACGTATGCAGGATTACGTTTCTTTCGACATAGACTCTCCTAAACTAGATAATTTACGGTGAAACTTCAAACCACAGCCACAAACCCTTATGCAAAGAAAAGGTGTTTATTCCGTTAGGTAAACACTTTCTGTCAGTACATTAACTTCATTTACTGCAGTCTTGTAGTCAGAGGCTGTATTCGGCTGATATTCGGATAGACAGACGCACTTTAAAAGTGAAATCACTGACTAAAATTTAAATCCTTCTTCAAGGCACTTTGCCCAAGGAACACTGGAATGAAATGAAAGAAAATAGCTAGAGAATTCCCATGAATTAACCAGAGATGCTATGTAAGTTTAACGTAATATCGAGACGTGTTCTTCTAATCATTGCGTTCTGTAAATATAAGAAATATTGCATATTCAGTGTGTTTGTTTGTAGCCTTATTTATCTCGCATGCCGTATTTTATTGTCATCTGTTGTCTATCTGGCTTTGCCGTATTTTTCTACATGATATGACAAACGGCATGATTTTCGAAAAGAAAGAATATTGAATACAAAGTATGTTTTGATTTCTCTACAACTTGCCCTAACCATTCAGTGAGTTGCTATCATAAATGTACAATAGTCTTAATGGAAAGTACGCTTTATTCTTGTTAGATTTTAATGAAACCTAAGTATTTCGACAGATTTTAGAAAAATCTTAAAATATCAAATTTTATGAAAATACGTCCAATCGGACCCGAATTTTCCATGAGAACGGATGGACAGACATGATGAATCTAACAGTCAATTTTCGCCATTTTGTGAAAGCGCCTAAAACATATTAGAATAAATTCGTCATAAATCGCTTGACGTTATGATATCGGCTTACATAATGAAGCGCGTATTTTTTATGGTTGTCTAAATTTAAATCAGAATTTGTGATCGGTACCTTGTTTAAAATTCTCTAATCTGCAGCAAAAGCCCAATCATATTTAAAATCCTCTAATCTGCAGCAAAAGCCCAATCATATTTAAAATCCTCTAATCTGCAGCAAAAGCCCAATCATATATCTTAGACTACCGCTAAAAGCAGCTGACATGCTTTTGATGGCCTGAAAATGGCAAGTTTGATTAACTTATATTTCTTTATACCAGACGATTGCCACTCAACCCACTTTTCTGTTCATGAGAGTCGAACTGTCAAACTCCCGCTGCAGTCCGCTCCTTGGAACAGTGAAGCAATCAGTAATAAAAAGCCGTTCTAAGAAACGCACTGAAATCAAAATCCCTAAGTAGAAGTTTCTCTTATTTTTCATGAACCGGCTTAACAGTCCAGATATCCAGTGTGCTGTTTACTTTTGGAGTCACTGATTGAAGTTCGAACATCAGACCCTATCCAGGACACACGAATTGTGACCCTACACAGCTTCGTATGTCAGGAGACACTTTGCATAGGCGTAGCGCTGTATATCGCAATTTTGACTCTGATTAATGAAGGGGAACTTAGCTCTTCAGAGCGATTCCTTTCGTACATTTTGTAATTCCTTATAAGTTCTTGTGTCGCTTTTCAAGCGGATTTTTAGTTTCCTATATCAACAGTACCACGATTCGGCCCAAACTTGCGGTACAGTGTTTGGTCTGAAAAAAGGGAACGAAGGTTATGTTGACTTCCACACCTTCAGTGAGATCCGAACTGCAATATTTTTTCAGCTTAAGAAAAAACGATTAATACATTATTATTATTATTATTACTGCCAAGGCCTAAAATACTCAAGTTAAAAATGTTATTAGACAATGGACCGCGTGAGGAAAAGAAGCTAAGAGTCGCCCCACTTTTAATAAATTCCATCTTTTATGGAACCTGAGAGCTCAGTGCCAGATTCACAAAAGCACAGTCTTGGACACGAGACTCAGCTGTTTATATCCGGTCCAGATCATCACACTGATCATCTGTGCTGCATTAGAGATGTGTATTACTGTATGCTGGACACGGCTTGTTCGTTAGTAAGGGGATGCCTTCAAACATGGTTTCAACTTGCGTGCCTTTGGAATGAAATTGCGACGGGAGCCAGACACAGACCCCTGCATTGCAGTATGCTGTATTGCCGAGCTTATTAGGCCCCAGGATGGAAGGCTCTTCACTGGCTGTGCATTTTGTCACTTTCTTTGGAGACCTAGAGAAGAGCTTCCTGCGGGTGTAGTCATACTAACTAACTAACTAACTAACTAACTAACTAACTAACTAACTAACTAACTAACTAACTAACTAACTAACTAACTAACTAACTAACTAACTAACTAACTAACTAACTAACTAACTAACTAA
>Ga0123355_10015465_pt1 | contig 11990 bp, 10 predicted proteins | sample TergutEmb28metaG_3_FD_89872 | JGI IMG/M metagenome (GOLD analysis project Ga0123355, IMG submission 89872) | Embiratermes neotenicus P1 segment gut microbial communities from Petit-Saut dam, French Guiana - Emb289 P1 | ecosystem: Host-associated > Arthropoda: Insects > Digestive system > Gut ... | reverse complement strand
GGGTGTATAGGGTCTTGGTGGGGAAACCGGAGGGAAGGAGACCACTGGGGAGACCTAGGCGTAGATGGGTGGATACTATTAGGATGGATCTCCAGGAGGTGGGGTGTGGGAATGTGGATTGGATTGGGCTGGCCCAGGAGAGAGACAGCTGACGGTTGTGAGTGTGGTGATGAACCTTCGGGTTCCGTGAAATGCGGGGAATTTTTTGACTAGCTGCAAACCAGTTAGCTTCTCAAGAAGGACTCTGCACCATGGAGTAAGTAAGTAAGAGTGTTAAACAACGATAGAAGGTCAATATGTTACTTGATGACACATTTTGATCCATAAATACCAAGTTTTTTTGTTTACACAAAAGAACCTTCCAAGTATGTGTTTTCGTAACAAAAAAGAAATTAAAAACGTGAATGTTGTGTTTATTCCAGTATTTTAACAATTCAGAAATATTTGAAAAGTGAATCTTTGTCATACAAACAGAAATGAAAACTGTTTTAAGTGACGTAAGTAATAATAGTAATAATAAAATTATCATGTTTTTGTACCGTAAAGGAATATTTTATCGGACGAGTTATTTTCATTTCGCAGAACCCCTGATTTCTGCGAAACTCAATTTGGTAAGGACTGCAATGAGATTCACAATTTCAGAAGCTGTTAATTTTAACAGTTTAGAGAGCCTAGCCCGTAAAGCCTGGAGAATATGAAGAAATATAAAAATGCAGATACAAATAAGTGAATAAACGAATGCCTTTTTCTTACGAAAGTCACAGTTTCTTCTTCTTGCTGATTATTCCAAGTCGTTGGTATGGAGAGACCGAAAGAAAAGAAGATGACAGATTGTAGTTTCTGTTAGGTAGGTTATACGCAGACTATTTCAATTCCAGTTTGTCGTGAAGACATGAATTAAGACCCGGTTTTATTTATGTAGAAGTAACTTTCTTCACGGACAGATGATTTATGGGTCCTTGTTCGTAACCTCCGTGTACTTTCAAAGCTTAATCACTGGGAGAAGAGTATTACGGAAAATTTTCTATTCAGATGTAATTTTTTTGTGTAGTGTGTATCCACATACATGATATACTGTATACGTAAGCTGTACTTATACGTTTTATATAGATTTTTTTTGGTTGTGAAATGACCATACCTTAGGGTGTTGTTTATATTTTATACTTGATAATCTATACTTTCCCTTCATGCAGGGTCTGCAATATTTCTTACAAATCGTTACATAAAAATAGTTTTATTGTATAGCCGGATGCAGAACCATTTTTCTTGATGATTTAGGCCGCAGGTTCAGTAACGTAATTAAAGTGTATATCGTTTTAATGACTCTTCAGAAGTTTTGTGTTAAACGAATTCTTGTCCCATCCTGCAATAATACTGTGTGTTTACTCTGTTAAATCGTTGTATGTTATTCGCAACTAATATTCCTACGTAATGTAGAAAGCCTCTTAAATTCTGAAGGAACGTACTAAAGGTTTTATTTCGGAATCGGAAAGTGGGTGGTATAGTAGATGTACGAGGTTTGTTCAAAACGTATCCGGACTGACCACAGTACATAAACTAGATAAGGCTTACGGGGTTTTAACCCTAATTGTCTTCAACATAGTTCCCTTCCGCAGCTACACACTTCGCCCAACGTTTCTGCCACGGTTGGAAACATTTTGTGAGCTCCTCTTTCGGGATGTCAAATAGTGTCTTCGTCGAATTTCGTTTGATGTCCTCCGTTGCCTCAAATCGGTGTCGTTTCAGAACTTTCTTAAGCCTTGGGAATAGGAGAAAGTCACACGGTGCGAGATCTGGTGAGTATGGCGGCTCCTGCAACAGAGCGGTGCCGTGTTTGGCCAAACACTGCTGCACAAGACGTGAAGTGTGTGCGGGCGTATTGTCGTGGTGCAGGATCCAGTCGCCATCCCGCCATTTTTCCGGTCGTTTTCGTCGAACTGATTCACGCAAACGTCGCAAGACCTCCACGTAGAATTCCTTGTTAATTATTTACCCGTCGGGAACGTTCTCGTGGTGTACGATACCCTCAAAATCAGAAAACGCCAGTAACATGAACTTTGTTTTGCTTCGCACCTGGCGCCCCTTCTTTGGTCGCGGAGACGTGGGACCCTTCCACTGTGACAATTGCTGTTTTGTCTCGGGGTCGTGCCCGTAGACCCAGGACTCGTCACCTGTCACAATGTTCTTAAGAAACTGCACGTCTTCACATGAACGCTCAAACAAATCACGGGCGATTGTCTGAAGTTGCTCATGTTGGTCATCTGTTAGCAAACGCGGCACAAACTTCGCGCACACACGTTCCATGTGCAGATCGTCGGTTAAGATTGCATCGCATGAGCCCACGGAGATCCCACAGCCATCCGCTATCTCTCGTACTCTCAGTCTCCTGTTATTGCGAACGATTGTTCTAACTTTAGCAATCATTTCCTCCTTTCTCGATGTTGACGGTCGGGTTCTCTTTCAACGGAGATTCTACCCTCTTTAAATCGACGGAACCAGTCAAACACTTGTTTACGACGCATAGCATCTTCAGCGTATGCTTGCTGCAATAATTTATACGTTTCCGTTGCGGTTTTTCCGATTTTAAAACAAAACTTGGTGCAAATGCCTTGTTCGGTACTTTCACACATCGTAAAAATCGCCATGACTTAAACGCACGTGTTACTTCCGCGAACTACTACAGCCAACTGAGCAAACGCAGCCACTTGCAACTTATGTCATGAGTTACTAAGACATGTACAAACATACCAAGACTGGTTGCAAACACATCCCATGCAGTGAACAACCACTACAATTCCGGATACTATTTGAACAAACCTCGTAAATTTTATTAGAGGGTAATCTGGATATAAGTAACGGGATGACAATGACAGATTGTTTTTTTGACAGAAGGCATCACGAAGTGCTAAAATGAACATATAACGAAAACAATTATATACGTCAGCACTACTTATTTATTAAAACATAGGCTACATGTTTCGACCCATCATTAGGTCATCCTCAGGCCTACGGCAGACTAAGTCATTGGTGCTGTGTGTATATTGGGATCCCAATATGTTTGACAGTCGTGAGAATACATAAAATCTGTTAAGTATCCATTTTATGCTGGATAAAATGCGTAACATATGTTACACGTTTTATCCAGCATAAAATAGATTTTATGTATTCTTACGACTGTCAAACATATTGGGATCCCAATATACACACAGCACCTAATGACTTAGTCTGCCGTCGGCCTGAGGATGACCTAATGATGGGTCGAAACATGTAGCCTATGTTTTAATAAATAAGTAGTGCTGATGTATATAATTTTTTTCATTATATGACAGATTTTGTAAAGTGATGTGTTTTGTTCCTGAGTAACGTAGAATGTAAATAGATGGAGATCAAACAAAAGGACTTTAATCTTTTTTTACAATGTGTGTGTTAATATTGTAGACATCTTAGAGCTGAAGGATGGCGTCGGAGACAAATTTAGTACCGAGTCCATGTGTGCCGCGAGAGGGACTTGTGTACTGTTTACTGCGAGGAAATTATTAACCCTTTAAAGCATACATATCGCCAGTTTCACAATTAAACAGTGGAGGTTCTTCACACCCCGTATTTGTGTGTTCCTTTTGCTTCAACCAACAAACAACGATTACTTCTTTACCCAACATTAACTGATTGATTTTTCTCTTTTTTTCTGTCATTCTTTGTTCCTCGTTACTAGATTTGAACTTATTTTTTTTTATAGAATACGTGGATTAATTGAATAAAGAGAGACCAACTTGATGTCACTTGTTTTATTGTTTCATTATTTAATGCTCAACATGTTTCGGATGTTAATACATCCATCCTCAGGAGCTTGCGACTTATTTGTTGAGTTATTTCATGGATTGTATTGCTCTGGTTCGATGTGTGTTGGTGTTAGGTTGTGGTTTGGCTGTGGTGGTGTGGTATCCGGGGGCGGGCTGAAGCAGTGATTCAGTCTGCATACGGATACCACACCACCACAGCCAAACCACAACGTAACACCAACACACATCGAGCCAGAGCAGTACAACCCATGAAATAACTCAACAAATAAGTCGCAAGGTCCTGAGGATGGATGTATTAACATCCGAAACATGCTGAGCAGTAAATAAAGAAATAATAAAGCAAGTGACATCAAGTTGGTCTCTCTTTATTCAACTATCAAGATGATGTATGGTTCAACTAACATAAGATTCACGTGGATTAAATTTTTTTGACTGTATGAAGCGCATATAAGTAAGTGGCCTGTGTTTTGTATACAGGATGGTAGAAGTAATAAGTGAATGAAAAAGAGAAGGGTGGGTTAAAAATGAGTACAATGCGAATGTCGTGAATATGTAAAAGGAATGTAAGGGAAGAGGAATTAATGTAACGAAAGGTAAAGGTAAAGCAGTCCCGTTACAGGCCCAGAAGGGCCCGGAGGTTTCCAGGAAGTTAAGGTTCCCAGATTTCGTGACAACGGCACAGGATGATGGTAAGTTGTCAGCCTTACGCACCGGCTGCCTTTACCCCCAGGAAATACTCATTTCTGCTAGAGGCTGAGTCGACCCCAGGACCATAGTGCGATCGGAAGGATTTTATGTCAATGAAGAATCCACTGACACCAGCTGGGATCGAACCGCGACCTTCCGATTTGTAGCACAGCACCTTAACCACTGTGTCACCGCGGTCCCCTTCATGTGACGTAGCAATGGTAAAGGGAATAAGCCTAGGCAGCAAAATAACTTAGTTGTTTTATGGGGGAGGGTGTTGCTGAATTACACATCTAAATAAATTTCGAGGAACATTACTTGCCCATGGTACGTGCTAACTGTTCAGGTTAGATCCCGTTTGTAAAATTGTCCTAAGTCCACTGTGTCGTACGACGCACAAAAAAAAAATCGTGTTTATTGCATTTATATCATAGAAGATTCGATATGCCTACATTCTTGGTGTCTTTTACGTCTGAGTACGTGCGAATTAATCTTTACTGTGAACCTGCTCAAAAACATTCGTCGTTTCTGATGTTACGTGACGTTCCCGACTCAGCTTCGTAAAACGAAGCGAACCTGGTTGATCTCGATACGGGTACATGCACTGTGCATGTTTGTGCACTTTCCGACTTATATATTTTCCCGCCTCATTTATTTAGAAAGTTAATATTAATGAGGAAAACGAATTCTGAGCCACGATTCCTAAGGGAGTAAATATCACTCACGTGTGTGTGACATTCTATAGGCCTCTGCTAGAGGGAGAGCATGGAAAGTCACAGTTAACTCGACTTTTATGCTAAAAAAAGACAGCCCGTTCATCTCGGACTCTTAAAATAGGGAGTGAAAGTCAACCTGAGGGGTTTTTTTTTTGTTCCGTACTTCCGGGTTGACAGCAAATTCAATACATTCTATATTTATCTTTTACGAGGTCAGATCCTGATGGATGTATAAATGGCCTGCAGTGTTCGACCATGATGCTTACATTATATGAATTTATTAACGGAATAATGTTGTTTACATTCCACTGAGGCGTGTGAAAGAAGATAGTTGGGGCAACGGTGAGAAGAGGAATGCACTCAGAAGTTGGAGATGGGAAAACTTGAAGGGAAGAAATGGATATTTAGACGTGGATCTCAGTAAAGGTGACAGAAAGTTTCGGGTTTCCCCGTCCACGCCATGAGGATATGTAGTGCGGATAGAAATATAGTTCCACCCATTCTTAACCTCGGCGCTAAGTGCAGGTGGATATTTCACTTTACGCTCCGGCCGCTTTACAACCGGGAAAGAATCCTGTTATCCACTCAGTAGGTGGCCGGGTCTGATGGGGAATTTATTGTTAAAGTCTATCTTGAATAAAAAGTATGAATGGCTATTGTCTGAATTCATCTCGCATGGATACGGAAGAGTGAAGGGTTTTTGTACACGCGGTAACGAAACTTCGGGTCCTATGAACAGCGGGGAATTTCGTGACCAGCTGTGCTGCTGTCAGCTTCTCATGTAGGATTACCGAAAGGATTAGTGTAGCGGTATCAAGTGTAGACTTGTATTTGAAGATATCTGATTCGAATCTTGTCCTGGTCATCGGCTATTCTGAACGTGTTGTTGGTTGTTCTCAGTCCTTCCACGCAAATGCTGATTAAGTCACAGTGCATCCTTCGAAATACTTTCCAGTTCATTATTCATCATTCTACCATCAATTCTACGCTGCACGGTCTGAGTCACTTAGAGCATCGTAACGTGCAACACACAGAACGGGACTGTGCTCTGTGGAATGAGTAAATTTAATTTAATTTAATTTGAAACGTAGATAATGTGATACTGGAACTTACGCGATTACGCGACAAATGTTCAACTAACAAAAAGTACTCTCATAATAAAACCAACGAGATGCACTAATATCTCAAATTTATTTTGGATTATAACTCTACATATTTCAGGCGGTTTCTCCGTCCATAATCAGCAGTCTATCACTGTACACACAGCAATACATACAGATTATGCTGACTGCTTGCTAGCTAGCAAGCAGTCAGCATAACCTGTATGACATCCATCCATCATCAGCAGTCTATCACTGTACACACAGCAATACATACAGGTTATGCTGACTGCTTGCTTACCAGCAAGTAGTCAGCATAACCTGTATGACATATACCTATTGCTGTATGTACAGTGCTAGACTGCTGACGATGGGCAGTAAAACCGCCCGAAATATGTAGAGTCATAATCCAAAATAAATCTGAAATATTAGTGCATCTCGTAGGTTTTATTATAAGAATATATCACAATGCACGGTCCTCTGAATGTCAACAAAATAACAAAAAATAATTTGTATGTAACAATTCGCAATCTTCGTATTATATCCCCAGTTCCTGTGGCCGCAGGGATGGGGGTTCTTTGGTTGGAGTTCTGTCCAGGCATGAGTGTATGTCAACGATAATTCTGTATTCTCACAGCCCATTAGTTTGTCTTAATCCGGTATGTGATGGCTCGCAAGGCTTATCTGAAACCTCGTGGTACACGATCCTGAGATCCTAAGCTGGCTGTAACTCTAAGAACAAGAAGTAGTGGCAAGGGTAAATGTAGTATTTCAGCGGGCGTAGTAGTAAGGTACGACAGACAGTCCTGTATGTTTATATACTCTGTTAGTGTCACATAGAGCTTCGTCAGTGCTCGGCGTCTGGTAGTGAACTCCGTCCCTTCTCTTACATTTCTCTGACAGTAGATTGAGGCTGTCAGATTAACAGTTCCCCAGGCAGCTTTATTAACAATCTGCTTGACTCTGTCTGAAATTGATCGATACACGACAAAAGGTCGTAAACCTTGGCTCTTGAGAAAATTAAACCTCTCCTTTTCACATGTGTGACTCCACACCAATGCTGTTGCTCCGTTCCTTCTTCCCATGAAAAATGATAGTGCCATTGACCTTCACCCAGGAAGGATAAGTTCTAATAAAATCCTTAACGAGCAAATAGTAAGATGCTGTCGGTCGCATTCCAGTCTTCTTGATGGATCGTCAACGTAAGTTGTGGTTCTAGCCCTCTGCTTCCTGAAGCCACAGTTTTAAATGTGAACCTCTCACAGTAGTGAATGTGAGGAATCCTGTCTTTTGGTATGTGAAGCCGTGTACTGTGCGGTATAAATGTATCCGCATTTCGGAGGTGCTTATTGCAAACATTTTCGAGGCAGAATTTTTCTCGAAGGTGTTGATGAATTGTCAAAATACACGGCGTCACATACCAGTGGACGCTATTCTTAGCGCATTTTGAAGTAATGAATCATAAAGATTTCGTATTGTGTCTTTCCGTAAGTCTTTACTTAAGGACGTCACCATTCGTGGAACCTTTTAATCACTGAGTCTGAGTTGGATGTTTTGAGATGAATTTGATGCATTCATGGATAATCAAATTTTATTCGAAATTCCGAAGTTCTGAATGTAAATATAGCACTGGCTCCTATATAAGGGATGTTGATTGTGGCAAAGTGAATTATTATCAGTTGATTCGGAGTGTTTTTTGTCTGATAGTTATACTGTTAGTAATGAAATAGGACATAAGGAATTTCGTAAAAAAAATGTCACAACGAGTAATTATGAATTGTAGACGTCTGTGTGCCTAATTTGGTTAGTTATATTTGTGTGTGCAGATGGTCCGGCGGGGTTTCGCTTTTTTTTAATATTAACAAATAATTATTAGTCGAGAATTAACAGCTTAGAGACTGAATTTCTAAATACGGAAAACAGTCGTAAAATTTATTAATTCACTTTTATTAACAATAAAAACAAACATTTTAATATCATATTTATTAAAATTATTTCAAAAAGCTTTTGATTCCACTAAATCTACAACCTCTATTTTAGATAAAATTACTCCGGTTGCAATTCTATTGGTATTTGGATTATATAATTTTTCTTGCTTGCTGGATTTGATACAGGACTAATTGAATGTCCGTTAGTATAGGCACTATTTAAGCGAATGTTCCAAATGTAAGTATAATATGTGGAATTATTCTGTAGCTCCTGCTGTTCTGTGGCACGAGAGAGCAAATGAGAGACTGTTATACAACATTGTCCCGGTTTTCAATTGAAATGACAAGGAGAGTCCCAAATGTCCACCGTATTTATAATTGGCATCCAGATATGACGGCTGACGAGTGACAGTGTGTTGAGCCGAGGGAGACAGAGCTGTTGCGAGAACTTTCGTTGGAACCACACTGATTACAGTTCTAAACATTGCAGTGGGTTATGCTGCCATTTTCAAGTTCGGTGGAGATCGGAGGTTTCTACAAAACGCTGGTACTTCTGCTCACAGCGCAGAGAAACACAATTTCGTGCAAACGTCCTTGTCAACACTGCATAATACGTTGTGTTTCCCCCCGGATTATTGACGTTTGGCTAGTCTAAGCCCTGTTGTAACTGCTGTTCACTTGGCGTTAAGTGACGTTCCGGAATTCTGGTTGAACAGCTTTGTAGTCATTCCCTTTAGACGACGGAATAAGAGCCTTGGGTGATTACTGGCTGTCTTTACGTATGTCTCCCCTTGCACTTTTGGAATCAACCTATTTTGACCAAATTTCATAAGAGAGTCGTTGCATTTTTTTATTTCCCGCTGTCAATGATATTATGTTGGGCACAGTCATTTAATATACCGTTCTGGAATTGTGTGTGGTGGTAGACAAGATGGGCAATGTAAGTATATAGAACGCATATAAGGTATTGTGGCGTTTTTGCGTAATCATTGTTGCAATGGAAACGCAACTATGCATATTGTGTGTGTTGTTGTTGAGCTGCGTGTCACTTTCAGCAATATAGAAATAAGTAGTGGCCTCAAAAACTTACCGGAATTCGCAGATATAATTTACAGAAATTCGCTGCCATTATTTATAGCAATTGTTATTGTGAATAAAGAAATGTACGCTGACATCCATGGTCGCTTTAGGGACGGGGTCAGAAGGAAACTTCCAGAAAAGCGGAGAATCTAGATTTGGTTTCTACTTCATGCCAATGCTCCAGCATACCGGTCGGTTGTGGTCAAAGATTTCTCAGCGAATAACACTGTGGCTACATTAAAGCTTCCCACATACTTCCTGACCTGTCTGCGGCTAATTTTTACCTGTCCACTCGACTGAAATCAGCATCGATGGGACGCCGCTTTTGTGCTGCTGCTGACATAATGAAGAATGCGACGCAAGAGCTGAAAAGGCTTTCACAAAATGGTTTCCAGGAATATTTCCATCATCTGTACAGTCGCTGGCAGAAATGTCTATTTGAACAAGGGGATTATTTTGAAGGAAATGTGTCTTAAATTATTGTACTGTTTTGTGTTTTTTTAAAGAAATAAAAGTGATTTTGGGAATATTTTTAAGTCTCCACTTATTAAGGATCGCATTAAAATGCTGTTGCGGCGGAATCGTTGCACCGGCAACAGTAAAACAAACTTAGGCCTTCGTGTAAAGCAGCCGATATTCTTGTCCGATTTTTTCGAAAGATTTTTATAAACATCTCCAATATAAAATTTCATGGAAATCCGTCCTGTAGGAACCGCGCTGGTGCTTGTAGACAGACGGACATGACGAAGCAAATGGGCGTCTCACACAATTATGCGAAAACGCTGATATATGTATTACTTGTGTATGGGGATTTTTACAGAGTAGGAATGAATAATCTGGTGCCCCTGCAAGAATGTCCACTTATATTCCGCTTTGATAACGTAATTATTAGGACTTTGGAGCTAGAAATATGATATTTGGTGTAAAGGCAGAATATAATCAAACCATAACTGACAGATTATTATATGAGTTGTTCAGGTATTTAGTGGGGACAACTGTGAGCTGATATGTGTTGGAGTGAAAGCTAGCAGATTCTGGACTTAAATTGGCCTGTTTAAAATATGTAGCTAGATGGCAGCTGTTTATTATTACAAGCGATTATACAATATGGCTTCGAATGAGATGCCGCCTGTCTACAAACTTGTAGCGAAAACGCATTACTAAATTGCATTTTGTTTTAGTTTCTGGGCATTCATACATATGTAATGTGGGTGCACGCGGTGGCGCAGTTGCTTTAGGCACTGCGCTACAGGGTCGCGGGTTCGATTTCCGATGGTGTCGTTGGAATTTTTTCATTGACATAATCGACTCAACCTTGAACAGAAATGTGTACCAGGAATATTTCCTGGGGGTTAAGGTGGTCGGTGCGTAGGGCTGTCAACCTTACCACATTCATGTGCCGATTGTATAGAAATCAGGGAGCCTCAACCTCCTGGAACCCTCAGGGCCTGACCAGGCCTGTACATTGATTGATTTACCTTTTACCTTTAGGTATGTTATTTGAATATAACAATACCGTGGCTGCAGCTGCTGACCCTGTCGCATGTTCAGTCCATCGTAACAGGTTAGTGTGCTCGTGCAAACAACAACAGACCTGAATGAATCGCTGCGTGTTTTACTGTTGTAACCTAATTTCTGCATCTATTTTACCCATCGTAAGTTTTGATAATGTCCTTCGCAAGAGACATGATTCGCACACATATAGCAACAGTGTAAAAAGAACCTATTCTTTTACATGTTGTGTTCATTTTTTTTCTAAATTAAATATAGTGTAGCTTTCAAAGCATTTTTGTAACACTGTGTTACTAGAAAGGCACACCGTTTCTCTTGTTGTTTATGTTTTGGATTTTGTTCAGGCTACGTCTTGCTACGGGCGAGCTTTATGATGTACTTACAAACTCATATTTATTTGGAATGCTTGTTTGTTTGATTTAGGCTTCAAATTCAGTTTCAGGGCTTATTTTATTGTCCAATTTTAGGTTAGGGTTCCTTACATTTTTATCAATTATCTGTTATCTGTCAAACAGGTAACAAACTGACGGAGGCAGTTGAGGTTTCTTTTAATGTTTTAAATACGTGTCTCGCGGTCTATTAGGGAGCGGGTTGGGTACGTCAAAACACAACTGTCTTGTATCCTACTTTATTATGCTGACGACATGTTTCGGCCACTGTGGTCCATCTTCAGGTCACAAAAATATATATAGAGGAAACATGTCGTCGTCAGCATAATAAAGTACAATACAAGACAGTTGTGTTTGACGTACCCCACCCCCTCCCTAATTGCTTATAACACGACGGAGATAATACACTTAAAGATTATCACTGTCTATTTTTAGGCGTGTTCGCAAAATTGCGAAAAGTGGCTGTTTGTCTGTCCGTCTGTCTCTCCTTACATCTGCGTGGAACGTCTCCCACCAAAATCGTGCCAAACTCAACCCGATTGTGAAAACTGTTAAAAATTGCTGAATTTAGGACGCCAACACCCCAAGATGTTCGGAAAAAAGGCAGTAAAATTCTAAACTACCTAGGTTCGCAATTTTTTTACATTAGCAATGATAAATAAATTGGTTGTCATCACAAATAGTCTTAAAGTACCAAAAATTAAGAAAATTTTACTATATAAAATGAAATTTCTTGTACCAAATTACAGCTGGCTCCAGAACCCTTGACTAGGAGGCT
>Ga0123355_10015463_pt1 | contig 11991 bp, 10 predicted proteins | sample TergutEmb28metaG_3_FD_89872 | JGI IMG/M metagenome (GOLD analysis project Ga0123355, IMG submission 89872) | Embiratermes neotenicus P1 segment gut microbial communities from Petit-Saut dam, French Guiana - Emb289 P1 | ecosystem: Host-associated > Arthropoda: Insects > Digestive system > Gut ... | reverse complement strand
GTGGTGAAGGGAATGAAACATCAGCATCCCTTTAATATGATGGGTATGAAAATAGTGTATCCAATTATCAAAAGCCCCTAATTCATTGGCTAGGAACAAGTCATCCCGCCCATGAATATGAGATTGTTCATTAGCCATGAGGGTCCCAAGACCCCCCGGGGCATCATAAAACATAACAGCGCGTATATATCGCACTAGCCCTCGGTTAAGCCAAGGCTCTGTAATAGGATTATTGCCAACAATATGAGAAAACCATTGCTGCCCTAAAACCTGCGTAATGGTTCCGCTATTGGGCTGCCGTAAAGCCCCTGTGTCCATAAATACAACATTGGAAAAGGCCATTCCGTTTAAAAATAAATCAGTCTCAACTATGCGGATATGATCAAAGGGATACTGGCCAATCTTTTCAGATAAAAACTCCATGCTTGTACTGACAATTTCCATTATCTCATCTATTGGAAGATTGTCTGTATAGTAATATAAATGCACATCTCCGCCTACGGTTGCAATCCTCTCTCGTCTAAAATAAGGCGATATAGCAAAAGTAAAGCTCCGGGCACTGGTTGCGGTAAAAATAGTGACACGGGTATCATCTTCAACCAAGGTGATCTCTTCGGTGGTCACTCCTGTGCCGGCAACAATAAAGTCTGCCGGAGTAATAATCTCCACCTCAAAGCTGGCCATGCTTAACACAAAGGGATCCCCGGCAGGGTAATACTCCTGTACAAGCCAGCCGTCATCCCCATGTACCGCCAGCACAGGCAGGAACATGCCAAACCACATGGCCCGCTCGTTGCCGCCGGTGCGGTGAGCCATCATGGGCACATATGCATTGTATTGCAGAACCAACTGTACAGTTTCGCCAGGGGCAAGAGGCTCGGCCGGGATAATCAGCAAAACAGTGCCTGTTAAATCATAGTCTAAGTCTTCGTTGTTCATGGTTACATGCTGGATGTCCATATATCCATGGCTACGCCCATGCCCAGAGGAGAAAATACGCCCCTCAAACTCTGAGAAATATGGCCCGGCTTCTTCGCTAAAGGCATTCAAAAAAACCCTCAGCACAATGGTGTCCAAAGGTTCCCCCGTCCGATTGGTGAAGGTTGTACGGGATATTCCCGATACAGTGCGGGCTTCTGGGTCTACAGTCAGGCTGACCTCATAGTGGTCAAAGCCTGGTATGTATAGCAGTGTGGGAGCCAACTCTATATAATCTGCAGCGGGTCCATATTCATATTGGGGGGTGGATTCTGGATAGTCTTCTGTGGGCCTTTGCCCACATGCCGCAAGCAGCAACACAGCCAAGAACAAACCCCAAATGGCTAGTTTTTTCATAGGTCAAGGTACCGTCCCTTGCCAGAATGAATAGTTAAGAGGATAATACAAGAGATTTCCGTAAATGTATAACAAAATCACAAAACGGGTGAAAAATGAAAAAAATTATTCTTACAGGTGGGGGAACAGCCGGGCATGTTACCCCAAACCTAGCACTTCTGCCCCTTCTTCAAGCCCAGGGCTTCGAAGTCCACTATATAGGCAGCAAGGACGGTCTTGAAAAGGAGCTGGTAGAGGCTGCAGGTATCCCCTACTATGGCATTTCCGCAGGCAAGCTGCGCCGCTACATGGATGTTAAAAACTTTACCGACATATTTAGGGTAATAAAGGGCTTTGGCGGCGCTGTCAGCATAATAAGGCAAATTCGGCCAGATATCGTATTTTCCAAGGGCGGTTTTGTAACGGTTCCTGTACTGGCGGCTGCCCGTGTGCTACGGGTACGAAGCGTAGCACATGAATCGGATCTGACACCGGGCTTGGCCAATCGTCTTTCTCAACCATTTACCCATAAAATCTGCGTAAGCTTTCCTGAAACCCTGGCACATCTGCCGGTACACAAAGGCGTCCTAACCGGCTCCCCTATCCGTAGCGAGATGCTAAAGGGCGATAAGCAAAAAGGCCTAAAGATATGCGAATGGTCTGACGGGGGTAAGCCTGTGGTGATAGTAACCGGCGGCAGTCAAGGGGCCACTGCGATAAACAACTGTATAAGAGAAATCCTACCTCAGTTGTTGGCCAAATTTAGAATAATCCATCTCTGCGGAAAGGGAAATCTTTCCGACACCACCCTCCCCGGCTACGCAGAGTTTGAGTATGTAACAGAAGGCCTGGAAGACCTATATGCCCTGGCAGACATTGCGGTATCCCGGGCCGGAGCCAACACCCTATTCGAGCTACTGGCAATGAAGAAGCCCAACCTGCTAATCCCCCTACCCCTAGAAAGCAGCCGAGGAGACCAAATTCTTAATGCCGAGTCCTTCGTATTACAAGGATTTTCTATGATGTTGCCAGAAAGTAAAATGAATGCCGAAAGATTGCTAAAAGACATAGAATTGCTTTATAATGAGCGGGAAATATTCCGGGGCAATATGGCCGCCCACAAGCAAGGTGATGGCGCACTAGAGGTAATTTCTGTGCTTAACGATACTATAAGCGGGCAGCCATAAACATCCTTCCCATGGCCAAATAATTTACCAAATCCCATGTTTAAAGGGCTGAATCGCTTTTGCCAAAAATGAAACAAACACATTGATGCCCTACACATAAACGGAGGTTCTTACAAATGAGATATGCAATAGCTTTTTTACTAGCCTTTGCCATAGTACTGATACTGATGCCAATATTTTCAAAACTATCCGAACGCCTAGACTTTACAGATAAACCCACAGAGCGGAAAAAGCATACCTCCCCTGTTCCCCTAACCGGAGGGATGGTTATGTTTATCGCATTTGCTGTGGGTTTTATTATTTTTGTGGCAGGGCTTGGGCCCGTGATTATACCGGCACTGGCCAACACCTTTGAGGATACAGCTGGATTATGGGCGCTTATCCCAGGGGGAACTATGGTTTTAGCCATCGGGATAGTTGATGATTATTACAAGACCAGGGGTAAAGAATTCCCTGTTCTTCCGCGGATTGCGGTGCAAATCGGTGCTGCAGTGCTGGCTTTTGCCGCAGGTATCCGCTTTACCGGATTCATGAACCCTTTCAATGATACCTATGTTTATTTTCATATTGGGCTGCAGTTTGTGCTTACGGTGCTTTGGTTTGTAGGCCTTGTAACGGTGTTTAATTTTATGGATGGGCTGGACGGGCTTTCTGGGCTATTGGCAATGCTTTCCGGTTGTACGCTGTTTATTGTGGCACTGGCTATGGGCCAGACGGCATCGGCCTTTATGGCAGTGTTGTTTATTGGCGCGGTTACCGGGTTTTTACGGCACAACCTGCCCCCAGCCAAGGTTTATATGGGGGACTCGGGGGCTTATCTCCTTGGGTACTTGCTGGCGGCGATATCTCTCCATGGGGCCTTTAAGCAGGCCACAATGATATCGGTGTTTATACCTATCCTTGCAATGGGTGTGCCTATTTTTGAAAGTGTGCGGGTTTTTGTGCGGCGTCTTATGGCCCGGCAGTCGGTTACTGTGGCGGATTCTACCAGCGATACCACTTATTTTCACCATAGGCTTGTAAAGGCGGGGTTAAAGCCTCCTTATGCTTTAGCGCTCATTGTACTTGTTAGTGCCTGCCTTAACTTGACAGCTATTATTTTGATGCTGGTGTTTTAGAGAGGGAGCCCGCTTATGGGAAAGTATTATAAGTACGAGCTGCAAATGGAATCCATAAGCGAAGTTACGACATTAGAAACCCACTTTACTAACATGGCAAAAAAGGGATGGATGATTGACACTCACCACATGTTTACCCGACGCTACAGGGCAATAGAACCCCAGGAAGCCTGCTTCTTTGTGGATGTGCCGCCGGATGCATCGGTATTTGATTACCCAGAAAATGACCGAATAAAGGCCTACCGCACCAGCCGTGAGGCCATGGGCTGGACATACGTCACCGCAAGCAAAGAGTATCATGTTTTTGTGAAGGAAGAGCTTGACCCATTACATACAAATGACAAGCCTCATTCAGATGACAGTTGTCATGGGAATGTCGACAGTCATACGAATATCACACGCTATGCAGATGTTTATCTTGCTGCCTGCAGGCGGACAGACATACGCTATTATGTAGCCTTTACAATTTTGTTTGCGTACCTTTTTATTATCAATATTGGCAGAGGGGCAGATGTTTTTTTGTCCAATCTGTCATTTTTTTATGTTGTGGGGAGCGCGTTCTTCCTTGTGCAGCATCTGTGGATGTTTTCTTTTGTGCTTTTGTGGTATCTGCGGACATGGTGGGCCGACAGGCGCAACCAGCCCATGCCGGCAGTGAGTTATAGGCTGTCAAGGCTACGCATGGCAATATCCAAGCTGTGTATGGCGGTATTGCTGTCAGGTTTTTTCGCAACTGTAGCGCTGGATATTGTCGTTGGACATTCTTGGGCATATGTGTCTTTAAGGCTGCTGCCTCCTATTGCCATCATAGGCACAAGCCTATGGATAATGCGGCAAATCAACACCAATCCGCGCCACCGCGGCGAAAATCGGCTGATGTATTACGGTACTTCGCTCATTGTAATATTTGCTGCAGTAGTTCTAACAATAGCGGTTCACTCCCGTGTGCATAACCGTCAAGCATCCGATTATATAGGAACACGCCCAACACTGACCCTAGAAACCTTGGGCGCTATAAGCCAAGAACAAGGAAACCCAGATGACACGTATTTTTACCATTCAATATCCACAAGAATAAGCGGCAGTGCTATCGTACCAATAAATTATAGGCATAACGAACACATATCAGCAGGGATGATTTCGACAACAATACAGCGCTCGGTAAGCAGACGGGTCACAGCCTTGCTATTTGACCATATCCTAGCCCAGGAACAAGAATGGCAGCGGCTTACTCGACGCGAATATATACTGGTACAGCTACATGGTGATACCGCCGCATTTTGGGGCGCAGACAGAGGTGTTGCACTTGATGAAGGAGATGGCGCAATCAACATAATTCTACAGCGAGACAGGACGCTAATCCGCGTGTATATAAATATCGGAGATGTGTGTATTGATGTTGTTGGTGAAGCTGTAAGGGCACTGTGGTATGCGATCTGAGGTTTCTAAATCAGTCTATTACAGTTGCCCCTTTAGCCCTTTACACATATAATACCTACTATGCCCCTCAGGATAATTTTCCATAACACCATAAACTACATAGTCTAATTTTTCACACAAATTTCGCATTTGCGGGTTAAATGTTTCTAAGTAAATTATGGTGCGGTCATTTTCTTTTGCGTAATCCTCAAATGCAGTTAGTAATGCTGTGGCATAACCCTTATTACGGAACTCATCTTTGACCCATAGTGCATCTATAACACCCATATTCCAATATATACATGCTACTATTCCGCCCACAATTTCTCCGTTTGCTTTTATACATTTATTAAAACCACTAGCTTTTGGAGTCTTGTCAAAAAGCAACTTGCTTCTATTATAATCTCCTAGAGCAAAACAAAAACAATCTAATTCTTCTCGTGTTGGTTTGTGAATTTTAATATCTGTTTCAACTACGTTGTACGGTATCAGTTTTTTTTGTAAGTAGTAATCCTTATACCCTAGGGGCACATCGTCCATGTATCCAAAAAGCGTATACCCCAGTTTTTCGTAAAGGCCTAACGCTTGAAACTCGTACGTAGACACATGGCTGAGCTTACAGCCTTTTTCCACACCTGATCTTTCGATATGGTTCATAAGTGCTGTGGCATAACCCTTGCCGCGACATTTTTCATTCACCCACAAAATGTCAATGAAAAGTACATTTCCGAAATGTATTTCTGCCATAATTTCGCCTACCACTTTGTCATTTTCTTTTATGCAGGCAGATAAATATTCTGTTGGGACAAACGGCACTAGGCTATTATTGTACTCTTGGATGCATGATTCAATATACTCCACATCTTCATCCATTGAGTCTAAGTCTAATATTTCTATTGATTTCATAGCCAATCCTCCCATTAATATAAATTCGTAACCCCACCAAAGCGGAGTAACGTGCAAAATAAAATTACTCAATCTTAAGTAGTGTAGCATGAAATTATGAACAATTCCATATAAAGTTTGACTTGTGATTCATAATTCTGTTCTTTGAGAATAGTCAGCGAACCCAGTATATAAGCAAGCAAAAAAGGTTTGTCAAAAGTATCAAAGTTTACACATGTAAACACTGCTATTTAACGAGGGGCCCGCCCGCAGCAACTATTAGTTCAATCACAACAGTCAAGCCCCTATGCATCGCATTCCCTATATATAATGAGTTATTGCACACAGGACCTACACATTAAACCGTATAAGCAGCACATCCCCATCCTGCACAATATACTCCTTACCTTCTACCCTAACCGCTCCACGTTCCTTAGCGGCATTATAACTGCCGGCATCCATAAGCTCATCAAAGGCTACAACCTCAGCCCGGATAAACCCGCGCTCAAGGTCACTATGGATTTTCCCAGCAGCCTGTTGAGCCTTCGCACCCCGGCGAATTGTCCAAGCCCGCACCTCCTTAGGCCCGGCGGTAAGGAAGCTGATAAGCCCAAGTAGCTCATACCCGGCAGATATCAGCCTAGCAAGGCCATTTTCGTTAAGCCCCATCTCCTCAAGGAACATTGCTTTCTCATCTGGGTCAAGGGTAGCAATTTCCGCCTCCAGCTTCGCGCAGGACACAAAAAGAGTAGTACCCTCAGCCATCGCAAACTCTGACAATGCCTTCAATGCCGGGCCGGGGTTTGTAATATCCTCTTCAGAAATATTGGCCGCATACAGCACAGGCTTTTGTGTGATTAGCGTAAGGCTTTCCACCAGCTTTTGGTCTTCCGTGTCGGTCCAGGTTATGCTTCTGGCAGGCTGGCCTTCTTCCAGTGCCGCTTTAATTTTCTCTATTATCTCCACTTCCCGTTGCAATTGCTTATCCGTACGGGCGTTTTTGGCTGCCCTCACCAAGCGTTTTTCTATCATTTCCAGATCTGCAAAAATCAGCTCCAAGTTTACAGTCTCTATGTCCCGCACTGGGTCGATGCTGTCATATACGTGGGTCACGTTTTCGTCTACAAAGCAGCGCACAACATGCACCAAGGCATCCACCTCACGGATATGGCCAAGAAACTGGTTGCCAAGGCCCTCACCCTTGCTGGCGCCTCGTACCAGCCCCGCAATGTCTACCATTTCTATGGCGGCAGGGGTTACGGTTTTGGAGCTATACATTTCGTCAAGCTTCCCAAGCCTGCTGTCAGGGACAGGAACCTTACCGACATTGGGGCTTACGGTGCTAAATGGATAATCGGCGGCCTCGGCCCCCGTCTGCATTATTGCGTTAAAAAGCGTGCTTTTGCCTGCATTGGGCAATCCAACAATTCCTAGTTTCATATAGTCCTCCTGCTATGAAATAATTACCGCTGGGCATTATACATGATTTTGCTTGAATTCAAAAAAAATCTGGATATACTTTAAGCAATCGTAAACTGCAGGAGCCCTATAGTCGCTGCATATGAAAAGTGGCCGATGACTTCGCCATGATTTTGGAGAGTACAGGAGCATGACATTGTGGTTTATGATGACATAAACGGAGGTGTAAGCAGTGACAGAAAAGGAGAGAAATCAACCCATTGCTTCAGTGACAACTGAAGATGACGAGTGGGACGATGTGTGGGAAGATGACGACGACTGGGATGATGACGATGATGAAGATGACGATTGGGACGATGAAGAGGACGACTGGGACGACGACAATGATGAAGACCTAGAAGATTGGGATATCGATGATGACTGGGATGACATCGACGACTGGGACGATGAAGAGGACGACTGGGATGATGAAAACGAAAATATATAGTCAAGACGAAAATATATAATCAAGACGAAAATATATAATCAAGACGAAAATATATAATAAGACTAAAGGAGAAAAAAATGCCACTAAAGATTAGAAATGCAATATTGCATATTTTGCGCAACGATGGACGTCCATCGGTATTTTCTGAGACCGAGCTAGACATAGGCAGCGAAGTATGCGAAGCCTTTATAACCAAACATGTGAAAAAGCTGCTGGACAACTCAGGGGTACGTACCGCTATATTCAAGCCAGAATCCCCGGTGTATCAAGCACTAACGGCATACCAAAGCGGCAGCACATATTTCAAAGAAACAGCCGCAACAATTGCACAAAAGCTGGACGGGATAATGAACCGCTACCCCAGCATCCTCCCCTGTGACCTACTACTGGCTCGTGTAGGCAGCAAAGATGGAGAGTATCTAGCCATTTTGCAACTAGGCTACCAAGAGGTATACGCCCACCAAAGCAAGAACGCAGACAATCAGCTAACCCTATGCTCGGCTTTGCCCTTTTCCACAGGCAAAGTAGAACACGCCTGCCTGGTTGCCTTGGACGGGCCATCAATGCCAATAGGCATAGTGGAAAAGCCCGCAATAATCGACGGTGAAAACAAGCTATATTTTTCGGAAATCTTCCTAGAATGCGACTCCAACCCTTCAAAGAAAGAACAAGCCAAGTTAATAGATGATATAAATACCGACTTTATAGACGAGTATTACAACGGTAGCCCTACAGTTCACGCCAAAATAAAAACGGCTTTGCTTGAAGAAGCCGAGGAATCGGAAGGCTACATATCCATGGACAATGTAGCCGCCCAAGTATTTGAAGCCAACGACGAGCTAAAGCTGCAATACGTGAACACTATGCGTGAGGCAGGCCTACACCAAGACATGCCCTTAGGCCAGCGTGTAGTACGGCAGCAGTTTGGAACCCAAAAAATCAAGGCCGAAAATGGTATTGAGATCAAGTTCCCCGCAGAGCTCGCAGTTGATGAAAATACGCTGGAGATAACTACACATGCTGATGGAACAGTAAGCATTTTGTTAAAAAATTTGCGCCCAATGTAGTATAAAATAAAATTTATATTGACTTTTCAGCGCATATAAGATAGTTTTGAAGGCAGAATGATAGATTTTACAAGAAAGGTGGTGAAAGGCATGAAACAATCCGAATTACTACGTGCGAAAGAACTGTTTCCAGGAAGCGAAATAGTGCGTAGTTTTTCATTCAAAGCAATTGCAACAAGGGGTAATTGCGCCCATTTGGCGGTTTTAAACCACCAATTGGCAATGACTTCTGTTGCCCCAAGGGGGCAGTCTGCCCTTTTTTGGAAGAAAGATTGTTTTGAATGCCTGTCATCACGCATTAAGGAATCTGGACGCAAACTGCGTTCGGCAAGTATAGCGTAATCCGCTCCTTATGTTTGATAACCCTGTGCAGATAAAACAATCTGTACAGGGTTTTTTTGTTGCTCAAAAACAATATTGTCTAAAAAATAAATAAAGATATTGCAAGTAAAATTTTTCTAAATAAGGAGTATTAACTATGATTGATATATCAGTACACGAAATAAATAAATACTATGGCTCCAACCATGTGCTAAGAGGCATTAGCTTCGAGGTTTACAGCGGCGAGAAAATTGGGCTTCTTGGCAAAAACGGCTCGGGCAAAACCACCATGTTCAAGGTAATAGCCGACGATGAGCCCCATGACAGCGGAATATTGACAAAAGCGTCGGGCAAAAGAGTGGAGATTCTTGCACAAATCCCTGTTTTTCCTGAAGAAGATACTGTTGAGGATATACTACGCTCGTCCTTCAAGGAAGTAACCGAAATTTATAATGCTATGAAAAAAATCGAAGGCGACAGCAATCCCGCCGCACTGAAACGATACGGAAACCTGATGGACGAATACGAACGGCTAGGCGGCTACGATGTAGAGTTCAAAATAGAAAAAATCTGCAATGGTATGAATATAGGTAATGCCATGAGATATAGTCCCTTCAATTTGCTAAGCGGCGGCGAAAAAACCCGGGTAAATCTGGCGCGGATTCTTTTACGCGATTGCGATATTCTCTTGCTTGACGAGCCTACAAATCATCTTGACCTGCCTTCTCTAAAATGGCTGGAGAATTTTCTGCGCGAATTTTCTGGTACAGTAGTAGTTATTTCCCATGACAGAGTGTTTCTTGACAATGTAATTTCCAGGATAATCTATATTGAAGAGGGTAAGGCCCACTTTTACAGCGGAAATTACTCGTGGTTTGCCGAGGAAAAACAGCGTAGGTTTATATCCCAATCCCAGCAGCACGAGCGCCAGCAAAAAGAAATAAAGCGGCTTGAAGAAAGGGCTAAATGGTTTCTCGAACAGGATAGATATACCACAAAGCACCATGCCATGCATTCCCGGATTAAGCATATAGAAAAATCCAAAGTGGAAAAGCCCATCACATCAAGGAAGCTGACAGAGGAATTTAATAGCGGTGGATATGCTGCGAAAGAAGTGGCCTCCCTTGACACTGTAAGCATGTCATATGGAGACAACACGCTGCTTAAAAATGTGAGCCTTACTATTCACCGAAATGACCGCATTGCCTTAATCGGCGCCAACGGCTGCGGTAAATCCACTCTCATTAGGCTGCTGATGAATGAGGAATCCTGCAATAGCGGAGTCATAAAGGTAAGCAGTAATATCAAAATAGCTTACATGCCTCAGATTATCCGCTTCGATGACGAAAACGCAACGGTACTTGCGACCTTACGCAATACAGTCGAGCTCCCCGAAGATAAGCTCCGAAGTATTCTTGTACGGTTTAACTTCAACTCCTTGGATGTAATAAAAAAAGTCTGCAATCTTTCCGGCGGTGAAAAAAGCCGCCTAAAGCTATGCCTGCTTATGCAAAGCAAAGCCAATTTCCTAATCCTTGACGAGCCAACAAACCATCTTGATATTGACTCCAGGGAATGGATTGAAGATGCAGTTGAGGATTGGGATGGTACTATGCTGTTTGTGTCCCATGACCGCTATTTTTTGAACAAATTTGCATCTAAAATATGGAGCATGAAGGATGGCAGTGTAACCGAATATGTGGGAAGCTTTGATGACTTTACGTCTGCTATTGCAAGTGTGAAGAAATCAGGGGTGGGCAAATGAGGAAGTATGTCATTACCGTCACCACTGCTATGAAGGGCCATACAAATGGCGGGATAATCTACATGATTCCCAATATTTTGGTAAGCCTTATGTACCTGTTGCCATTGATGTTTTTGTGGCGGGTTATAGCAGGTGGTGACACAGATGTAGGCATGACCTTGGGGCAATTGCTTACCTACACTTATGTTAACGCCCTATTATCTGAAATGCTTGTTGTGCGAACTCTTGCGTCAAGCTGGAACTACGAGGGACAGCTTGTTAGTCTGTTTGCCAGGCCATTGTCTGTGTTTGGGCAGCTTATTGCCCAGACTGTTGGCGGATGGATTCCTATGCTGCTTATTTTTTCATTGCCGATGCTTGGGATTGCACCCTTATTTGGGATTTCGGTGATTCCTGCAACAGCATGGTTTTTTCCATCCTTGCTGCTTTGTATATCCCTTGGTTTTGCCATAGATTTTATTTTTGCCTGTGTGACCATACGGCTTAAAGGAATGGCTTGGCTTGGCCACTCGATTAGGATGGCGGTTGTATCGCTTTTTTCAGGTACGGTAATCCCTTTTAGGATTTTGCCTTTTGGACTCACTACAGTTTTTGAATTCCAGCCCTTTGGCAGCTTAGGTGGTGCGCCATTATCTTTATTTGTTGGCACAACAGACCCGGCACGGATAATTGCAATCCAGATAGCATGGAATATCATCTTGTGGCCTGCGGCCATTGTGTGGTTTGCAAAATCCAAGGAAAGGCTGGTGAGTTATGGTGGCTAAAATACGGCGTATTTTAAGACTATACGCCCTTTCCATAAAAATGGATTTGGCATGGCTGTTTCGTGACAGAACTTTTGCAATCCTTGCCATATTCACGGACTTGATTTCCAATCTATCATCTGTGATGGGGGTATTCCTGCTTGCCTGGAGGTTTGACGGCATTGGCGGTATGGGCCGGTTTGAGGTGCTGTTTATGCTGGGCTATGCCATAATAATAAACGGCATGTATATAAGCTTTTGCGCCT
>Ga0123355_10015462_pt1 | contig 11991 bp, 5 predicted proteins | sample TergutEmb28metaG_3_FD_89872 | JGI IMG/M metagenome (GOLD analysis project Ga0123355, IMG submission 89872) | Embiratermes neotenicus P1 segment gut microbial communities from Petit-Saut dam, French Guiana - Emb289 P1 | ecosystem: Host-associated > Arthropoda: Insects > Digestive system > Gut ... | reverse complement strand
CGAGTCTGTGCCGAGTATCGTTTCTGACCTAATTTCCTCGGGATTTTATAGTGGCGTTGTGCTGACTCAAATATTTTTCTCAATACGTACAACTCTTTTCTGGTGCACGCATACACCTTTCAACAAACAACTGTGAAGAAAGCTGCTCAGTGTTTTCTAATTTCGTCAAATAAAGTTTCACTGCCAGCACATTCCGGCTTTTACAAAAAGACCAAGTGATTACTAAATGTTGCGTACATTACACTGATACCAAAGCCGCTCCTCTCTTCTCCTTTTATGATTATTCCAAAACACACGAGTTTCCACGGAGACACCTGTGTTCATTCTGCTTTATCTGCCACAAATCCGCTTGGTTCCTTTCCGTAGAACACTTGTCAAGGCGCCACAAGAGCGGCCACATTGAGTTGAAATAAGTTTCCCTCCAATCCTGCAAAACCCACCATGAAGGCTTTTCGAGAGGTTCTGCCGTGCAAGGATTTGCCACGTTGCGAGAAGCAAGGTTCTTACATGGTCCCTGACAGGGATTCAAGTCTTCTGGAAACTTCCAATGTGACGATTGATTTAGGAGGAACTGACGCTGCTGAGAACGTAGTGTCCTCTTCTTCAGGGTTAAGCAGTCAAGCGGTTCGAGATGTTGGATTTGCTTTACCGCCTGACGCTGGAGATGAAGTCAATACGGTTCTTCGAAACGTCTGAACTTATTTGCCAGTAGACATGGTGTAACCACAGAGAAAACCTAATTCTTCGGTTGTTATTTTGTCTAATCTATTTCGAGGAGGGTGAGATATGTTTGGGAAGAAGCTGGGAGGACAGCAGCCCCAGTATATATTCTCAAAGACGTAAGGACGATTTCAAATTGTTCTTACAGTAACATTCGTCTAAAGTAAGATTCAGAATAGGTCGTGTTATGAATGCATATTAGATTCCAATATTTATGTTTACACAAGAATGCAGTTTCGAGTGAACTGTAACCTGCAGCAACGTCTAAATCCTTATTTAAGGAGTATCTTTGCATGATAAATTTGAAGGAATTAGGGTCGGAATTTAGAATTTCCGTTTGGAATTTCTTTCAACAATAAGCTCCACAATTCTTAAACGAAAATCTACCATTCACTTTTGTAGTCGAAAATTTTCCTTTTGTGTAATGGGATGATATCAAGAAGTAAGCTTTTAAAATATAGGCACACTACATGTACGGTACACGTTATCTTGCTGTCTATTAAAATACTCCTTTGAATTTCAAAATAGAAGAGGTCATATTACACTGCAGTGATTTCAGCAAGCTGCTCTGGAACACTTCAAAGGCCAAATTGTTGCACTGCATGTACCATTTTCTCTTTCTTTTACTTCTTGTTCCTTTGTATCTTTCACATCGAGGGAAGACAACTAACTTAGCATGTTATATACCACTTCTTTGTTTCTTTTTTTCGCATTGTTGCTCTCTTTTATGACATTTCCTGTTATAGATTCCCTTGTGACAGAATTAACACCATAGAGCAGAGTTCTTCACAAGCTGTATTGTCGCCAGCTATTACAGAACATTCTCACACTTACCGTCACAATGTTGCATTACGTTTCTCAAAACAGGCTGCCACTGGGCCACAATACAGTCCACATCTTCCCATATTATTTTTTAAGATCCGTTTTGATAATATCTTCCTGTCTCGGCCCAGTTTATCATGTGAGGGGTTTTATTATACTCAGTTTCTTTTAAGTACCTTAACTTAGGCCCAAATAAAATAGGTCTCTGGCAAAGAAAGTCAAATTGTTTAATAGTTTTTTTGGCGATATTTTGAGACGATTTGCAGGAAAGATAATGATATGGCATGTGGCGCTGCAGATAATGATATGGCATGTGGCGCTGCAGATAATGATATGGCATGTGGCGCTGCAGATAATGATGTGGCATGTGGCGCTGCAGATAATGATATGGCATGTGGCGCTGCAGATAAAGTACAATTTAATTTAATGAAGATTTCAGAAGAGTTATGATTGTTTTACCTGAGAACTGAAAGAAATGTATCTTCCGAAAACTTTTGGTTCTACTTAAAAACAAAGAGAATGAAGATACTAGTTGTATCACTTTAATAATCTCTTACATTTAACTTCTCTAAATTCACTGCTTATGATTTAGGTTTGGGAAAAGTAGTCAAAATGCTTTCATTTTAATTGATATTTAACATAGCAACACACACACATTAAAAACATACGTTTTAGGTCAGTGATGAGTGAAGAACCTCCGCTTTGCCTATTCTGTGTTACGTAGAGGAACACTTGTCACACTTAGCTGTTATTCTTCTTTCACTCATATTACTCTTATTTCTTAACTGTAAATTCTTCTGTGCAAATGAGAGACTTGATTGAACCTTTCGACCTGAGCCCATTAGTATTTATCGTATTTAATGATAAAGTTCTAAAATAGTGAGAGATTAGAAAGGGAAAGATTCGGATTAGATATTGGAACATACGACGGTGTACATTCAGATATTTGTGTGTGCCGATGAAGTAGTAACAGGTGCAAACAACGAGACGTAATTACAAAGAGCAGTGATAGAATGGGCCAGTGCTTACAGGGAGAAGGGAATGGAAAACAATGCAAGGAAGAATAAAACAATGCATATTACAAAAGGAATACAGAAAAGATTAAGTATCGAGTGACAGGGAGAAAAAAAGGAAGAAGTGGAGGAGATGATTGAGTATTTAAACACAATAATACGATCGAATGGAAAAATAGACACAGAAACCAATAATAGAGGAATAAAAGCAAACTGATACAAAAAAATAAAAATAAAAAAAAAATAGTAATGAAGAAGGAAATCAGCAATAACACTAAAATGAGAATTTATACAATGGTATAACTCCCATCACTACTGAATGGCTCAGAAAGTTGGACGATATTAACAAAATATGAAATTATAATTACAGGCGCAGAAATTAGACACTAAAGAAAACGCAAGGGGAAAGGAGAAGGGATGATAATGGTAACAGCCAAATTTGAGTAATACTAAGTCACAAAACGACGGTCTAAATTGTAGTCTGCGGCCGCTCGCCTGCTGAGTTTGTGGGTTAGAATCCCGCCGGAGGCAGGATGTTTATCTTGTTGTGAGTGTTCTGTTTTGTCAGGTAGAGGTCTCTGCGACAAGCTGATCACTCATCCAGAGAAGTCCTGCCGACTGTGGTGAGTTGTTGTGCGTGATCTACTTGTAGAAACCTCAAGACTGAGGAGGCCATGGCCCACGCTGGGGCGCAGCGCCACAGAAACAAAGAACAAGTTACTAAGTGGGCGACAGGACGGAAGTAAGATGGTTTGGGAATCTAATCAGGGATGGCTAGCAACAGGTAAAAGGTAAATCAGTCCCATTACAGGCCCGAGGTGCCCAGAGGGTTCCAGGAAGTTAAGGTTCACAGATTACGTGACAATGGCCCAGGATGGTGGTAAGTTTGTCAGCCTTACGCACCGGCTGCTTTTTACTCCCAGGAAATAATCTTGGTACTCATTTTTTTAGAGGCTGAGTCGACCCCAGGGTCGTAGTGCTATCGGAAGGACTATGTCAATGAAAAATTCCAATGACACCATCTGGAATCGAACCAGAGACCTCCCGATTTGTAGCACAGTACCTTAACCACTGAGCTACAGCGTCCCCAGGCTAGCAACAGAAAGGCAAGAAAAGTGCGAGAAACAAGAGTTGAGGGTACGCGGTGAAGAAGAAAGCTTAGGTTAGAATGGGAAGAACATAAGCGGAAGCTGATGAAGGAAAAGGAGAAGCACCTTCAGGAAGAGACTAGCCTGGCGTAAGACATGAAGGCATTCACAGATTTGGCTGAAGCAACCGAACGCCTGAAAGGGCAACAAAGGAACAGCAGAAGAATGATGATTATGATGAAAGTTGAACGTATGAAGTTTTGTATATTCTCGTATAAAGCTGACAAAAACCAAAATAATTGTTTTTTCACCGCTTTAGTGTTTATAACATGTTGACTGATTATGGAGTTTTGGGGCTATTAAATTCGTCATAAATTGTGTAACAGGAATTTAAGTGTTAATTTTTTGTCTAAAGTTTGGTATAATATTATAAATATTCTGATTTATTCTGAACAAAAAATACACCCTGGTAACATTTATCTATATGAAGGGTAAGTAGAGGAGTAGCATATAATGTAGGCGGACCGTGCAGTTTGTATGGGGGAAACAAAAAATGCAATGAGGTATCACCCGATGCAAACTCCGATATAGCGATTTGTTCAATAACTTCCTTTAGAGTAGATGTGAGGTTAATTTTAAAAGGGAATTCGAGAAATTTGTTGCGATAATTTGAAATGAGATGAACTAAACAGGCAGAGGATTTGATGACGGGTTTTGCAAACTTCCGTATTCGTTGTCGGGAAAATCTATGCAGTAATAAACTACAGAACGAAAATCTCAGAGAACTGTTAATATTAAAAAAATTGATAAGCATATATGGGAATTCCCCGGTTTAATAAAATACAAATTTGTACTTTCTTACGCCTTATTTCTTGAAGAAAAAACGTAATATAATTTGTTCAAGAGAAGCAAAATTAACTTCTTGCAGATTACGTTCTCAGAGTACTCAGCAAATTGGCATAATCCCGAAAGATATTTAATTACATCGTCGTGTCTTGGAGTAATTTCGTATGAACTGGATAATGTAGTTAAAGCGGTCTGGAAAAGATGTTGCTAAGCAACCTGGCGTGCACCTGTAACCACGCTGTATCAGATAAGCACTATGATGCAAGAAAATTTCATCGGAATTTATAAGATTATTACTACAGATATTCCATTTCTGTACGTACAGAAATTTCAATTGTATTAGAAATTTTGAGTGAGAAACTGGCTTAAGGCAATTATTTATTTGAAAGGAGTACAAGTTCAAGTCTAATTTCAAGTGCAGGTTATTCTAAGACTGACGGTCAGTCGGTCAGACAGCCAGCCATTTAGGCACACAGTCTTGGTATCGAGGCGCTCTTGTGGCTAATCACTACGTTTTTGTATTTGTTCGTGGGCAAGTAGGTCTGCGACCACATTTTCTTGGGGCTTCATCTCTGGCGAGATGAAGGGTCTGTCCGTTGTCAGGTTGTCAATGTTTGTTATCTGTTCTTATGTTCAAAATTACACATTTCGATTATTCTCGACTATATTTGCAAAGTTTTATAGACTGTTTTGCAAAGTCGAGAAAAGCGGCTAATAGCCGTCTGTTCTTATGGAGCAACTCTGCTGCTGTGCGATGGACTTGAATGAAAACTAAGGCAAGGGATTTTTGATAACATCTGGCCATGCAATGCTATTTTATCTCAGATCGGAAAAAATAAGTCACTCAATTTGAAGATCTCCGTGACATATTATATCTCACTTAGTATTTCTTGGGCCTAGAAAAATTTCGATAGAAGTAGTAGAATAATCAAAACACAGATCATCTCCTTTACCAAGAAACTAAAAAGTACGGCAGAGCGCGGGAGGATGAAGTTACAGGGTGGGGTCGCAAGCTTTTGGAAGGAATGCCTTATTGAAGATATCGCATTATTCAAATTTCACATGACAAAATATTTGTTTAATTCAAGATTAAATTTTGCATAGGAATGCACGTGTATGAAGGGGATGCATACTCGCAGAGCTGATATCTACAGTCGTAGTAGTATATGTTTGCTTTTAAACATAAATTTTAGCAAATATAAATAAATACACCATAACATTAAATTTAATGTCGATTTTTTAATTAATGCGTTGCACTGCTTCAAAATTGGAAAAAGTCATCATATTCCGACGACACTGAAGGAACATCAGACACAAAAGTTGCCTAATTTGGACGCACTCTTTTCGCCCTTGACATTGAAAGCTGGTTTCTGTCCATTGAAAGTATTTTGTTGAAGAAAGAATCTCACATGAATTGAGCTTTTTATACCATTTTTTTAGAACTCTTTGGCACGCAAGCTCGCGTTTCGTCATCTGCCGCGTCACCAAGGAAATGCGATCCACATTTGGGTCATCTTCATAGAATTGTGATGTTTTGCTGACTGTGCATCTCAGTATAGTCTTAGTAATTAACCAACTTAATGCACAAATTCTTGTTTTATAATAAGTTTATTTTTGCCTCTACATGTTTCGAGCACTATGTGCTCGAAACATGTAGAGGCACATAATAAACTTATTTAAGTTGGTTAATTACTATGATCTTTATAAAAATCGAAATAGCTGCTGAAATGTGGTAAAAAGCCTGTTATAGTCACTGTACTGTCCGTTGACATGAGGGTGGATGATGCTGTAACGTGGCGTTCCTTTCCTCTTTCTGCTTACTTCTTTTTTTAATTCTAGTAAGCTTTACTGTGGGCTTGCATGGTATTGTTATAGGACACAAAAATGATTTGAAATTACAATGAGAGTGGTGTCCATATAACAGCACATTTGTCATCAAAATCACTAGCAGAAGTTCCAGTGCATGTGCACAAAGGCGTGTCCTCAAGATGCCGAGGTCATCTGTCCACGGTCCTCAAAAGTACGGTGGGTGATTCTATTTACCAGATAGTGTCTTTATGTGGACGTCGCTTGCGCAGTGTTTACAATTCAGTCGGCTTAACCAGTTTCGAAATTATGTTATTCGTGACTATTTTATAGTGCTCTTTATTGGCATTATTTCAAAATTAGCGCATTAAGTGGGATTTTATCAACATTTTTGTATCAACCTATTTCAAATTCGCATGGTTTATATTCGCATAAAATGCGAATGCACTATAATTTTCTGCGTGCAGATTTGTTGTTGTGTGAAGTAACAATCAATAAGCCTAGAAGTCGCACAGTTACGTCATGTTTGTGTGCATTCTTAAGTTCCTATTCCTGAGATTTATACGATACAAGGATAAGGTAATAAAAATGGGCATTTTTATATTTAATACTTATTGGTTGCATGCAGCAATTTAAAATATTATGAGTATACCTCAACACTGAACATGAGATATTGAGATATTGAGAAGTTATAGAATTATACACATAGACAAACCGAGTTAAATGTATAAATAAAGATTCAGAGAAATTTAGAAACACGCCCTAAAATTCACTTCAATTCAATTTAATTCATGTTCAGTAAAAGTAATTACATTCTATGTTATACACACGACTAGAAACAACAACAAAATTCCTTACTAAAGCGGAATCACGTTTTTGAAGATCTGAAGATTTTGCAGAAAGCAAAGGTACGACTCGCCTGTTACGTTCTGTGTAACTTTACTGCCTTGTGTGCTGACATGCACACTACAGTTTGTGTGTGTGTGTGTGTGTGTGTGACCTCCGCCCAACCAGGCCTCGCACACTAAGTCGTGCCACGTCCTATTTGTACTAATCTAGAATGCAGGTAATTTATTTGAATGAAATCAAACCCTTCTGCTGTGAAGTTCAAGATTCGCGCGCGTGTGTGTGTGTGTGTGTGCGCGCGCGCGCGTGTGTGCGTGCGTGTACGTGTGTGTGTGTGTTTTAGTCTTCCCTTTGTAGCGAATATTTGCATTTTAATTATTGTGTGTGGCTTCTGTTTGCTGTCTGCATCACTCTGTGATCCAGTCGTAAACATATAGCAGTTTGAAAGCCCTGCTTAAATCGTGAACCGGAGTGCGCCTTGGAAAACTGCCAGCTGTAATGAGAAACTAATTTTACAGGCGATGCCATTTCAACAGGTTGGTGTTGTGTTCGTGTTTGTCACAAATTTAGAGTTGGAGCTGGAATAAATTATGATATTCCGAAAGAGTGCTTCATGGAGTTTGAATTAACGTAATAATTAATTACTCTGTTTTGTTAAAGGAATAGACTGAAATATGCTGAAGGCCTTGGCTTCTGTTTTGTTGCTTGGATCCTCCAGCTAATCCCGTCAGGCCTTATACCAGGTATTTCTCTTGGTCAACAAAATAAATTTTCCATCCTTTCAATGAAAGTTTTTCCCAGTCCATTAACTTTTACAATATAAATAGTTGCTTGAGGCTTATCTTTCTGATTTTAATGTTCCAAGAATCACAACACGAATTCGTAGAAGTGAGAGGGCGATGAACCTTGCTGAGGACACAAACCCTTTTGCGTCCCGTGACACAGTGAAATATAGTGTTTTAGAGGATCATTCATATAAAGGCTGTACACTTTGAGGGAAGAAGGGGACCTATCAATAGTCATGCTTGCATTTCTCTAGGCGTGGATGTCAGGCTTCCAACTGAAGCGTTGAATTTTCACTTCCCTAAGAATGAGCTAATAAACGTGATTTCGCTAAGGAAGAAAGTGTAACTTTTCTGATTTATTTAACAAACGGGCGTGTCATGCATTTTCAAAGGCACCATAGACACATTTTTGCAAGTTTTAAGGCAGCATGGCCCACGCCAGTGTCGTGCTGTGATTTGCCCGAAAACTGAAGTTCCTTTACTCGGCAGGACCCTGGATGATTTTCTGAGGAACTCTCTCGAACAATTTTGCGTCGTTCACAAGAGGAATTATGGAATTAAATTTTTATGAAATATAGGGCCCTTGCTGCTTTTAAACAAGGTAATTACTTTCGCTTCTTGCCAAGACGCTGGAAAATGTAAACACGCAAAATTGCGATTAAACAATTTCTTATATATATATATATATATATATATATACGCATATATCAATGGCCTTCTTCGAATATCCTGAGACATTTGTTTGGAATGCTGTCTGTTCTGCAGAATTAATTTTTTGTGAAAACATTTCAACTTTTAAGTCACGGTGTCTTATTCTTTCTGAGGGACTGCTATATACAACTTCCAGTACAGCTGGAATCTAGCCGCCACCTTCCCACCTCTATTTGTTCTCGTTATATACGTCATTATACGTGGCCTGATTTTATGACCAATCGTTCATTGTGGTGGCTGAATCTAGCGGGTGACTTCCAAAGGTGGGAAGACAAATCTATGAATGGCAGATGTGGTCTTGTTCCCCGGTTCATAAACATTTCGCGACAAACCTTAGATAGAATTCTGTAGTTTTTTCTGTACAAGTCTCTGGTTGTGTCCAACAGTACAAATGCTATTTTTTATATCACGTATCTCATAGTGTTTTTGACTCAGATATCTGCCCTTTTACACGCCGGTACCTGCTTTCTTGCCACAGTTTCATGCTTCACTAATGTGAATGCAGCAAAGCTCATTGAACAATAAGGGTGTAATTTTATTTGTCGCCAGTACGTATGTCGATATTACATAAGCTGTAAATTGCGTTCCGCCTTACCGGCTTCCATCTTAGAGTTCATTCCGATTCTGGCCAAAATTGGGTCAGAGGTAAGAGTTTGGAACGGAACCCGAACGGTAAATTTGTCGACAAGTTCCCAGTATTCTTTAATTTAGAAATAATGTAATTTATGATAGTTGATCTGAGACCAGAATACCAGCAAAGAGATATCTGACTCTCGGAAGCTTGACAAACCACAACACCAAGCACGTGACTATCTCCACAGGAGACCAATGACTTAGATATGGTGACATCGAAACTCCAAAAATGTCTCACCTTTTGGGGTAACACAGCACTGTTGAAAAAGCATGCTTAGCACCCAGATGGCCTGTCAGTGTTGGCGAACGGATGAATATTAAAGGCTAAATTATTTCTGCGTATATTCATGCTGAATGTGGAGAGTAATAAATATCTAACAGTTGAATTTAGCTCTCTTCAGTTGGTATGAAGACACCTGTAGGTTGTATACAAGGAGAAGGAATCGGTCTGTATTGCAATGGGGAACGCCATTCATTTGTTTTTGTTTCTCCCTCTGTTCGCCCGGGAAGCGGAAACAAGGACAGCAAGAAATGTAACGTACGTATAACGTAATAATGAAGCGCGATCGTGCAACCATTGTTGCAGTGGGAAAACAATAAGTATTACATATTCTGAGTGGGTGTTTATAGTCTTAGATATGGAGCATGCAATGCGCATGTACCTTATATTTTCATCTGTGGCCTGTCCGGTGTCACAACTTTTTTTCCGCGTTATCTCATAAAAGGTACGATTTTCGAAAGAATTTTTTGAATATGGAATGTGTGTTTTTCGTCTTTTCCACAACTAACGTCTGCACCATTTCTCATTCTAGGAAGAACTGATCGAGACATGTTCAAATATGTATATTGGTCTTCACATAAAGTACCCGTTATTTTAGTCAGAGTATTCTGACTAAAATAATAAAAATGAGTTTTCTCGATAGATTTTCTAAAATATAATAAAATATCAAAGTTCACGAACATGCATTCAGTGGAAACCGAGTTGTTCCATACGGACGGACAGACAGGCAGAGAGACAGACGGACAGGCAGGACAAAGGTAATAATCGCTTTTCGCAAATTTGTAAACTCGCCTAAAAATGATAATTTCGAAAACAGAACCTTTAGTGAGTCACATCTATGTGTAAGCATTTCAGCTCTGCTCTCAGACCGTAGAGCTGCTTGTCAATGCCATTTGCACTAAAACCTTAGTGTTTTTGGTAAAGTTGTTTCCTTACATGCCAAGCACAGTCAGAAGGAAGTAGAGATAAGTATAATTTTACCAACAATCGTCCCCAGGGCTAGAAGGGAGATGGGTAGTCAGCACTACGCCCCGGAAGCTTTAACAGGGCAAAAAGACCTAATACATCTTGTACAGAAACTATATGGGCCTCCGGCCTGACTGGATGGGTCCGGAAATCACTCCTCCTACTGGAGTTTGAATCCTGGACCGATCAGCCCATAGGAATTTCCTATACGGACTACGCTCTCCGGACCACCCCACGTCTTTAAGAGACCTGTAAAATTAGTGGATATTTTATCACTTTCAACACAGTTTTAGTCATTTCCTACATTTTGTCTTCTGCGGACGCCTGCCCATTCAGTTCTGTCATGATCTGCCTTGGACAGTTGCGATAGTCAGCGTGTCTTCTAAGGCAGTGGTTCTCAGCGTGGGCAATATGACCCCCAGAGGGCCACACCAAGTTTCTAAGAAGCCACAGGATGATGTCGGAAAATTAGGGCGCAATAATAACTTTTGAAGCGGCCACCGAAATTTCACTGCCTGAATAACGCATTTCAAATTTAAAATTGAATCAATACTTTCCCTCCTCTCCTGTATCCCCTCCCCCCTCCCAGCAAAAAAGACAAATTTTTACAGTATTTTATTGCCTTTCCCAAATTTTACCTTGTTGAATCTGCGGTTTATTGGGCCGTGCATCATTATGATAACTGAAGAATAAAAAAAACCCACTAGATTCCACATATTATTTTATTGTACTACTTATAGGCTCAACATGTTTCGGACATTACTATACCCATCATCAGGAGCTCGCGACTATGATGTTGGTTACCACATTGGCTCAAGCTTGAGCCTGCAACCCGGACACTACTCCAACCTAACTGCTCCTAACCTCCAACGTACAGCAAACCAAGAACGAAACGACCAATTTGGTAAACAACATCATAGTCACGAGCTCCTGATGATGGGTATAGTAATGCTCGAAACAAGTTGAGCCTATAAGAAGTACAATAAAATAACAAGTGGGTTTTTTATTCTTCACTTATCTGGTTGAATCTGGTTTCAGTCGGATGACTTATTTGCTGCATACAAGTGCGTAACCTTCTTGATTTTGTGACAATAAGTGCTCTTCCCTTATCACTGACCACATTGCAAACGGATATTAAAAATTTGGAAGTGTTCATCAGGCCCACGGAACACACTGAATATAATGCCATTTATTAAGAGGATATTTGTACTTGTGTAAGTAAACCATGTGATGCACATTGACAGTTTAAAAACGACAAACTACTGTAAACAAAACACTATAAATATACTCGTAGAGGTAAATAAATAAAAAATGTGGATATAAAGTAACATTTCTTACCACAAGATACGGCGTCTACGAAGGATCCGGTCCACAAAATTAGATCAAGCCCAAAGGGGTTTGGGGGGGGGGGGGGGGGGGACAACAATAATTTTTGAGACACCTCTCGGCCAGGCCCAAAAGTCCTCCTTGGGGGG
>Ga0123355_10015461_pt1 | contig 11992 bp, 6 predicted proteins | sample TergutEmb28metaG_3_FD_89872 | JGI IMG/M metagenome (GOLD analysis project Ga0123355, IMG submission 89872) | Embiratermes neotenicus P1 segment gut microbial communities from Petit-Saut dam, French Guiana - Emb289 P1 | ecosystem: Host-associated > Arthropoda: Insects > Digestive system > Gut ... | reverse complement strand
GATACATTTCTTATATCTTCAATTCTTGAATAATCTCCATGCTGTCGTCTATAATCCACGATACGTGAAGCAAGTGTACTGCCAATGCCGGGAAGATCGGTTAGCTCTGATTGTGATGCAAGATTGATATTAATTTTCCCATCACCTTGACTTGGTAAACCAATCGGCTCTGATGTTGATTCATCATTTAAGACCGGTGATTGTTCTTTTATTGTATTTTGTGGTACATTATTTGAGTTTTCTTGAGTTTCGGCGTTATCCGGAATTTCTACACTAGTAGATGATTCTGTAGCCGGTCTTTCATGTGTTTGCATTTGCAAGCCTGAGCTTTGCGATTCTTCGCCTTGTACAGAGATTGGGACTACATTAACTGCGCTCCAACTTCTTCCTGTAAAAAATCCGCCCATAAAAACTGCAAACGCCAATGTTAGACCAATTACAACCAATTCAATACGTCTTAATCTCATTTTGTTCTCCTCCAAAATTGTTTAACTTTTAAAAGTTTGAATTTGGGGAAAGCAAAGTTGTAATTTTTCTACATATAGTCTTTTTCCCTGCCAATTATATCACATATAGTAAAATAATGCTATAGAAAGCTGTTGCTTAAATTATTGAATTTTATTCTATATTGCCTATATTTAAGCGTAATATACACTTTACAGACGTGAATAATATGATATAATACTGTGATATTCAAATTATTTATCTATATTATTGGATGATTTAATCTTAGAAAGAATGGTCATTATAATGTTTAAAAAGTTCGTCTCAGTTTTGTTATTAGTGTTCATGTTGCAGATTTTTATTATTATTCCTGCCTCTGCATCTGTTCCATTTCTTAATGTCTCTGCACAGGCAGCAATTTTAGCAGAGCGAGATACGGGTGAAATACTATTTGCACACAATATTCATGCTCAACACCCTACAGGTTCACTTAACAAAATAATGACATTATTAATAGCGGCATATCACATTGAAAACGATATTATTAGCGATCATGAAATAATAACAATGACTGAAACTGCTTGGTATGATATTACTGAAGAAAGTTCTTCTATCGGTATCGAACCTGGTGAAGAAATGACCTTTATCGATCTCGTATACAGCTCATTTATTGGAAATGCAAATGAAGCAAGCAATATGATTGCTTTGCGCATTGGTGGCTCTGTTGATAATTTTGTTAGAATGATGAATGACAGAGCTGCAGAAATTGGAGCCACTAATACTCGTTTTGTAAATGCACATGGGCAATTTAACCCAACACAACACACAACTGCTTATGATCAATTTTTGATATTTAATGAGGCCATGAGAAGCTTGATCTTCGCTGAAGTATCAAGTACATTCAGACATGTCACAGAAGCTACAGATGAGTTTGACTCACGTACAATTACTAACTCTAATTCTTTACTAAATCAAGGTAGCAGATATTACTTTAGACACGGTATTTCAGGTAAAGATAGTAATACATACGAAGGTGGCCGTTCACTTGTTGCGTATGCTGATGAAAATGGACTTTCACTAATATCAGTTATCCTTGGTTCTACTGACTTCGTTTATGAAGATGGAGCTACTGATATACGTAGTTTCTCTGAAACATTGAGGCTTTTCACTTGGGGATTTGATCAATTTGCTTGGAGAGATGTTTTAAAAACAACTGATTTGCTCGAAAGAATACCTGTCATGTATGGCTCCGGCGCTGATTTCATTAATGTTCGACCTGAATCTTCACTAACTCTTTTATTAAATGAATCTATTCCTGATGAAGCATTTACCAGACAAATTACAATTTTCTCCATAGAAAATGATGAGCCGTTAGTAGCCCCAATAAATGCAGGAGATGTTCTGGGTGAAGTGCGTATTTTACGTGACGGACATGAGTATGCACTAGTTCCCCTTGTCGCTAATACTAATATCAGCCTCAGCGGTGTTGAGAGTATTAGACGTGACATAGTTGACTTACTTACTACTGATACTGCACGCAACACCATGTTAATTCTTGGTGGTCTGGTATTTCTTTATCTTGCACTACTCATAAGATATCATGTTGTTCGTGCAAACAGACGACGTAGAATAAGAAATGCAAAAAGTGATATTATACGTGAGCGACATCAAGGCTATCACGACTAAGAAATTAGGGAACAGGGGTCAGGGAACAGTAAATCTAACTTTTTTACCAACTCACTAAGCCACTAATCTCTTGTCCCTGTTCCCTGATCCCTAATAACGGGTGATTTTCGCCACTCTTGTCCACCTTTTCTTTCTTCTTCATTGGGGTATGCAAGTGTGTAAAAATCAGTTGCTTTGGCTTCTAGCTCAAAAGTTAATATCGCAGATTCGTCAAGTTTATATACTGCTGCCGGTTTTGTTAAAATCGGTAGTTTTGTTCTTTTTCCGGCTTTTCCTAAAATCATTACACCTTTGGGATTTGCTGCAAGCACACGAGCATATGACGGAAGTCTATTCGCATTAAATGTTGTCACACCTAGGACTGCGCACATTAATATTCTGCGCAATCTTGCCATTGTGTATCGCTTTGTTTTTACTTTTTCCAGTATTCTTATAATTGAAGATTCTGTTGATGCGTATTTTAAAAAGCGTGATTCCAATCCTTCTGAAATGCCCGGAACATCTGCATAATTTCCCCTCATTCGCAGGCGTGATAGCATTGCAAGCTCAGCGTTTTGAAATGACACCGGTCCACGTCCGGCTGACAGTTCTTCCATGCATATTGTTGTCGTAGATTTTGTCATAAGGTCTGATGGTATGTTCCCGCTAAAAAATGACTTGCGCAATCCAGATCCACTATAACCAAAATCACTATCGTGCTCTCCTCCTGTTCGTGTTATGGTAAAGGGTTGCATTTTTGAGCCTATGCTGTTTATGGCTTTAATATATTCAATCCCTAGTACATTATTTGGTGTATTAAATATTTTGGATTTCTTATCAAGAATTTCATCCGCTGTTCTTTGCTGCGCAGTCGCATACGAAACTCCTTTGTCGAGCCATTTTTTTATTATGAGTTGCGCTCTTTCAGATGTCATTACATTAACACAATCACAAAGCATGTTGATATCACCGGATTCACTACCAAATGACAGATACTCACATACACCCAATTGCTCCAGTATATGAACGCCTGCTTGAGCAAAGTGCTCCGCTGATTGCAGAGAATGTGACACCGGCAACTCTATGACGAGATCGGCCCCACTTTCAATTGCCATCTTGGCTCTTGCATGCTTATTGAAAATCGCAAAATCACCTCGCTGAACAAAATTGCCACTCATCACACAGATTACAGCAACATCTCCTCCTAATGCTAATTTAGTCTTTTCAATGTGTCCGGCATGACCCAAATGAAACGGATTATACTCGCAAATAATTCCGACAGTTTTCAATGAATATTCCTTTCAATAATCTCTTGATTAAAATGTAGTTATATATTAAAATAGTTTGTAGTACATCCTAATTGTATTCCAATAAAATAATTTTATCAAGAGGTATGTTTCATGAACGTGTTAGTAATCAACGCCGGCAGCTCCTCGCTAAAGTATCAACTATTCAATATGGATACAGAAAATATTCTCGCAAAAGGTAATTGCGACAGAATAGGTCTCGATGGACATTTGAAACACAAACCGGTTTCTAATGATAAACCTGTATTCGACAGCCCCATTCCCCTTCCTACACATGCAGAAGCAATATCTGCTGTAATTGCAAAGCTTACTTCTGATGAGTATGGCGTTATAGAATGTCTGTCAGAGATAAATGCAATCGGTCACAGAGTTGTTCATGGTGGCCGTAAGTTTTCATCAAGTGTACTAATTGACAATGAAGTTATTTCAGCACTCGAAGATTGCATTAGATTGGCCCCATTGCATATTCCGGCGAATTTAATGGGTATAAATGCTTGTCGCGAATCTATGCCTAATGTTCCAATGGTCGCTGTTTTCGATACAGCTTTTCATAATACTATACCTGAAAGCGCATATGTCTACCCAATTCCGTATAAATATTTTGAAGAAAATGATATTCGCCGATATGGTTTCCATGGCACATCACATCGATATGTATCTGCCCTTGCAATTGATGAGCTCGGCGGCAATGCTAAAGGTACAAAAATTATAACATGTCATCTAGGTAACGGTTCTTCACTAGCTGCAATAAAAGATGGAATATCAATTGATACAACAATGGGTGTAACACCTCTTGAAGGTGTTCCAATGGGAACTCGCTGTGGTAGTGTTGATCCATCACTTGTTGATATTATTGCAGCAATTGAAAATTGTTCTCTAAAAGATGCTATGGATGTTCTTAATAAAAAATCAGGCGTGTTAGGTATTTATGGTAAATCATCAGATTTCCGTGATATTGAAACTGCAGCAGGCATTGATATTAGTAATGGTAACCCTATGCCAGGAGCTAGTGTTGATGAACAAGCCAAACTTGCACTTGATGTGTTTAGCTATCAGGTAGCAAAATTCATCGGTTCATATATCGTATCTCTTGGTGGTCTAGATGCACTCGTCTTTACTGCCGGTATTGGCGAAAACTCTCCATATATTCGAAGATCAATCTGTAGTAAACTAAATGGCATCGGCATTAAAATAAACGAAACTGTAAACGCAGTCAGAGTTAGTGAATTCCTCGATATTACCGCTAACGATTCAATAGCTAAAGTGTTTACAATTCCAACTGACGAAGAACTCGTTATTGCTCGTGACACCATTGAAATAGTCGAGCCATAACTATTTAAACTAAACATAAAGTCAAGGAATTAGCATATCATCATGATACTATTTGAAAAATCGCAAAGAATTCTTGAGCTACCAAATATTTTGGAAATGCTCTCGGCAGAAGCAATATGTATGACAGCAAAGGACGCAGCTCAAGAGCTGCGTCCACATGTCGATACAGAAACTATAAAGTCAAATCTCGCTGAAACATCTGCTGCAAAGCACATGATGGTCCTTAGACAGACTCCACCTTTTTCCGGTGTCAAGGATGTCAGAGGCTCTATTCAACGTGCAAACATGGGCGGTATGTTGAATATTCGAGAGCTCCTCGATGTCGCCGAACTATTACGAGCATCTACGGCATCAACATCATATTTTAACCGAAATAAAGATAATGAGAAAACAGCAATCGACTATCTTTTCCTTGCGCTATATCCAAATAAGCACTTAGAAAACAAGATCTCTACAGCAATTGTGTCTGAGGATGAAATTTCAGATAACGCCAGCAATGAGCTTGCAAATATTCGCCGTCATATGCGTATAGCATCTGAAAAAGTCCGACAAACACTAAATAAAATTGTAACATCCCCAACGTATGCAAAAGCATTACAAGAACCAATAATTACAATGCGTAATGATAGATACGTAGTGCCGGTCAAAGCTGAGCATAAAGCAAGCTTACCCGGACTTGTACATGATGTCTCATCGTCAGGTGCTACCCAGTTTATAGAACCTATGACAGTTGTAAACATAAATAATGAATTACGCGAACTTGCTGCACGAGAGAAGCAAGAAATCGAGCGCATTCTCATGGAATTATCTGCCGATGTATCAGAACATGGCGAGCATATTATTACTGACTTTGAAATATTAGCTAAACTTGATCTGATTTTTGCAAAAGCTAAGCTTTCATACAAGCTCAATGCAATTGAGCCGGAAATATCTGATGAAATGCGTGTAGTGTTAAATCAAGCACGTCACCCCTTATTACCCAAAAATGAAACCGTGCCAATTGATATCAGGCTAGGTGGTGAATTTGATACATTAATCATCACCGGTCCAAATACAGGCGGAAAAACCGTTGCACTCAAAACTCTTGGTTTGATGTGTGCAATGACTCAATGCGGATTACATATTCCTGTTAATGACGGAAGTATCGTCCCCATATTTAATGCAATTCTTGCTGATATTGGTGATGAACAATCAATTGAGCAATCTCTTTCTACGTTCTCATCACATATGACAAATATCGTTAGTATTCTCGAACATAGCGAGCCCGGTTCTTTATTAATGTTCGATGAACTAGGTGCAGGTACTGACCCTGTCGAAGGTGCTGCACTTGCAATATCAATAATAGAACATGCCAGAAGAAGAGGCTCTTTAATTGCTGCAACAACACACTATGCAGAATTAAAAAGCTATGCAGTAACAACTAAAGGAATAGTCAATGCGTCTTGTGAATTTGATATAGAAACACTAAGGCCGACATATAGGCTGATTATAGGTATTCCCGGCAAATCAAATGCCTTCGCGATTTCAAAGCGTTTAGGACTTTCTGATGATGTGATAAATGATGCACGTGAAAGGGTTAGCACAGAAAGTGTTTCATTTGAAGATGCTGTTTCTGATTTAGAAGAAACACGTTTACAACTTGAAAACGAAAGAGATGAAACACAGAGGCTTCTCCGCGAAGCTGATATTAATAAACAAAAGTCAGACGAAATAAAAGCAAAACTAGACAAAGAACGAGAAAATGCAGCAAACATAGCAAAACGTGAGGCAGCTACAATATTGGAAGATGCACGGAGAACAGCAGAGCATATCTTGAACGAGGCACAAAAAATGCAACGTAAAGCTGCCGATAGTGCGAATCAACAAGAACTCAACGATGCAAAAGCTGATTTATTCCGAAGACTAAACGAAGCAGAGAATAAGCTTGGTGAAACCGTAACCACAACAGAACCTTCTGCTCCCTCAAGAAAAATCGTACCCGGTGATAAAGTTAAACTACGAAGCTTGGGAACACTTGCAGATGTTATATCTGTAAGCCCTGATGATGTTCTCACATTGCAAGCTGGTATAATGAAAATAACCGCCAAACTGAATGAAGTTGAATTAGTCGAAGGTGGCGTACAAAATGAAGTGAAAAACCACATAAGACGCTCCGAAGCTCAACTAAGACAAATGAGCGTAAAACCGGAAGTCGACCTACGTGGTATGAATACAGACGAAGCTCTGCCAATTCTCGAGCGTTTCCTCGATAATGCTCGTATGGCTAAACTAAACTCTGTAACAGTTATACACGGTAAAGGAACCGGCGTCCTTCGCAAAGCAGTGCACAGTAGCCTGCGACGTGAAAAACGTGGAATAAAATCATTTAGACTAGGCGTATATGGCGAAGGAGAAGACGGCGTCACAATTGTTGAGCTGAAATGATATTACCCCTCTTACCTGCCAATTGCAGCCTGTAATACTTGATTTGCAATTGGGGCTGCGACAGCAGCGCCGCCACCGCCATTTTCGACTACTACCACAAATGCCAGTGGATGACCCGGATTTGTAATATATCCTGCAAACCACGCATGTGGATCATGACCTCCGCCTACTTGTGCTGTGCCGGTTTTTGCATATATTTGGAGACCCGGAAAGTTTTGTCTATTTTGAATTTCAATAACTTCACTTAATTGCTGAGCAGTATTTCTGCTCAGTATTCTTTCTGTTCTAGGTGGTAGTAGTGATACCGGACCTGTTCTTTGCATATAATGTAAATCAATAGCATTTCCATCATTTGCAATAGCACACATTAAACGTAACATGCTTGCAGGGCAAACCATATTTGTAAATTGACCGATGCCGGACCATGCCAAATCTGCAGAATTACGAGGTGCAGCATCAAAGTTACCACTAGCAGTTTGGAAACCGCTAACAGTTGTCCTGCCTGCTATACCAAGTCTTTCTGAGTATTCCAACATTGTATTTCCACACATCTCAAGCGCTAGTTCACCAAATACAACATTGCAAGACACTTGCATTCCGCGAACAAGACCAAGACTTCCATGATTGCCCGGACAAGTTACTCTCAGTCCACTTACATCAAAACCGCCATTACAATACCAAGTACGATCAAATACATTATTAACTTGCTCAATAGCCGCTGCTGCTGTAATAACTTTAAAAACTGAACCCGGTACAAAGGCTGATTGAATCCCACGATTAACAAAAACGCCTTCTTCAAAGGTATCAGGTGGACTGCTCGGGTCAAATGTTGGACCGGATACCATCGCCAGTATTTCACCGGTTTCATAATTTGCAACCATTACAGTACCACGTCTTCCGCCGAGTGCTCTCATAGCTTCAGCACTTATTCTAGCATCAATAGTTAACTCAATTAGTCTACCGGGATCATCACCTCTGTGATATGAGCCGGTTATTAAGTTAAACCCCATTAACTCATGAGCAAAAATACTAAGAGCACCGGTACCTATCCTACCCTCTCTGTCACCCACAGCATGAAGTGTGGCGCGACGAACATCAGCATTTTCGGCAAATACACGTCTTCCGTCAACTACATCCGCCAGAACGACACCATTTCTATCTACTACTGTTCCAACAGCAAGCATTCCTCCGTCAAATACTGTAGCATTAAATGGTGCTGAAGCCCATTGTGCACCATGCATTACATATCTTACTACATAGAATCCCATCCCAATTAAAGCCACGAAAACTAATAACATTATAGAAAGCGCTCGTCTTTGAACTTTTTTCATCGATCGTTACCGCCTTCCCAAAATGAGTCATCAAGATTTTCCCAGAATTTTTCTTCCGGGTCTCCCCATTGTGTGTTTTGATTATTAATATGCTGTGTATTTTGTGTACGGTCAAAGTTTTGACTATCATCCCAATCATTATGACCATAATCCCAATCTTGCTCTTGTTCGTCATCTACATAGGGCTCATCATACTCATTTTTATATATAATTGCGCCACCGCCTCTGAACTTTGGACGCTTTGGTGCTTTAACAACAAAACTTGCATTCTGTCTCGTATCTGCTGCTTTGAAGAAAGCAAGCATTCCCCAACTTGCAATCAGGCTCGTTCCGCCTCTTGATACAAACGGGAATGTAACACCTGTTAATGGTAGTATATCCATCGTACCAAGAACGTTCAGTATCGTTTGAAATACCATCATTGCAGCCATTGCACATGCTGCAATTACATAGAATGAACTTCGCGCTTCCTCTGCATATCGAACAGAGTAGACTGCATAAATTAATATGGCAACAACTGCAACCATTGCAACTATCAATCCCAATTCATGACTAACAAGTGCAAATACTAAATCTGAGTCCGCAGCTGCAATTCGAGGGGGAGTAAATGGAGTGAACCATCCATATCCAGCACCAACACCGAATAGCCCACCACTTGCAGCAGCAGTCATTGCGCGCGTCTGTTGAAAGCCTCTACCATCAACATATTGCCATGCTTGCCCCCACGTTGAAAAACGCCCTGCAATATGCGGCATTGAAGCGAGTGCCACCAATCCGGCAAAAACAGCACCAGCCACACTTAGTATAATCGTAGTAAAATCTCCTGAGCGCAAAAATGCTATAACCAGATATGCCACAAAGAAAATCAAGGCTGAACCAAAATCCACCATCAGTGCAAGAAGTGCTAAACATGCCCCCATTAAAGCAACAAACCAAAATAAGTTTCTCCGTTTAAATAGGCGTTCTAGTGTTGCTGCGCCAGCAAAGACAATCGCAATTTTCACAAATTCAACCGGTTGAATTGAAATACCGCCTATGAAAATCCATCGTATCGCACCATGTACTCTTGTTCCTGTAATGAGTCCAAAAGCTAATGTGAATAATAATAAACACGGACCTATTATCGCAATTGGTCTACGAAATTGTTTAACTCTGTCTAAGTCCCGTAAAAACCATCCCATTGCAAAAAATGCCATTATCCCAAGAACAATAAACATAATTTGATTTGAAAGATCAGCCGGCACACTTGTGGCTGTGACCGCCAGACCTATTGTACATAAGAAAAAAGCAATTGTTTCTATTTCAAACGCCACTCGCTTTAAGACACGTGTTATTATATAACATGACCATGTGAGTATTATTAGAGCTAGAAAACTATACATTACTGATGATGAAAACTGTTCATCAAGTGCAATATAGAGCTGTAATCCTAAAAATAGCTGAAACAATGTTAAATATGCAATAGTTACTCGTTGTTTGTAATATCGTCCCGGTTTTGTTCTGCTCACAGCTTGCTCATATTCATCAGTATTATCAGCAGCAATAAACTTAAGCGGAACTCCACCAAGTTCTATTGTATCTCCTGAGTTAACAGGAGCGCCTACATCATCCTCAACTTTTTTCCCATTAACTACAACACCTGTCTTTGATTCAACATTATATACTCTCCAATTTGCTTTATCATCACGAATTAGTGCAGCATGATTGCGTGATATAGTCGAGTACTCCGCAAATACATCTGAAGTTTTTGCTCTGCCGATGACATTCTCCCAAGAAAACACGTCCAGAATTGCACCATTAGGCAGTTTAAGTTGACCCCATAATTCACTTTCGCTTCTTTCCCTAAATAGCGAACGAGAACAACGGACAAGTATTATTATTGCTAATGCGGGCAAAATAAAACGTATTATCATCGTTGCATATGATGATAGACCACCATCTAATCCTGCTGTAAATTCATTTATACGATATAATATATCGCGTATAATATCCACTATATTACCTCTTGTTTATTATTAAAATATTGAACTTATTCCAAGTATTTTATCGCATTATTAAGGACAGGTCAAGTGACCTGTCCTTATAGTATAGTATATTGATTGTTGTACTTACTAATCTGCTTCTGTTAGGTACTTAGATTCTTCAATGATTTTTGCTTGAACCGGCATTGGAGCTTCTTCATAACGTGAGAATTCAATAGAGAACGAACCTCTGCCCTGTGTCATAGAACGCAAGTCAATTGCATAGCTGGACATTTCACCCATTGGTACTTCTGCTTCAACAACTTGCATACCCTCAGCATTCATGCTCATGCCTAATGGACTTCCGCGTCTTTTCGACAAATCACTCATGATATCGCCCATATAAGCATCAGGAATTGTTACTGATAATACTCCAATTGGCTCAAGAAGAACTGGATTTGCTTGAGGAACACCTTCTTTGAATGCCAGTTGTGCAGCAAGTTTAAATGCTAATTCATTTGAGTCAACAGAGTGATAAGAACCATCAACAAGTGTAGCTTTTAGGAATACAAGTGGATAACCTGCAAGCACACCACGTTGGATACTTTCGCGAAGACCTTTTTCAACCGCCGGGAAGAAGTTTCTCGGAACACTTCCACCGAAGATTTTTTCTTCGAAAGTCAAGTCTTCTGTATCACCGGCTTCGAATTCAATAACAACATCACCAAATTGACCGGCACCACCTGATTGTTTCTTATGTCTACCACGAACTGAAACTTTTTTGCGAATCTTCTCGCGATATGGTACACGAGCCGGATTGAGTTCAACTTCAACACCGAATTTATCTTTTAGTTTTGCACATAAAACATCGAGTTGAATGTCGCCAGCACCTGATAAAACAAGTTGTTTTGTTTCGGCATTATTTACGAATGTGAATGTTACATCTTCTTCACCTAATCTGCCGAGACCTTGGGCTATTTTATCTTCTTGTCCTTTTGTTTTTGGAGATATAGCCATTGAATAGCATGGAGCCGTGAAGTCAATTCTCTTTGCAGTAATTTGAGTTTTCGAATCGCTTAGCGAATCATTTGTTTTTGTATCAGAAAGCTTAGAAGCAGCAGCCAGGTCACCACATATAACTTCTTTGGTTTCAATGTTCTTCTTGCCTTGCATCTTGAACATATTGCCCATTTTTTCTAATGTGCCTGTTCTTGTGTTAATCAATTGCATATCTGATGTTATTTTGCCTGATAATACTTTGAACAAGCTGAACTTACCATACTGGTCAGATAGTGTTTTATACACAATCGCACAAGTTGTGCCATTTGGATCGACTACGAGTTCTTCCCCTTCTTCTGTAAACTCTTTTCTATCAAGTGGTGATGGGAAAAAGTCTGCAATCGCATCAAGTAATGGAATTGTTCCAAGACCTGTTGTTGCACAACCGCAAAATACCGGGAATAATGTAAGATCTTTAAGACCAATCTTTACGCCTTTAATAACTTCGTCGGTTGTATATTCTTCGCCG
>Ga0123355_10015460_pt1 | contig 11992 bp, 8 predicted proteins | sample TergutEmb28metaG_3_FD_89872 | JGI IMG/M metagenome (GOLD analysis project Ga0123355, IMG submission 89872) | Embiratermes neotenicus P1 segment gut microbial communities from Petit-Saut dam, French Guiana - Emb289 P1 | ecosystem: Host-associated > Arthropoda: Insects > Digestive system > Gut ... | reverse complement strand
GTAAGATCTCAGTATTAAAATACGGTAGGCCAATATCAGCTACAGGCGAAACCTACTTACAAGACTGCACGGTATCACATTTCGTAAGATCTCAATGTTGAATTACGGTAGGCCAATATCAGCGACAGGCAAACAAGGAACGACCAAAAGTTCTAACTTTAAAACTAACAGAAATTCGTAAATTATTACTTGTAAATGAAGTGTACTTTTAGGAAATGGAATTGGTACAACTGTTGGTATGCGGTCGTTGCTGCATAAATGCTTGATGCAATATATAACAGAAGTAAACATAACCTCGCACTTAAAGATATTTAGAACGTAATTCATACATTATACACAGCGTATTCTCCAGATGTAAATCAGCCGAAGCGTGAAGTTCAGCACTCACCGGTATGTAATGTCACGGTTGAAAATGAATGGAACTGTAACTCCGCCACCTCTCATAAGCCAATGTGCCCTGAGCAGGGACAAAACTGTCTCCAATTTCGTTTATACACACGCAGAGATAAGGTGAAGAAACACTGCAAAATTACTTATACATAAAGCAAATAAAAGAACGGCTGTTGTCAGTTCGACTACAATTGTTCCTCTTAGATAGCTGCAGTTAAGCAACCTTGGGCGTGGTTAGTAATTGGACAGGTGACCCCTTGGGAACACGGCGTGCTTTTGGCATACAAAACAGAGGGTTGCAAAAAAGATCGCAAAAGGTCGAGGTGAAAAGTTTGCTGTGGTGGCCACCCAACGTAATGTTATTACAAAACAGTAAAAAAGGGTAATATGAAATTTACATAATTACCCACATAAAAAGCATACAAATATTACAAAATAACCTACATTAAACCAAAAATATCGAATGATACATATAACTTTGTAGGCCGGGTAGCGTAGTCGATATAGCGACCGGCTACGCGCATGACGGTCCGGTGATCGAATCCCGATGTGGGCGAGATTTTCCGCACCTGTCCAGACCGGGCCTGGGGCCCACCCAGCCTCCTGTACTATAGGTACCGGGTCTTTCCCGGGGGTAAAGACCGGCTGGGGCTTGACGCTGACCCCTCACCCCTTTCTAATGCCGTAGTCAAGAAAGAGTATAGCTATACCTTTATTCCCCCTATGGGCCGTACGGCCTGTACAGAGCTTCAGTGCCTGTGCAAGTGTGCACGTTACCTTACCTTACCTTTGACATATAACTTATGTGATTTGCACAACTAGTGAGTTCCCACATATTCTCCATACACGCATTTTATTTTAAGTTCCAAATATCACATATGAAATGCCTGAGGATTGTCCGCGTTGACCGCAGCATGTAGCATGTGGAGCATGTGGTGACGGTACTAATAAAATTTGTTGTGGTTGACGGTAGACTTGTATCAGTTCTTAACAAGCTATTTATACGTTACGCAACTAAGTATTACAAAAAGACAGAGAGCATGTTTTATGGCCGCACTACTCGCCGTAGAGGGGACGACATCTTTGCTGCATAGAGAATAATGTTTCCCGCTCTGCAGTGTTGAATCCGGCAATAAAGATTAGTCTCTGTACTTACATGTAAAGTGAATACATACCGAACTGGTCTGTCTAGGCCACGCCCTCTACAGAAATACGTGAAGAAGCACGTGACAATTACACTTCCCGACAGCAAGACACTACACAACATCAAGTGGTTCTCAGTCTGGTGCGACGAGTTTTCGGTGAGTAGGAGAATTGTTCTTATACCTGAAAGCCACACGTAGTTTACGGACCAGGTGCTCAGGAAGTGTCAATAATATGACCTTCTGGTTTACCTGAAGCAGCCTGATTCGTTATTCCAGCACCAGGTCTTGGATACACTTTTATGGAATTACAATAACACAGCAATTTGTTCATGATGACTATAAAATGAACCGAAACGTGGAAGAATGTTATCCATAAACGAGAGGACGCTACATTTACTAGTCCCAGCGTCGCATTTCTTTCTTTTCTTTCAGGAGAAAAAAAGGTTAGAAGAAAATCTGACGGTTTAAACCACTCACAAAATGTTTCAAACCTGTACGACGATGACAGGTGGTCTTTAGTAACAAGTTTCATGCTTTAAAATGGATGGTAAAAAAACTTAAAAAAAAATCATGTACTTCATCATGTCGTACATGAAATTTTAACTGTGTTCTTGCAGGTTTTTTGAATTTATTTTCAGCCAGATTTTGCATCCATAGCGTTAAGAAAAGTTTACACTTATTGGTAAATATCACTGATGATCGCAAATGCCTAACAGGTATTACTGGTCTCCCACAAAGAATTACAGAAAATATATATCCGAGGTTGGGCCGGGTAGCTCAGTCGGTATAGCGACTGAGCTACGGGCTGGACGGTCCGAGATCGAATCCCGGTGGGGACGAGATTTTCCGCCCGTCCAGACCGGCCCTGGGGCCCACCCAGCCTCCTGTAAAATGGGCACCGGGTCTTTCCCGGGGGTTAAGTGCGGCCGGAGCGTGCTGCTGACCACTCATCCCCTTCCAGTGCCGCGGTCATGGAAGAGTAGAGCTATACCTCTACCCATCCTCTGGGCCGCACCGGGCCTGTAAGGGGTTCACTTTACCTTTATATATCCGAGGGCTTGGGCGCCGATATAATTGATATACAGAGAGGAATGCGGGCGGGCGGACGGAGAGATATTACTTGTACTACATTGAAATAGACTTTGTAATAAGTTACAGGGTGTCAGACTGACGCTCAAACTGCAAGCTGACGCACCAGGAAGCATGTGACGAATAGGTTTATTTTGGTATTACATCCAAAATTACTGTTACTTGCATTGTTTTAAACTTCTTTTTAAAGGTCAATTTCGGAGATATTAAGATTCCTAAGAACCTTGACTACCCCAGGCCCCAGAAGATCGACGCTCTCAACGGAGTTCATCTCGTTTCTTCTGATCCCGTCGTTGTAGTGGACGCACAGACTCTGCTCATACCTAATTTCTCTTACGACGGAGAAGCTCCGGGTGAGTCCCATAAAATTCAGTGAAGACTTCTTCTCCAGTCTATGCTTAAGCGTACCAGTTCTAATTTTTTTTTCTTTTCGCCGAAGACGTGGACGCCATGTTGCTCTCTTTGTAACAACTGACGAATTATCTTTTCTTTCTCTCAGTAACTAACCAACTTGATGCGCAAAATTTTTGTTTTACAATACGTTTATTTCATGCCTCTACATGTTTCGAGCACATGTGCTCATCATCAGGATGTCAAAATTGCATTGCACAGCCTCTGGTATCATCACACCTATTGGTGGCCGTCTCAACCTGTGCACGAGACGGCCACCTATAGGTGTGATAATACCAGAGGCTGTGTAATGCAATTTTGACCCTCTGATGACGAGCACATGTGCTCCAAACATGTAGAGGCATGAAATAAACTTATTGTAAAACAAAAATTTTGTGCATCAAGTTGGTTAATTACTGAGATGCACGGTCAGCAAACCGTCAAAATTTGACGAATTACCGTTTATGGCACCACCATCCGAACCACGAACAATGTTACTGGCGGAAAATAAATGCCTAGAGCAAATGCTTTAATGTAAATGAAGACAGTCCTCTCTCACATGCCTCAAGGCGTCGTCGGGGACAGTCTCTCTACAGTTGGTCATTGAAGACCCTTTCTGCTGAACTATGCAGTTTCCAGACCTCCAATGTGGTGGACTCTTGGTGACATGCATACGAATCTACACGACATTGAATGGTTTAAATCTGATAAGCTATTTGTAGTCCATAAAGGCGGTATCAATAGTACGTTCTTCTGGGATGTGACGCCGTGTAGATGTATATACGTGTACGAGCCAACGATACAGAGGAAAATCTTCGACCATAAAGGCAGAAGTTTCCTGTGAAAATACTGGTTCCATATACTAACAATACAGCGGCCCATCCCACCAAGAAATAATCTTCTTTTCAAAAAAATTTTAAGTTCTCACATTTAAACATGTTTTTAGAAACGATGTACACTGAAATACAAAAGAAATACTTGCCACTGTGCAATGTGAGTGGATATGCAGTAATACGTTTGTATGTGCAACGAATTATCGTAGCCTATGTGCGAAATAAACACAAAAAATTGATTTCTCTTCATTTATATATATATATATATAATTATTGAACAGCGAACTGGAGCCAAATATTGGAGGAAGCGGTTACTGCATCATTTTCAGATCGTGCCACATGATAAAGCTGGAGAGACTCAGGAAAAGTTAATTCGGGCCGATCTCAAAGCCAAGATGTGACTTCCAGACTGTCGGTGAAAAGTATCGAAGAAAGAATTTCGTAAATTCAAATGATTAAATGAAGGGAATATTTACACACATGGCTTGGGATACAGAGGCCATAGGAGGCGACATAAAGTTTTAAACTGGAAAGTGTAAACTTTGTCATTCCTTACAGATGCGAAATTCTGGGTGGGGCGAGGAAACAGACCCAGCCCACAAGGTATCAGAGTCCCTGACGAGAATGGAAAGGAAGTACCACTACGCCGGTACGACCGTAAGACCATTGTCCTCACACTGCCCGGAGACCTCACTGTGTTTGATATCGGCCATTTTGGAGTCTGGTGCGAGGCGTTTACTGTAGACTTCGGTCACATTCGCATTCCACCTGGATTGAACGTGCCGCCATCTCTGAAGATGCTCGGTGTCGCGCCGCAGGTAAGCTGTGAAATTCACTGACACAGATTTTGCGTTGCTTCTGCAATCTAATTCTAAATTCTTATGTCAAAATAAACAAAGCCATTATTATTGTTATTATTATTTTGGACATTGCATCCATTGTTTCGCGTCTCTTCAAACGCACCGCTTCGGAAACTGAAATTGTTTCCATTACCAGGTAGAAAGGGCTCTGTTCAGTTTGGCCCGTCAGCAAGAGGTAGTCTCAATCACCGGAAACCGAAAGTAAAGTCTGCCAGATTACATAAAGTTCGGAAACCATCAACAGCGAACATTATGTAGAAATTCTTGTCCGCCGCTGAAGATTCATTCATGTGACTGGCAATGTCCAAATTAATAATCATGTATTACTTACGAGATCGGGATCTTCAAGAATATGACAAAAAAAAAAACGACGCCACTGTTTTACATTGCAATCAGTAGCGACTATGTGCAGGTCACATAGTATCTTGATAAGTGGGCTGTTAAATGACGATATACGTAAAACAGAAGTGCGATTTGCTCATTCACTTTATACGCTCCGGCGCAAAATCGTCTTGGAGAGGGACAATTACGAAGGCCAGTTCCAAGCTGACAGACCAACAATGTTTCATCCTCAGGTTTTTTAGCGACGCAGCTGTAGGTGCTACCTTCCAAAGCGCCAAACAAGACGAAATAAAAGTGCGTAATTATAGTTTAATTATGCACTTTCATTCACAGTTAATTAAGGAGGTTATAACCTCAACTAAGAGCGGAAAATTTCTCACGGATTTTTCACGGCATTTCCAATTAATCACAACGTAATGCAGACCGCCAAGTTCTGAGGACTATAGGGATTGGTAGCACTGACAGTACTGAAGGACATTCATTCTCTAGTAATATTTCTAACTGTATACATTTGAGAAGGGGTTTCAAAGACCATTTGAATATGATTCCTAATTCTCATCTTTACACAAGAGAAAGCCTCAAATTAACACCCGGACTTTTACTAAAACCAAGCTAGTTATTCATTATTAAACTTGTGATTACATAGGCGAATCTTTCACCCCACAATATTTTTACCCATACTTAACCCGGTCGATGTTCTGCAGACTTACGGTGCTGGACTTGCCTTGCTTAATGAGCATCAAAACCGTTCACAACGACATAGCAAGAAGATTAGAGGGTAAAAAAAAAAGTTAAGAAATTTCAAAACCTCTTAAAATTATTTAAGGTAAAAGATCACATAACTTCTAAGAATATACACTGTAATTTAGACTGGAAAATATTGATTCAAAAACTATACAAACATAAACGAGTAGGCCAATATAACAGACTGGTTCAGTGCTACTTAATAACATTGTTTCAACTGAATACGTTATAAGGTTATAGGGTCGTGTGGTAATCCAAGGCTTTTATGAATTGTGATTACGCCAGAATTCGGAAGGAAGTTCCTGGCCTATTTTACAATACAATCCAACATTCTCATACATCAGCGGTTCTTAAACGTTGGAACTCAAAACACAATTCAGATGTTATTGTTTTTTCGCGGTACTCTAGAATCAGAATGGTTAAATAAGACTTATAATACGCGTATTATATCTGTTATTTATGCCATTTACTTTATGAGAACATAAAAATATAGTAGCCCAGAAAGACTGTCGTCCGATAAAGATATAATTTTAAAAGTTTAATTTAATACGTAGATCGCCAAACTTGAACACTGGCGCCACCTATCACGTTACTCCCAACACCTTTACCAACTTGTGTTTGCGTGTATGAGAGGAACGTTTATCAGTTCAACATTCTTGAATTTGGGAAATTCATATTTCGTTTTCTACAACTGTGGCGAACACAAGCGTATGATGGGGGGGGGGGGACAAATTCCCGCGTCCTCAATATCTTTTCTTCCTAACAAAAGTTTTTTGGCTACAGAGTTAAAAAGGGGCAAATAAATAAATTGGGGTGATAGGAAGTAAAAGGGATGCATGTATATTTAGGACTGTTTCAAACCAATCTTCCCCTTCTGTCTTGCTTGACGCTTTGACTTGACTCCTAATAAACATGGTCAATTTTACCGCTTCCTCCCCATCATAACTAGCCAAGTTACGCCTATGGTGGCGAAGTCCGCTGCTCTGCACACTCATGATTAGCGTCCAACCGAAGTCGTTCGGCAGGTTGCATTCCTCCGGTCGCGTGAAAGAAGGCGCTATTTTCCCCTCAGTCAGGAGAAGTCGTGTAGTCAAGCAAGCTTCCGGAGCTGATTTACAGCAAAACGCAATGAAACATGGTAAAATGGGTGTGTTACCTTAGTTCTGCCTCAATCAAGGACATGCAGATCTGATACATGCACAGCAGAAGGAAAGCCTAGACCGTCAGCCACAACTTAATTTGTATCAGTTATTTGAAAAACTTACTTCTATGGGTTGTATTTAAATTCTCTTTCTTCAAATACTTCTGTTGTAACTGTTTAATGATGATTTTCCCAAAAGCCGTAACATGTAGCAAACAATAACCACTAATAAGTATTAAGTTGTGGCTGATAATCTGTGCTTTCTTTCTACCTTTACGTCATCCAGTATCTCATCGGAGACATGATCGACTGATTTATGTTGCCGTGAGCTTCTTTTTTAATTCGCGACTCCCCGTGTGTCGCAGTTTTCAGACTTAAAAAAACAGCAGTTACAACCACCCGACTTCGCTTCCATTATCCACTGCGTCGGTTTCCGCTTGGGGCCATTTCGACTAGAAAGCCAGCTATAAAATTTGGGCAGCAAAAGGTCTCGTTCTTCTTGTCGAACATAACGCGTGTTACGACTAAGTTGTATTACGTAATTTACCAGCTGGAAAACAAATAAGCGGCAGAGGTGGACGATGGCACAGCCAACTTCCCACCCAAATGAAGTTAACGACAATATTCAGTCAGAGTAAATTAAGTATCGCAGGCTCTATGAGGAACAGAATTTTCGCCATATTCTCATGTATCAAGCTGTATGAGGGACAGTGCATTCATCGTCTTCGCATACTCGAAAACCTGGACGACCGCATGCCGAAACGTTTCGTCGGTCACTTCTGCAGCCTTGCCGATCCATTGGTACTCCTCAATTTTGGGCGTACGCTGTGAACTACTGGGCTGCCAACCCAAATTCAACCCATCAACGCTACGCAAGCAAACATTCCAGTTGGCAGATAATGTGGCGGAAATAAGGGCCCCCCTCGTGCTGCGAGTTTCACTGAACGTAGTGACAGAGGCAGTGAGCCACCATCTTCACGTTCAAAGTAGCAGGCACGTCCGTAGACCCGGAGGTCTTTGTGCACGGCTGGATCAACGCGCATTGACCTCTGTTGGTACCATAGCAGGAACACCTCGACAGTTACCCAAGACGCCGCCTGGCAACGGCACCACCTCGACCAGACGACTCTATATTACCTACCAACACACTAAGCTACTTATCCTGACCGTCACCGACGCCGACCTTTACGTCTAAACCCGTTCTAGCTTTCGAAGACACCGGAGGAAAACTGAACAAGAATTGTCCACGCCAATGCAACAATTAAATAGACCAACGGTTGTATTGACCTTCATTTAGATTTGGGCCTACAGGTTGAATTTCTTGGCGTCCCTTGGTCGACCGCCGTGACAGGACCCATCATCAAGCTGCACTTTTTTCTTTACGCAAGTTTCTTGTAATGTACGAAACCGCCCCATCAAAATCATAAATGAGCCTTACGATGAAAGGCATTTCGGCCGAAAAACAAAACGGCAACATCAAATCCTTGTCGACAGCTGTCGTAAAAACGCCATGCCGCTGGACGTCCTATGTATCTACCTGGCAGGTATCCGAGAGAAATCCGGCAATCTACAGCCATATACGAACCACATCCTCGTCTTCACTTATTTGCCGCCCGTTGAATTTGACACAAGATCTTCACCAAATCGACAAAGTCAAGATTGAGGGAACGCTTCCCCACGGCACCACGTCAAATTGTGACAGCAACTACGTGTCTCCCCTAAAATTCTTCTCCAAGAAGAAAGACTCCTGGAGACCCTGTGCAGGCTACCGAGTCCATGGATTTCGCACCCTACCGGACCTGTATCCATTCCGCTATATCCGGAAACCTATAGACATCCAACATGCAAAACTCCCTTCCCACTTCTCTGATATGCCTACTGCATGTCACGTGTTTTGGCGCCAAGTTGCACAACGCGAAGCCCTTCAACCACCCCAAACAGATCCTCAGGGGTGACAAAACATTCACCATTAAAGTGTGTGGAGCCGCAGTAAAGGTAGCCGGCGACCACTTAAACCTGGCATAGGCACTCCGCGTAAATAGTAAACACGTATCGCCACCAGCTAGCACTGGAGGAGCCACGACCCGTCGCTGATGGCGAGTAGGCTTTCCAGATTTTCTAGGGCTTGCATTGGTCTCAGCCGGCTGTTGTACATGGCGAATTCCACTGACGGGAGCTCTTGGCACTGATATTTGAAGGAATGCTTTTCGGTCAATCACAACCTTCCCGTCGGATGAAGAAAGGTGGATTTCTCACTTTGGCCATGTGGAAATTTCTAATACACTATTTGACATCGTAGAAACGCAACCTTCTATAACCACTGTATAATGAAAAGTAATATAGTAGTAATATTTTTATGTATCGTGCGTTGGCTTCCTTTTACATAAGACAACCACATCTTTGGAAGTTCAAACCACTGACCCAGGTGGAAGGCTAGAGGAAGTAACTTTCGGTATTATCAGAGGCAAATCGGCAGACAATATAACCAGACATCTATTTACAACACACGTGGAATTCCATCATATAATCAACAAATGAATTTCATAATAAACAATTACGATTTAATAAAACAGGGTTTTCCGTATCATAGTGTCATCAGCAGCAGCGTCATATCACAATTACAACATTCCATTAATTTACGGTGAATTAATGTTTTGGGGAATTGAAATACGTTACTCAATTAATTATCAAGGCGTTATAAGTGTAATTACTAAGTGCTGATCGTTGACCGCTAACCCAGGCTAATGGGTAGAGTACGTATAAAGTGAAGCATAAAATGAATTTTGGGGAGTAAATTAATGTCTTTCCAACATATGACATCCTGTAAGTGTGAAAACTGCGCTCTTCTGGATTATTACGCAGCGAGTAGTGATATATTCTTACAGACGTTTCGGGCCCGAAAGTTTGTCCCGAAACGTCTGTAAGAAAATACCGCTATACGCTGCGTAATAATCCAGAAGAGCGCAGTTCTCATCTACTTTGAGGCGGAAGTCTGATCCTGTAGATGCTGATTTCATGAAGAGCATAATTATCTGTACTCTTCACCAAATATTATTCGGGTGAGAAAATCAAGAATAGTGGGATGGGATGGGCATGTAGCACGTATGGATGAGGGGAGAAGTGCATACATGTTTTTGGTGGAAAAACTGAGGGAAAGGGACCACTTGGAAGACCCAGGCGTAGATGGAATAATAATATTAAAATCGATCTTCAAGAAGTGGAATGGGAGGCCATGAACTGGATTGATCTGGCTCAAAGTAGGAACAAGAAGCGGGCTCTTGTGGGTGCGGTAATGATCCTTCGGGTTCCTCAAAACGCGGGGAATATCTTGTCTAGCTAAGAACCTGTTATCTTCTCAAGAAAGACTCTGCTCAGTGGAGTTAGTCAGTTAGTTATTAGCTGTGATTATGTGTAGGACTACGCATAGACGCAATAGGAATTTGAATATGTTTTGTAAGTAATGTGTTGTTATTGAATGTGAATAACCCTTGCGCTGTAACACCACCGATTTGAAAGTTACCTTCGAAACCAAATAAAACGCCCCTCTATTACAGTAATGTCATACTTTCTAACTGGGAGAATTGCAATATGTAGGCTGATCTAGGAAGAGAACAAGTATTAACCTAAATACTAAAAGCTCGTTGACACCCTCAGTCTCTTATTGAGTAGGCGGAGTTTTCTGTCAGCTGACGTAAGCCTATTGTTCATCAAAAAGAATGTTGCTTACTCCGAACAGGCTGTGGTAAAGTACACAGCCATAAGAACTGCGAACACACCTCACACAAAAATACTGAAATTTTATTGTGATGCGCCACGTAGGTGGACTTCATGACTAAACTTGAAGTATGAAACAAGCGGCATTTTATGTATGTGCTAAAAGAGTCCGACGAAGCTTAATATACGATTAAAGAGGACAAAAGAACAGATTACGGAACTATGATTACTCTTACTAATAAGGCAGGCAATGTACGTATAAAGTAACATTTAGGTGCGTTCACGTAACCATTGTTGCCGTTCAAAGGCAATAAATATTACATCTTATGTTTATTGGACCGTGCATCATTGTGATAGTTGAAGAATAAAAGGCCAACTTGATGTCACTTGCTATTTTATTTCACTTTTTATGAGCTCAACATGTTTCGGAAATTAATATATCCATCATCAAGAGCTTGCGACTATTCTGTTGAATTACCACATTGGTCCTATTGTTCTTGGTTCGATGTGTGTTGGAGTTTCGGTGTGGTTAGGTTGGAGTGGTATCCGTGTTGAAGGCTGAAGCCTGCAACAGCAACACGGATACCACTCCAACCCAACCACACCGAAACTCCAACACACATCGAACCAAGAACAATACGACCGATGTGGTAATTCAATAGAATAGTCGTAATCTCCTGATAATGGATATATTAATTTCCGAAACATGTTGAGCACATAAGAAGTGAAATAAAATAGCAAGTGACATCAAGTTGGTCTTTTATTCTTCAAATATTACATTATATGAGTATGTGTCTGTAGCCTTGCCTTACTTGTCCGGCATGCAAACTGCACCTCTTCTGCGTCGTATTATAATATTATCAATTACTTTCGTTAAACACAAAATGTGTGTTTTGATTTTCTCTTCTACTTTCGTCTGCAGCATTTCTCATTCTACGATGAATTCCGCGACATATTATCGTAAATGCACACACGTCTTTGTGTAATGTGGCCGTAAAGCTTGTCAGATTTTAAAAAAAACTTTAATTTTCCCCGACAAATTTTCGAAAAATCCTCAAATGATAAATTTTATGACAAGACGGCCAGCGACAACTGAGTTATTCTATGCAGCCGGACAAACAGAATGACAAATCTGAGTCACTTTTCGCGATTTTGAGAAGGCGCTTAAAGAAACAACAGTTTGCAACCGTAACACAGATATTCAACTTTATACTATTACTTATTTGAATTTCCATAACCCATAATTGCCCAAAAACGTGGTGAAAATCATTAGAAAGCGCCCGAATGCACGATCAAAATTTTACGAACAGCAAAATGGCCTTATAGCGACATACGCCTGTTCTT
>Ga0123355_10015459_pt1 | contig 11992 bp, 12 predicted proteins | sample TergutEmb28metaG_3_FD_89872 | JGI IMG/M metagenome (GOLD analysis project Ga0123355, IMG submission 89872) | Embiratermes neotenicus P1 segment gut microbial communities from Petit-Saut dam, French Guiana - Emb289 P1 | ecosystem: Host-associated > Arthropoda: Insects > Digestive system > Gut ... | reverse complement strand
TTGCAAACGGCTGATAATTTCTTTCTTTTGAAGTTCGAGTTCGGCTTCGATAAGTGCTTTGTGCGAAACAACAACGTTTTTGTATTCGTGGTTGATTTTCACCACTTTGAATTCCATTGTTTTGCCCACAAATACATCGTAATCGCGGATTGGCTTCACGTCAATTTGCGAGCCGGGCAAGAATGCCTCGATACCGAAAATATCGACAATCATACCGCCTTTTGTACGGCATTTTACAAAACCTGTTACGATTTCTTGACTTTCGAGCGCAGCATTCACTCTGTCCCAAGCGCGGCTTGCGCGTGCTTGCTTGTGCGAAAGGAGCAATTGCCCTTTTTTATCCTCTTGGCTTTCGATATACACTTCTACTTTGTCGCCGGCTTGCAAGTCGGGATTGTAGCGGAATTCGCCCATTGAAACAACGCCGTCTGATTTGTAGCCGACATTAACAACAACTTCGCGTTTGTTTATCGAAATCACAGTTCCTTCAACAACTTGTTTGTCCTTGATAGCGTTCAAGGTGTTGTCGTAAATTTTTTCTAATTCGGCTTTCGATTGAGTGGTCAATGCATCGCCTTTTTCGTAAGCATCCCAGTCGAAATCGGCATTGGGAACATCTTTTACAGCAGGTGCCGGTTTTTCTGCTTTTGGTTTTTCTTCTGCAACAGGAGTTTCCTCAACAGCGGGAACTTCCTCAGCAACAGCAGTTTCTTCAACAACAGGCGTAGTTTCGACTGTTGGTTGAATTTCTTCGGTAGGAATGTTTTTATTCTCTTCCATTTTTGAATTAAATTTTTACTAATAAATAGTAGTTAGACATTATATTGCTTGAAATTTGAAGGTGCAAAGGTAGGGAAAAAAATGGAAAATGAAAATTAAACACCACACAATTTTTCTCAAAATGAATTACATAGGTAAATATTTCCAAAATTAGAAAAAAGTAGTAATTTTGCGTGTGGTTAAGAGTCAATAACAATAGTAGAACGAAAGTGGCACTAAAAAAACAAAAATCGTAACTTGAAATTAATCTGACAAATATATTTAAAATGAAGTTGAAAATTATATTATACCTTTTTTTAATTCCATTAAACTTAGTTGCTCAACCGGGTGATCATGGAGCTTCACTAAGGCGTTTTGCAGAATTAACTGAAAAATTGAAAACAGACGCTAACAACTATGAATTGATTTGGCAACGCATTACTGTAAGTCGTTTTCACGACAGACATTTCGATATGTACACAAAAAGTGGAAGCCATTTAGATAGAAGGCATTCTTTTTTCAAAAACTTTAATGAGTTACTTGATGACTTAAATAAATTGATTGACAACAGTGTCGTAAATAAGAATTATAACATTGCTAAACTGAAACTCCTTAGAGGCAGAGTGTATTATTTTTTAGGCGAAACAGACAAAGCGTTGGAAGATTATTTAGCCGCACTAAATACTCCCTTTAAAAGTTCTCGCGTAAATGACAAAATACTGATTTCCATTGCTGCCTATTATTATAATTTAGAAGAAAATCTTACACAAGAAAATGCAAAGCAAGCACTGATACATATTAATAGGGCTGCTAATCGCACTACACCATTTGCTTATGAAAGAGAAAGAAAAGAACTTTTAAGATTTCTTGGAAGAGAACAACAATTAAGAGCCTTCTACCAAGAACTTATTTTAGCAGAATATAATAGAAAAAGATTTGTGCATAATACTAGAACAACAAGTTATATATTTAACAAAAACAATGCCTATTTTGGTACGTTAAGCAGAATTAATGATTTAGCCAAATTTTATAATGAAATACAAAATTATGAAAGGTCTAGATACATTACAGAGCGATTGATAAGATATCTTCCGCCAGATGATAACGGACAGCCATATAAAACTTTTCCCAGAGAAGAATTACGCAGAATAGCGGCTGAAGAGTATAGCAAAAGATTTCGTAATTTGCATCGTAAAAACGAATATCAAGAATTATCTTGGGATTATCAAGATTTGTCAGATTTTGTAGAAAGTATTACAAGACTTGCCAGATTTCAAGGAAGGCGCTAAAAATCTCCGCCCGTGCAAGTTTGTAATTTGTGCGCCAAACAAAAAACATAGGACAAAAAAATATGGAACGAAAATTAATGTCGGAATTGCTGAAAATATAACAGTATGGCAAAAATAACAGTAAAAAACACAGACTTAACTATTATTCAAATCAATGATGCCGATTATGTTTGCATTACCGACCTTGCTCGGTATAAAAATGCAGAACATACGGACGATGTGATAAAAAACTGGATAAGAAATAGAAACACGATAGAATTATTGGGAATATGGGAATCTTTGCACAATCCAAATTTTAAACCCGTCGAATTCGACGGGTTTAGAAAAGAAGCAGGATTGAATGGTTTTGTAATGACTCCAAAGAAATGGATTGAAGCAACAAATGCCATAGGTATTATTTCCAAATCGGGACGATACGGTGGAACATACGCCCACAAAGACATTGCATTGGAATTTGCTTCGTGGATTTCAATTGAATTTAAATTATATTTTCTCAAAGAATTTCAACGCCTCAAAGAAGAAGAACAAAAGACAATCGGTTGGTCGGCAAAACGTGAATTGGCAAAAATCAACTATCATATTCATACTGATGCCATTAAACATAATCTTATTCCTACCCAACTGACATCGCAACAAACTTCGATTATTTATGCCAACGAAGCCGATGTGCTGAACATTGCGCTATTTGGCATAACTGCTAAAGAATGGCGTGAAACTAATCCCAATCTGAAAGGAAATATCCGCGATTATGCTACAATCAATGAGTTAATTTGTCTTTCAAATATGGAAAATCTAAATGCTGTTTTTATCAACGAAGGACTTCCGCAACACGAACGATTGATAAAATTAAATCAAACTGCTATTCAACAGATGAAAATTTTGTTGGAAGTGGAAAATAGAAAAATGTTGAAATAATTTTGAATGAATGAAAAGAAATATGGAACGAAAATTAATGTCGGAATTGATAAAATGGAAAAGCAAGAGCAACAGAAAACCGCTCTTGCTTGAAGGTGCGCGTCAAGTGGGGAAAACCTACTTGTTGAAAGATTTTGGCAAGCGATATTTCAAGAAAGTTGCATATATTAATTTCCAGAATCCGAGCCGCGAAATAAGAGAATTATTTGATGGCTCGATAGAACCGCGTAGAATTGTCGGAATGCTCGAACTCTATTTGGATATGAAAATTTCGGCTACGGATACATTGTTGTTTTTTGACGAGGTGCAGGAAGTACCGCGTGCTTTGACTTCGCTCAAATATTTTTGCGAAGATGCTTCCGAATATTTTGTGGTTACTGCTGGAAGTTTGTTGGGTGTTTTCTTGCATCAAGGCACTTCGTTTCCGGTTGGGAAAGTTGATTCTTTAAAATTAGAGCCGCTCGATTTTGAGGAATTTCTTTGGGCAAACGGTCGCGAAAAAATGCTCGATTATATTAAAGAAAATCCTTTTGAAAATCAGTTCAAGGAAATTTTTTACGACTTGTTCAAATATTATCTTTTTACCGGCGGAATGCCGGCTGTGGTTGCCGACTGGATAGAAACGCGCGATTTCGACAATGTCAAAATCAATCAGGAAAAGATTTTAAATAATTACCGCAACGATTTTAGCAAATATACCGACAATACTTCTGCTATTCGCATCCGTCAGGTTTTCGAGAGTTTGCCCGCGCAGTTTGCCAAGAAAAATGACAAATTTCTTTACGGAACGGTAAAATCGGGCGCGAGAGCGAGAGAGTACGAATTGGCAATCGAGTGGTTGCTCGATGCCGGAATTGTAAGGCGAGTGAATAATGTAAAAGTTGGCGATAAAATTCCTCTCAAAGCCTACGCTGACCCTTCGGCGTTTAAACTCTATTTTTTGGATATTGGGTTATTTCGTTATCTTGCCGATATTCCTTTTGAAGTAATAACCAATAAAAATGCTATTTTCGATGAGTTTAACGGCTTGATAGCAGAACAGTTTGTGTTGCAGCAGTTGGCAAAACATAATTTATTTTTTTGGACAAGTGAAAAAATCAGCGAAGTTGATTTCGTAATGCAGTATGGAGCAGATATAGTTCCAATTGAAGTAAAAAGCGGCACAAATGTAAAAGCAAAAAGTTTAAAACAATTCAGAGAAATGTATTCCCCAAAAATTAGTGTTCGATTTTCATTGAAGAACACACATTTAGATAATGATTTGCAAAGCATTTCTTTGTTTGAAATATTTTTATTTGAACAATTACTTGATGTTCGTGGCAAAAATGTGTAAAATCAACACAGTATTCGTGGCGAAAATGTGTAAAACAAACACAGTGTTCGTGGTAAAAATGTGTAAAACAACCCAATTATTCCCCCGAAAAATGTGTAAAATCAATGCAAAACTCGTGCGGAAAACGTGTAAAGCAAAGATATTCAATAAATTAAAAATATGAACGAAAACCAACAAAAAACCGCTTCGACGGACTCTAAATCCGTTTTTGGCGACAAGAAACTTTTTATCGAAACATACGGCTGTCAGATGAATGTGGCTGACAGCGAAGTAGTTGCTTCGATTATGCAAATGGACGGCTTTGTGATAACCGACAAAATTACGGAAGCCGATGCCATTTTTGTAAACACTTGCTCAATTCGCGACAACGCCGAGCAAAAAGTTATTCAACGGCTGAAATATTTTCAATCGCTGAAACGAAATAAAAAAAATCTGATAATCGGCGTCATCGGCTGTATGGCTGAGCGCGTGAAAGAGGAGTTGCTGACCGAGCACAAGGTAAATCTCGTTGTCGGTCCCGATGCTTATTTGGATATTCCGAATTTGATTGGCTCGGTTGAGCGAGGCGAAAAAGCAATCAATGTCGAACTTTCGACCACCGAAACGTACAGTGATGTACTTCCTGCGCGTATCGGAAACCCGATTTCGGGTTTCATTTCCATTACGCGCGGGTGCAATAATTTTTGCTCGTACTGCATTGTGCCGTACACGCGCGGCCGCGAACGAAGCCGCGATGTGGAAAGTATTTTGAGCGAATTGCGCGATTTGCAGGCGAAAAATTACAAGGAAATTACTTTACTCGGGCAAAACGTAAATTCGTACTGCACCGAGCAAGATGGAAAAACGGTTGAATTTCCCGATTTGCTCGAAATTGTAGCAAAATCCGCACCCGAAATTCGCTTCCGTTTTATGACTTCGCACCCCAAAGATATGAGCGACCGCACGCTCGAAGTGATTGCCCAAAATCCGAATTTATGCCGATTTATCCATTTGCCTGTACAATCGGGAAGCGATAAAATTCTTGATTTGATGCACAGAAAATACATGCGCGAATGGTATTTGGATAGGATTTCAGCCATTCGCCGAATAATTCCCGAATGCGCTATCGGCACAGATATTTTTTGCGGTTTTCACAACGAAACGGAAGCCGACCACGAACAAACACTCTCGCTGATGCGCGAAGTTGGTTTCGATATGGCTTTTATGTTCAAGTATTCCGAACGTCCCGGAACTTTCGCCGCTAAAAATCTACCCGACAATGTGCCGGAAGAAACAAAAGTTCGTCGTTTGAACGAAATTATCGCTTTGCAAAACGAACTTTCGGCAGAAAGCAATCGCCGAGATATTGGAAAGACATTTGATGTATTGGTCGAGGGTTTTTCAAAACGCTCGAAAGAACATCTTTTTGGTCGCACATCGCAAAATAAAGTAGTCGTTTTTCCGCGTCTTGGCAGAAAAATCGGCGAAACGATAAAAGTCAGGATTACCGATGCTTCGTCGGCAACCTTGCAAGGCGAAGTGGTGAAGTGAGTATTGAAGTGAACCTTAAAAATTCTCTGTGGCTCTCGGTGTTAATAGTTTTTACAACATTATGCAACAAGCATTTCAACACATACACAATTCTCTTTCGGGAATTTACGACGATTCGGAAATCCGAAATATCAGTTTTTTGCTATTGGAAAAACTGACAGGATTTTCGCGAACTCAATTACTGACAAACAAAAGTACAATTTTTTCTTTTGAACAACGACAAGAATTTGAAGGATTTGTCGAAAAATTGAAAAAAAACACTCCAATTCAATATGTTTTGGGCGAAACGGAGTTTTACGGCTTGCGTTTTGCGGTTGATGAGTCGGTTTTAATTCCGCGCCCCGAAACAGAGGAATTGGTCGAGTGGATAAAAAACGACTGCAAAAATTCGGCTTCTTTGCAAATTTTAGATGTTGGAACAGGAAGCGGTTGTATTGCTGTTTCGCTAAAAAACGAACTGCCTTTTGTCGAAATCACAGCTTTTGATGTTTCGGAAAATACGCTGGAAACGGCACGAAAAAACGCGGAACAAAACGATTTGCAAGTTGATTTTCAGCAAATTGATATTTTGCAAGAAAATCGTTTTTCTCAAAAATGGGATATAATTGTGAGCAATCCGCCGTACATTCCCGAAAAAGAGCGAATGAATATGCAAAAAAATGTTCGCGAACACGAACCGTCGATTGCACTTTTTGTTCCCGACGAAACGCCGTTGTTATTTTACGAAAAAATTGCACAATTTGCACAAAATCATTTAACCGACAACGGAAAACTGTATTTTGAAATTCATTTCGATGCGGGAAAATCCGTAATGAATTTATTGCGAAGCCTGAATTTCAAAAACATTGAACTTCGTAAAGATTTGAGTGGAAATGATAGAATGGTGAGAGCGGAAATATAAAAAACAAAAAAGCAACAATTTTATTGCTGCTTTTTGCTCCCCCTCTTGGACTTGAACCAAGGACCCTCTGATTAACAGTCAGATGCTCTAACCAACTGAGCTAAGGAGGAATTTCAACATTTTTTCGAAATGCGTTTGCAAAAGTAATAGGTTTTATTGAAATATGCAATATCTTTGCAAGAAAAATTTGAAATTTTATATGAAAAAAGTTCTCGGAATAGGTAATGCGTTGACAGATATTCTTTTACAGGTAGACAATGATGCTGCATTGGAACAATTGAATTTGCCGAAAGGCTCGATGCAATTGGTTAATGAGGAAAAACAACGCGAAATTTCCGAATTGTTGAAAGATAAAAATCCTAAAATGGTAACGGGCGGTTCGGCTTCAAACACGGTAAACGGCATCACGCGCTTGGGCGGAAAAGCGGGATTTATCGGAAAAGTGGGCAAAGACGAAATCGGCAGTTTTTACACAAGCGACTCGCTGCAAAATGGCATTCAGCCTTATCTCGCTGAGTCGAAAACGCCTTCGGGTCGTTGTCTCGTACTTGTTTCGGATTGCGGTGAGCGAACGATGTGTACTTTTTTGGGTGCTTCGGGCGAACTTGAAACGCACGAATTGCAAGCGGAGTTATTTGAAAAATACGATATTTTTCACATCGAAGGATATTTGGTACAAAATCACGATTTAGTTCGTCGCGCCGTACAGTTAGCTAGAAACGCTAACTTATTGGTTTCTATCGATTTGGCAAGTTACAATGTCGTTGCCGAAAATCTCGATTTTTTACAAGAAGTTGTTGCCGATTATGTTGATATTGTTTTTGCCAACGAGGACGAAGCGCGCGCATTTACAGGGAAAGAGCCGTTGGAAGCCTTGAACGAAATTGCCGAACAGGTTTCGATTGCTGTTGTAAAAACGGGCAAAGACGGCTCGTTTGTAAAATCGGACAATAAAATTCATCGCATCGAAGCGCGACTGTCGAATTGTGTTGATACAACAGGTGCGGGCGATTTGTACGCAGGCGGATTTTTGTACGGATTGGCGCACGGTTATCCGCTTGATGTTTGCGGAAAAATCGGCTCGCTTGTTGCAGGAAATATAGTGGAAGTTTTTGGAGCAAAAATGAGCGACGAAAAGTGGGAAAACATCCGAAAAGAGATTGCAAAAATGTAGCAAAGTGTTTTCAATTTTGAAAATTATTTTTACCTTTGCGTTTGTCATTGTTTAATTCACAGAGTTACAAAATTACAGAATTACAAAGCTCAAAACATTCTGTAACTCTGTAATTTTGAAAAAAATAAGCAGATGAAACGAAAAGTAAATCCATTTTTTGTTGCGTACCAAATTTTGATAATAGTTCCGATTTGGGCGGTTATAACTTTTTGGGCGGCGGTATTTACGCTGATTCTTTCGCCCTTTTTTCCGAACACGAAACTGTCGTATTTTCCCGGTCGTTTTTGGGCGCGGTCAGTATGTGCGCTGTCTTTCGTTCGCGTAAAAATACACGGAATGGAGCAATTAGACCCGAAAAAATCCTACATTTTTATGCTCAATCATCAGAGTTGGTTCGATATTTTTGTGGTTTACGGTTGGTTGCCGTTCTTTTTTAAGTGGATAATGAAAGCCAGTTTGCGAAAGGCTCCATTTATTGGTGCTGCCTGTGCTGCTGCGGGACATATTTTTATCGACCGCAACAGTCCGAAAGCGGCGCAAGAAAGTTTGGAAAAAGCCAAACAAGAATTGCAAAAAGGCGCGTCGGTTGTTATTTTTCCCGAAGGAACTCGAACGCACGACGGAAAATTGGGCAAGTTCAAGCGCGGAGGTTTCAAAATAGCTACCGATTTGGGATTGCCAATTGTGCCGATTACGCTTCACGGATGTTTTGAACGAATGTCGAGAAATACGCTCGTGGTAAATCCGGGAAAAATAGAAATGTATGTACACGAGCCGATTGACGTTTCGGGATATACGCAAGAGGATATTCCCGAACTGATGCAGAAAGTTCGAGAGATTATAGATATGTGATTTCAGTTATCAGAAATTAGTTGCCAGTTTTCAGTTCATTGTTCTGAAAAACTGACAACCGACAACTGATAACTGACAACTGAAAATTTAATGATAGACTTCAAACCAATTTTATTGTCCGACAAAAAAGCCATTGATGCGTGTTTGTCGGGAAATACTTATCGCACTTGCGATTTTTGTTTTGCCAATATGTTTGCGTGGCAAATAATGTTTAAAACAACTTTTTCGATTATTCAAGATACGCTTTTTATTCGCTATCAGTGTGCTGCCGGTGCGCTTTGCTACACAATTCCTGTTGGAAAAATGCCTTTGTACAAATCGCTTCCAATGATTATACAAGATGCGGAAGCAAACAATATTCCGTTCAGGATGAAAGGAATTACGGTGGAAATGTGGGATGAAATCCAAGAAGTGATGCCCGATTTTTTTCAGTTTGCGCCCGACCACGCCAACAACGAATATATCTATTTTTCGGAAAAACTGATTACGTTAAAGGGGAAAAAACTGCAAAGCAAACGAAATCACATCAACCGCTTCAAAAAAGATAATCCCGATTGGCATTATTTCACGTTGTCGTCGCACGAGGAACTGCACGAGTGTTGCGAAATGCTTGACAAATGGGAAGACCTCAATTTACATAAGACAGAGGAATCGTTCCGATACGATTATCTCGCGACAAAAACAATGCTCGAAAACTTTGATGCACTCGGATTACGCGGCGGATACATTCGAGTAAATGGAAAAATTGTGGCTTTTACCATTGGTCAACCGCTTACGGAAGATACATTTGTAATACACGTTGAAAAAGCATACAGCGGAATAAACGGAGCGTACACTATTGTCAATCAGCAGTTTGTCGAAAATGAAGCCTCTGATTACAAATACATTAACCGCGAGGAGGATATGGGAATCGAAAATTTACGCAAAGCCAAAGAATCGTATTATCCCGATATTTTGTTGCAGGAAAGGGTTGTGACGCTAAAATAAGGTCGCTTTTGCATCAATTGTGTCAACTTTCGTCTTTCTCAGTTTGATGGAAAGCAAAAATAGCCAATTTAGATTTATTTAACTAATAAGAGGATAAGCAGGTCGAATTTTACAACTATTTTTGCAGGCAAATAAAAACAATTCTTAAATTCAAAAAAATAAAAAATGAAAAAAGTGATTTATTCGATTGCGCTTGTAGGTGCAAGCATATTGTTGTTTTCTTGCAATAGCTCTAGACAATGTACGTGTGAAGTGGTAACGGATATACCAGGTATGCCTCCAACAACGACTACTATAACAACTACAGTTGATGGCAGATGCTCGGATGGGAACTCAACTGTTAGTTCGATGGGGATGACTATCACAACAACTTGTCGCTAATTTAATTGAATGCGTTACTGTAAAGTAACGCATTTTTTATTCTTCAAAAATGAATAATGTTTGGAAACAAAACACATTATATGCCTGTAAAGCATTGGTAGGCGTTGTTTTTTGTGTTTCGGCAGTGCTAAAATCGCTTTCAATCGAGTCGTTCGAGATTTATATTTTTAGTTTCCAGTTGTTTGGACTGAATTTTTCATATCTTGTAGCGCGAATCGTTATCTGTGCAGAATTAATTCTTGGGCTTGCATTGTTGACAAACATTTATAAAAAAGAAACTTATATTGTTTCTTTGCTTTTTCTTTTGTTTTTTACGCTTTTTTTGTTGTATGTCTATTTTTTCAGAGGAAGTGAAGAAAATTGCCACTGTTTCGGAGATATTATTGAGCTAAAGCCACTGCCTTCTATTTTTAAAAATCTCCTGTTTATTGCTCTTTTGCTTGTTTCTAAAAATGCGTCGCCTTTTTTGTTTAAACGCGAAAAAATAATCGGCATATTGCTTTCTGTTGTTGTGTTTTCAGTCGTATTTATCGTTTCGCCACCCGATAATTGGTTTTCGAGCGAAGGTGCTGAATTGAACAAAACAGCACTAAATGATGCTTTTGCAAAAGGCATATTAGACGAAAATGACTTCCTCGACGGCGACAAAATTATTTCTTTTTATGGTGTTGGATGCAGATATTGTAAATTGGCAGACAAAAAAATCGAACAAATTCTAAGAAGACATCCGGATTTAAATATGGATGTTATCGGAGTTTTTTGGGGAACAGAAGAAAATTATAAAGAATTTATCGAAAATTCGGGTGTAAATTATTCGAAAACTTACCTTATCGACCCTATTACTTTTTTGAAAATTACGAATGGAACAATGCCCGTAATTCTTGTAATTAGAGATGGAGTAATTACAAACAAGCTGAAATACAGAGATATAAAAGAAAATGCATTTTTGAGATAAAACTCAATCTACGGGCATAAAAACAAAACGTACAAACCACAAAAAACAAACTAATTAAAAATCAACCATATACATCCTGCCGACAAAAAACAAATTGTACACGCTACTTTAGAGCTTGTAAAAATTGCTTTTTTTTAGCTCTGTTGTGCGCTGTACTTGCAGCATTGCCGATATAAAGTACTCTTCATTGTTTTGAATTTCCATATCGCCATCAATCCACAATTCGCCAAGCAAATAGCGCGTTGCTTTTTCAAGTCCAACTTCCGGCATTGCTGTCATTACACTAAATTCGGACACTTCCGTTGCCATAATCGGGCGAAGCACACAAATTTTGTCCTCAACTTCAATCACGCTCAACTTGCGCGGTGCATATTGTTTTTCCCACGCGGATACTTTTTCCTCTCCGAAACGATTAACAAGCAAGTCGCGAGCGGGATTTTCTAAATTTTCTTTTTTCTTTTTCATAAAAAATATTTTTTAAAGAGCCGTCGAAAGTCGAAGTAATCAACGACTTGAACGGCGAACTAATCAATTTTTATCGTGTTTGTAAACTTGATTTTGAAGCACTGAAACGCGAAATCGAAACATCAATACACGCACGCGAATTGCACGCACACAGCGGCTATATTTACAAACACCCAACGTTTTTTTCGCCTGTACAAAGGGCTTGGGCGGTGTGGTATTCGGCAAAAACTTCGTTTGCGTCTATAATTGACAATTCATTTGGTTACGACAGGAAAAAAGGACAAAAATCAACACAAATTCGCAATGCAAAAGAAAACTTTACCGAAACACTTAAAAATCGCCTTGAACACATTACGATTGAATGTGATGACGCGCTGAAAGTGATACAAAGGTTTGACTGCGATGAGGCTTTTCATTTTATTGACCCGCCCTACATTTACAGCGATATGGG
>Ga0123355_10015458_pt1 | contig 11993 bp, 9 predicted proteins | sample TergutEmb28metaG_3_FD_89872 | JGI IMG/M metagenome (GOLD analysis project Ga0123355, IMG submission 89872) | Embiratermes neotenicus P1 segment gut microbial communities from Petit-Saut dam, French Guiana - Emb289 P1 | ecosystem: Host-associated > Arthropoda: Insects > Digestive system > Gut ... | reverse complement strand
TGTTGTAGCTATTAAGATATTTGCATTTAAGTTACTAACAGGAATAGTACTTGTTAGTTGCAATCCTGCAGTATTGTCAACAGCAATAATGTGAAATACATTATCTGGTGCGTTTGTAGGAGCTGCATTTATTGCATCAAGTAATTGCTGATGATTTGTTACTGTTGCTGCTGCTCCTATTATGAGAGGTTCTATGTCTATGTAGCCTTCTGCTAAAGTAACTTCTACATTATTTGAGGAGTTGTCATTGTGACAACTCCTCTCACCTGTGATTTCTCTAGTTTCTGCGTGAGTATTGTCAGCATTTTCATAGGTGTAAGACCCTGGGTCAGAGCCTGAGGTGACGCTATTGGCAAAATAATCGTCACGTGTTACTTGATTAGTTGTAAGTGGTTCTTGTGTTTGGGTAATTACTGATTGTATTGCATTTGAATTTGCTGTTGCGAAAAGAGGGAGTCCAAGGAGGAAAATTGCTGCGATTGCTAGGATTAGATGTCTAGAGGACAGACATCGGGGCAGCACATACTTAGTTTTTCTAGGAAAGCCCCCCCCCCCCAGGTAATTTGTTTGTGTTTAGTTTGGCGGTCACTTTTGGCACCTTTCGGTCTTATTTTATGTCACTGCGAGCCTTTGGTCAGGCTCTGTAGCTTGATTTTCAGGCTACCACTATATCATATGCGGTAGTATTATATGTGATGTGTTTAGTGCTTTTATTTGTTTGCTTACTGTCTTTCAGTTAAATCAGCCAGGCGGGGATGCACCAATTGTTTTTGTCTATGGGGAGGATATCGGATGTCAGGCTTACGACTGCTCCGTTGCCGATAGTTGTTTTTAGGTGTGCGGTACCCGAAAAGATGTCTTCTTTGGCTGGTTCGTGTTCTATGGGTCTGAGAACAGAAAAGTGGCTTGTTGCAGCCTTTGTTGCGGCACTTTTCTTGATTTCGATGGGATTTACCATTCCGTCGCGTGCGATGATAAGATCGATCTCTTTCTTATTACTATCTCGATAGAAGTAAAGCGGAGGTCGCAGGCCATTGTTCAGGTAGCTTTTGCAAATTTCAGAAACTACCCAGGTCTCAAAGAATTGCCCATCCATTGCTCCCTGTTCTAGTACTTCTGCGCTACTCCAGCGAGCAATGTAAGCACAGAGTCCTGTGTCTAGAAAGTACATGCGTGGTGCTTTTATTACACGCTTTAGAGCATTGTTTGCATAAGGAGGAATGAATCCGATAAGGCCAGACGATACCAGAATTGACAGCCATCTTTTTGCTGTTGGTGCAGAAATTCCCGTTTCGCTTGCCAGTGCTTCATAGCTTACTGTTGTTGCAGTTCGCGCTGCTACTACACTAATAAAGTTCAAAAACGACAGTTCATCTGCCACTTGTAACAAGTCCTTGATGTCTCGACTGATATATGTTTCAAGGTATGATTCATAGTATTCGCTGCGACCCGTTGTGGGTACTTCGTAAAGACGCGGCATAGACCCTTTGAATATGCGGTCAAACACTTGCCTTAAATTCATAGGCTGTGCCAACTCAAACCTGCGCATTAAGTCTTTTGGATCCACCGTGAACTCTGGAAAGTGATGACCTGAAACTTCGCTGTTCGATAGGCCCAGCATACGAACCACGCCGACCCTACCCGCAAGTGATTCTGTCACCTTGCTCATAAGATGGAAGGTTTGTGAGCCTGTTAGCCAAAAGTCTCCACTTTGCTTGTGAGTATCTACGTAGATTTTGATGTAATCGAAAAGCTCGGGAGCATACTGCACTTCATCAATCAGCACAGGTGGCGAGTAGCGCTGTAGAAACAGCTCCGGCTCTGTTTTTGCTAGTGCGCGAATCGTTGGATTATCCAGAGATACTATCTTTCGATTATCGTCTGCCATTTTGGTCAGCAGGGTAGTTTTACCCACCTGCCTGGGTCCTGTTAGCAGCAAAACGGGAAATGAGCTGGTAATTTCCTGCAGGGTTTTTTCAATTGTGCGCTCGTAATACACTTCAACCCTCTTTGCAAATCGGTAAGCATCTTCTAAAATATGCAAATCTAAAATCAAATATTATTTTTACATACTCTATTTCATGCGTCAATCATCAGCCATTTGCAATATTTTATAGAACGATAATCGCACACTAAGGGCTTCAGTCTTTAGGTCTGCAATTCCTGCGTTAAGATTACTGACATTACTTTCTTCTTTGCTCTGCGCTATCCCAGAAACTGCTTCTTTGCCTTATTGAAGGCTGATTTGCTTCCCACGCCTGCGTGGACGTCGAAATTGTTTGCACCTTCCATTGTTGCGTTGCTGAGTCCTGTTCGCTTTTTGACAAATTGATCCACTACTTGCATGTTTGCCATGTCTGTATTGGTGTTTACCTCATGCAAATGTCTGGCGCCCGCATTGCGGTACTTATTGTAGATGTAGAAAAAGTAGAATGCTCCCAGCAAGGGTAGTGCAAAAACAAATTCGGTCTCGAGGAAAGGCCAGAGGAGCAAAGCCATAATCAGGCCGAGTAGTCCCAGCAATGCAGATATAATCGAAAGTTTTGGCATGTGGATGGGCACACTTCCCATTGTGCTTCTTGTTCGGGCGTTTACTGCTACATAATGCAGGATTTTCCTGCTAGGACTCTTTACTTGCTGGTAGCTGTAGAGCCACACGGGCAGATATGCTGCTTTCCACTGCTGACCCTTGATGTCGAGTTGCTCATTTCTCCAACAAACCCCTCTGTCATAGGCAGTTAGGGTACTATTGGCACTGTGACGAGCGATGTCTTTTGCCTTTGTTTCTACAAGGCCTTTGAGCTGTTCGACGTTGACATCGCGCTTTTCTGACGCAAAGCCTTTGAGGAAGTTCGCGCTCCAACGCACGCAATTTTCGGTGTCAAAAGGCATGATGGCATTAATGATGTTGTTTGTTCTGTCAGATGCACCGTGGTCTAACTTTGCGGTGTTTGATTCGACAGTCAGACCCTTGACAGCAATGTCAAAGTCGCGCTGTACATTGTAGAGGTCTGCATCATAGCGTGTTTGTTGGTTGTTGCCGCTGCCAACAGTATACTTGCGCACCAGTACTTCTCCCTGCCCCGACAGGTTAGAATGCGCATTAACATCAACTACCATGTAAGGCAGATAGACTCCCAATATGTTCTCTGTACAGAATTCCTTCTTGAACTTTGGATAGGCAAAGAACTTGCGCTTTGCAACGAACTTTTCGATCTCTTCTCGTGCGCCCTCTTTGCGCACAGCAAAAGGCAAAACAGCATCAGGCACAGCGCCGTTAGGAATTTGCTCGTTAAGCGACAGGGTATTGCGACACCAGTGACAGCGCGCCTGTGCTGACTCATCGGTATCAATGACAACCTCTGCCCCACAACTGCTACACTTCAGGGTAATTATACTTTCTGCATCAGCAGAAATGTTCTTAGCCCCTGAACCGATAACCTTGCCTTGCAGCCTGCTAATATCTGTCTCGAATCCCCCAACTGCTTCTGGCTTAAAATCCGCACGACAGAAGTTACAGCGCAACTGCCCCGTATCAGGATTAAAGGAAATGTCAGTCGCCCCGCAGCTGGGACACTTGTCCTGTCCGCTTTCTCTACCCGTGTGAACTACACGCGGAGTAGCAGATGCAGCGGGCTGCCCCTGCCCCTGCTGCGATGGAGCCTGTCCATCGGCTCCGCCAGTTTCATTTGCTAGGGGCTGTCCCGTTTGTGTGCAAAAATTCTGCGGAGACTGCTGCGTTTGTGCTAGCTGTTGCCCTGCTGGCTGCAGGGGCTGCCCTGTCTGTGTGCAGAACTGTGCTGCTCCCTGATTGCTGTTTTCCTGCATAGTCTTATCCCAATAGTTTATCTTTTTGCGCGTCAAAGTCTTCCTGGGTGATTACCCCTTGATTCAGCAAGTCCTTCAGCATCGCTATTTTTGTGTAAGGGTTTTCCTCGGCTGCTGCCTGCTCAGACGTAGCACCTGCAGCAGGTGCGGGTGCCGCCTGCTGTCCCGTCTGCGGGCAGAACTGTCCTGCTGGTTGCCCAGCTGGTTGCAGGGGTTGACCTGTCTGTGTGCAGAACTGCGCACCCGGCTGTTGGACAGGTTGCCCTGTCTGCGGATCAAATCCACCAGCTACCGCTGGCTGTCCCTGAATGTTTTGTGTCTGCGGAGTCCCTGCTACTGGTTGCTGCATGCCACCCATAACGTTGCCTGCAGCGCCCATACCCATGCCCATAAAGGCCATGCCCATGCCGCCGCCTGCACCACCGGGATTTTCGCCGGCCGCCTGCATACCGCGGGCAACTGACTGCTGCATAAAGGCATTACCGCGAGAACCAGACAATGCATCGGCACGTCTCACGTCACTTAACAGTGCACGAGTATCCTCATCGTATTCAATAGCCTTAATGGCCACTCTCTCGATAGCAAGACCGCGGTCACCACGCCAGTGATAGGTTTCTTCAACAACGGTAGATAATGACTGGGCAAAGCCAAGTTTGTCGCCCTGAATATTGGTAATGCGATTTCCCTTATCGGGATCATTTGTGTAGTTAGAAAATGCTGCTGCAAGACTCGCCACTACTTCTTTGAAAAGTTGCGTTGCCGCGTCATTGTTCGTGTCCTGGAAGTCAAACAACGGCGCATTTGGCTGCAAGAAGTTCACTGGTACAAAATTCTTCACAAACAAAATCGGGTCAACAATTTTCAAAGTGTAGGTTCCCCGAGTCATCGCCCCAACTTGGGCACCCAGATAGGCATCATCCCAGTGGATTTCTGACTGCGTCCCAAAACGATTATTGGGAATCTCTTTCAAGTTGACGTAGTAGGCAAGGTGTTGTGCACCGGGCTGACCGCCAAACTTGAAACGATCCCAGGCCTTGGGGATAGTAGATGCAAGAATACCGTCACCCGCAAACATTGTCCGCGAATTAACATCATCTGAGTTAAAGGTATATCCACCAGGTTCTGCAATAAGGCCTGTAACGGCACCCTCTTGCATCGTAATCAGTGCAACGCCCTCAGGAACAACAATCCTGCTGCCATTGCTTATAATGTTCTGTGAGCCCTTGGTGTTTGCTCCACGTCCTGCGTTAGTACCGCGTGGTACCGCTTCAAAGAGCCCTGTCGTAGCCGTAACACCGGGTCGTGGCATCAAATAATCTAGCCATTGGTCGGCAAAGGTTCCGCCTATTGCTCCTCTAAATGCTCTAACAAATCCCATCTTAGCATGTCCTTTCAAACGTTTTATTCAAAGCTATTTTCTGGCTTTGGTTAGCCTAGCCTTGACTGACATATATTTTATCTTTCACTGCTCTCAATCTTAGCGCATTGTTGCAGCCGACTGCTCTTACAATTTGGACAAGCTAGGAATGCGGGCCAGACGAACGGTGACGTCTGCGAGGCACGCGCGTCTCAGCTGTTGAAGCCGTATCTTTCCGTTGCTGACCACCACTCTGCTTGCCATCTTGAACTTTTCCTTGTTGCCGAGCCTGTCCATTACTCGACTTGCCACTCTGATGTCCCTGTTGCCCCTGCTGCTTGGAATTCTTGCCACCTGACTTACGTCTGCGCTGACCGCGCCTATTTTCTTGCTTTTGACCCTGCTTTGCCTTACCGCCCTTGTCATTCTGATTGCCCTGGCTGTCTTGCCCACTGGCTTGATTCTTTTGTCCTTGAGAACCATCGTTAGGTCCCCGCTTGCGACCCTTGCCGCGGCGGCTGCGCTTGCGTCCTCCTCCTGATGACTGCTGCTTTTCTGCCCCATCAGAAGCATCCTTGTCACCTTTACGACCACCACGGCGGCTACCGCGAGAAGACTGCTCACCGTTATCTACGGCAGAACCAGCCGCACGATTTGAATCCAGGCCCATGTAGTTCAAGCCCTCTGTTGATAAAGTCGCACTGCGCGCCTGTCTGGCATCTTCCTCAAGCTGTGCAAAGTCATCTGGCGTAATGGCACAGGGACGTCCTCCGCAACCCTGCCCGTCACCTTTGCCACCGCCCTTACCACCGCGGCGACGATCCTTGCAGCACATGCGCGCAAGGGGTACCATCATGGTTTCTCCCGGCTTATCAGGATCATCATTCCTGAATTGCAGTTTTACTGACTCGCGCAAAGCATCACGCTCAACTACTTTTCCTCGCCCACGTGGCGTATCGATGAACGCACCCTTTTTGGGGGAACGATTGTTGAAGTCCTTGTAAGCCTCGACCTCATAGCGCAGACAACACATCAGGCGTCCACAGACCCCTGAAATTTTACTGGGATTAAGCGGTAGACCCTGCTCTTTGGCCATCTTGATAGAAACGGGCTCAAACTCGCCACCTAAACGCGCACAGCACAGCACTTCCCCGCAGTGACCCAAACCGCCCGTCATGCGTGCTTCATCACGCACCCCAACCTGACGCATTTCGATACGGCGATGAAAGTGTGCCGCCAAATCACGCACCAATTGGCGAAAGTCAATGCGCTCCTCCGAAGAAAAGTAAAAGATCATCTTTTCGCGGCCAAATAAAATCTCAACATCTGCTGGTTTCATGTCTATCTTGTTTTTCTCGATGTAGTCACGAAAGACAGGCATGGCTGCAAGCTCTTCATCTTGCAGTTCTTTGTCACGACATATATCCTCATCACCAGCTATGCGCAACACAGGCTTGAGCGGAGCAGGCAGCTCACTTTCCTTGACCTCCCAACAGGCAAGCACACAGTCCCCCATCTCTGTACCACGCTCTGTCGAGGTTATGACTTTATCGCCCACTTTAGGCTCAAGTCCATTGGGATCAAACCATAGGGTTTTCGAGTGGCGAAAGCGCACACCAACAACCTTTGTCATTTCGCCTGACGCCTTATTTGATGCCTGAGCACATGCCTGATCTTTGGACTGCTCAACATCTTTATCCAGGCTGTCTGTCTCAGACATGCCTTCTAGTTCCTGGGACATGTTATGACCTCTCGTAAATCAAAAAGCAGGGCTTCGGTAAGCAGTTCGACATTTACGTTACGTGCGAGCCGCCTGCGTGCCACTGCAATGCGTTCCTGTCCGTGGGCAATTTGTGCCGGATTTAGTGCTGCCTTACCCTGGGCATTGTGCGTAAGATTGCGCAACATATCGACTGCATCAATGTTTATCATGCCAGCATCTGCAACCTCGGCTGCACCATCGTCCACACCGCTGTTGCCAGCACCTGCGTCCTGCAGGGGGGTTCCCCCATCACGCACGGCAATGCGCAAACAATCAGCAAGGAGTGTCGAAAATACATTAAGCACCATCATTGTCTGACGTGCCTCAAAAGATGACAGCCTTCTTTCATTGTATCGTTCCAGCTGCTTTAGCGCGACCGGATCAAGCAATTCCTTGCGCGCAATAAAGTCAGCTTCCATCACTGTACGCATCTCTTCAACCGAATCAAGTGCACTACGTAAAACCTCACGTACCATGCAAAGCACGTCCAAATCATCTGCCGTCGCCAAATCTCGAAAGGCGCGTAAAACGATCTGGCGTGATTCCTGCTGTTTAGGTGAGCTCAAATAGTCACGTGCCGCAGCTACAATGTAACCGTTTGCCGCTAGTGCAATATCTGCACGCTGACCCGAGATGCCCGTTTTTGCATGCAGTACCTGACGTGCACGGTCGGGACTAAGTGGTCTGAAACGATAAATCTGACAGCGGGAACGAATCGTTGAAAGTACGGCTTCCTGGCTTGAGGAAAGCAAGATGAATAGGGTGCTGTCCGTTGGCTCTTCAAGTGTTTTTAGAAAAGCATTGGCCGCACTGGTGTTAAACAGGTCAATGTCGCGAATCACAAAAACTTTACGCTCTGCTTCAGCGGGGGCAAGCTGTACTTGATAGTTAAGCTCACGAATTTGTTCGACCAGATAGCCGCCTGCACCCGCTGGTTCAAGTATTTGAAAATCGGGATGTGTGTTGTTCTCAAGCCGCGTGCAAATCCCGCAGTCACCACAACCATCCTCAGGGCACATAAGCTGTGTTGCCACAGCACGTGCCGCGTTAATCTTGCCCAGTCCCTGCGCACCCACGAACAGGTAGGCATGCGTTAAAGTATCAGATTCAAGTGAATGTTTAAGGGCACGAACAACGCCGTCTTGCCCAATAACTTTATCCCAAAAATGCTGAGCACATTTCTTACTCATTGAATTAAATCTTCCCACCTTCATGTTGAGTTGAGGATGAAATCCCGGTTGACACGCTTCCTTCTGGGACGCAAGATCCTTCGACTGCGCTCAGGAAGGCAGAATGGCTGAACAAGTCATCAATAAGGCTCTGAACTTCTGCGGCGATAACGTCAGTGTCACCCATCGCATCAACAACTTTCACGCGCTTAGGCTCCACTGTGGCAATAGTCAAAAAACCCTCACGTACCTGCTGATGAAATTGCATATTCTCACTCTCAAGACGATCAGGAGCACTACTTTGCGTAGCGCGCGCCAATCCAACCTCAGGTGGCAGATCGAGCACAATGCTCAAATCAGGAACAATTCCTGCTGTCGCAAACAAGTTAAATTTTTCAATATCTGCAATGTCAAGACCGCGCGCATACCCCTGATAGGCAGTTGTCGAATCAAAGAAACGATCACACAGAACAACGGTGCCTCTTTCCAGGGCAGGCTTGATGACCTCCTCAGTCAGCTGCGCGCGAGCAGCCTGATATAAAAACAACTCTGCGCGAGCAGATAGCTCACTATTCTGCGCATCAAGCAATATCGCACGGATAGCCTCACTAACAGCACTCGATCCCGGCTCTCGCAAAGTCAAAACTTCATGCCCCGCAGACCGCAAAAATTCTGCAAGCATCTCAATCTGGGTAGACTTACCCGCGCCCTCCCCACCTTCAAAGGTGATAAAGACTCCGTCCCTCACTTTCCTGAACGCAGTCGAAGGATCTTGCGTGCTGGTACTGAGCGTATACACGTCATCGCCCAAGACATCCCCTGCAACAACCACAGGGAAATCGTGTAACTCAAGGCGCATAATCGCTTCTGTTCCCAGCTCTGGCCACGCAACGAGTTCGCTCGCCACAACGTGCTGTGCCAGCAATGCCGCTACTCCCCCCACAGCAGCAAAGTACACCGCGCCGTGTTCACGTGCAGCTACACCATACGCAGCACTACGTGCACCTTTGCCTAAAGTCACCAGCATACCCGCAGGCATAAGCGCAATCTGGCCCGCATCCATCCGCTTTGCTGTAGTCGGCCCAATCGATCCAAAGGGTAACTCAGGAACACCTGAATGCGGTGGAGTAGGCCCCGCAAAGAAAACCAGCTGCCCACTCAATTGCTTAAGCAGCTCAGAAGCCTCATTGACAGCACCGTCGCCAGTTCCCGTCATTCCGGACTTAATCCGAGATCTTGATGCTGACACAGTGTCTCGCGTCAGCCCAGTATCTGCACTCACACCCTGAACAAGCCGCGCCAAAGAAGCATCGCGCAAGGTATAACAGCTGCCACTCAAGCGCAATTCATCACCAGCTCGCAAGCCAGCAAGCACGTCCCCAGACAAGGGGAGCTGATAGGACTTTATGTTGCTCATTTCTGGGGGTCTTCCTCCGCACTTTTTGCTTCACTGCAATTTCGCCTATTCCAGTATAAAGTTTTAAAGCTGTAGAGTGCCGCTAGACCTACAATAATTGCAGAAATAATTATCGCGGTGCGCGGTCCTGTCAGAGGCAGATACAGCAATTCCTCAACCCCGACAGCAGAGAGACCCCGTCTGACATGGCCACTAATCAAGTCACTAATGGGTGTCATGATGACCAGAGAGGCTATCATCGAAATACGCATTACACTTTCTGCAGCTGCCAAAATGAGTGCACGATGTTCCTCGCAAACACTTTGCACTATGTAATTGAATCCTGTCAGCATAACAATTGCAACGCAAATACCCGCAGCAACAGCATATGTACCTGCTACAAAATACTGCTCGTTAAAGGCAAAGCCTACCATTCCCGCAGCAAATATTGCCATGAACAAAGGAAAGGTTACGCGAAAGCCAAGGTACTTTTCAAGGCAAGGAACTAAAGCTGCGCCAATGCCCAGACCAATGCCAACAAGAGTCAGCAAAAATATCTGACGCGAAGCAGTCAAGGCACTAACCCACGCTATCGAATCCAGGAGCGGAATACTGCCCTTAAGCGAAGCAATATAGGTCAGTCCGATGGGTAGAACTGCGCCACCACCTACTATGGCCACTGACAATGCAATCAGCAAGGTACGCAGCTCAAAGCGTGTACGCAGAAAGCGCAAGGACTCTCTGACATCTTTTCCGATGGCCCTCCCCAGAATTTTCCTTGTGGTGTGAAAGCTTGAAGTCTCTCTGTCATCAGAGCCATCAGTAGTCCCGCGACCACGAAGGGTAAGCAGCAACAATGCAGAAGCCACAAATGCCCACAGGTTAACCGCATAGCCAATCCCTGACTGCACAAACAAAGGAGTTACGTCGAACAAAACCTGCAAAATATTGGTCATATCGTGCTGAATCATCCACAAAACAACTTGTTCGAAAACGCGCACAACAGTAGCCGCAGTCGCAAGCCCCACAACCATAGCAACACGCTGACCCACTACCATCGCATTTTCCGCAGCAATACGATCCTCTGCTTCTGCAATATCAGAAATTAAGGCATTGCGCGCAGGCCAGTAAAACTGACTGGCCGATTCCATTAAAAACAACACCAGATAAATGAGTGGTAAGGAATTGCTCAGAAGCAAAACAACAACCAACACCAGACGAATCAGGTCAGAACACAGCATGACTACACGACTGTTAAAACGCTGCGCCACAATACGCGCCACAGCTGAAAACAGCAAAGACGGCACAATCTTTGCAATCATAATCCCCGCAACAGCCATCGATGACCCACCTGAAAGCTGCAACACAACAGGAATCAAAATGCCAACAATCAGCCAATCGCCCATCGAAGAAATGAACTGGGCGGACCAAAGCCTTCTAAAGGCAGGATTTTTCACCAAACGACGATAGTCACTCATACCGTTAATAATACCAGCTAAAAGTGGGCAGAGCCTGTCCATTAAGGACACACCCTGCCCACCTCCCCATACCAATCAAGCTAAGCCACTTTGGCAGAATAAGGCTCAATACTGGCAAGCTGTTCAGACATAGCAAGCTCTGCAATCTGCATATCATAGAGAGCCTGAGAGCGTAGCCAATAACCCTTGCTTAGCCCAAAGTATTTTGTAAGGCGCAAATCAGTGTCAGCTGTGATTGCCCGTTTACCTGCCACTATTTCACCAATACGCGTAGCTGACACCCCAATTTCTTTTGCTAAACGATATTTAGTTATGCCCATCGGAATCATAAACTCCTCATAAAGAAGCTCTCCAGGCGTAACAGGCTCTATCCTTCTTTCCATACATATCACCACCTTGTTAATGATAGTCCACTATTTCGACTCCTTCAGGACCCTTAGATTCCCACTTAAAGCAAATCCTATACTGGCTGTTAATTCGAATGCTGTACTGTCCTCTTCTGTCACCCCTTAGCATTTCAAGTCGATTTCCAGACGGAATCATCAGATCTAATAAAGTAGTGGCGATTTCAAGTTGGTCAAGCTTTTTTCTTGCAGCTTTCTCTATTCCAGCAAAACGCTTCACATAATAAAGATTCGCGAATCTTTCAGTATCTTTATCTTTGAACGACTGAATCACGACTATATTACCGTGTTTCGTTATTAACGTCAAGCGTTACTATTGATTCCACGGGTAAAATTTGTCTCATGGTAATGTCCTATCTGTTAGGAAAGTGTACATTACCATCATGCTAACAGCCGACCCTTAAGACCCGATTAAACCTTGATTAAAGCTCGCTTAAATTTGCATAAATCAGCAGAGCCCGTCCATCCCCGACACTCTCACCTCAGTCATCTCGCACATCCCCGTCATCCCGGACTTGACCCAGGATCTCTGCACTCAAGTATCAGCATCGCGTCAGCCCAAGCAACACTCTCACCTCAGTCATCTCGCACACCCCAGT
>Ga0123355_10015457_pt1 | contig 11993 bp, 6 predicted proteins | sample TergutEmb28metaG_3_FD_89872 | JGI IMG/M metagenome (GOLD analysis project Ga0123355, IMG submission 89872) | Embiratermes neotenicus P1 segment gut microbial communities from Petit-Saut dam, French Guiana - Emb289 P1 | ecosystem: Host-associated > Arthropoda: Insects > Digestive system > Gut ... | reverse complement strand
TCTGCAGACCAAGGCCCCCCCCCCGCCGCCCGCGCGCCCCAAGAGGCTGGGGAAACCACGCGCTACGCAAAAGGCCCCCCCCCCCCCCCACTGCGCTCATTTCAATCAACCAACACCTAAAAATATGGCGCCAACAACCAAACAGACTGCTTAGACGAAGCGGAGAAAACAAGCAATTATCTCACATCACTATTATAAACGAACTGTAAGATAGTATCTCATTTTCATCTAAGACAATAGCGTTCATTAAACGGCTGCGGCTGCTGATGCTCTAATTCCAGTGATAGTCTGCAGACTGTGGTCCAAGACAAACACACACTTTGCACAGTATTTGTGTAATTAACTTTCAGATAGACTTACAGTCGCTATATAAACTGGTCACACCTAACGGCGGCTAGATCCAATTAGCGGGAACATGCGGTATGTCTGCAAGTGGCAAGTCAACGGCACGTGAAGTTGGAGGTTTGTCCTACGACAGCACGGAACAGGGTGAAGACCGGATGACAGGCTCCAAGCACGGACTTATGGCGGTGTGAAAGACTTCTGCTACATACAATTTAGTTACAAAAAAAGACGTTCTGATGAACGGCCCAGTAAGTTAATTTGTGGGATCACAAGGCACGAAAACAGCTGCATTTATATAATGTTTTCACCTCACAAAAGACCCGTTCCTACAAATTAATTTCAGATACGCTATTGAGGTTTAAGCTGTGTGCAATAACAAACATCAGACAACCCAAAACTCTCATTACGTAATTGCAGTTTCTTCGTCTACTCAAATAAGTAGGCCCAGAGGGGTCGAACGTGTAGTACGAAAGGAAGCACAAGACGGTAAAAAAGGTAAATCAGTCCCATTAGAGGCCCGAGGTGCCAAGAGGGTTCCAGGAAGTTAAGGTTCCCAGATTAAGTGACAATGGCCCAGAATAGTGGTAAGGTTGTCAGCCTTATGCACCGGCCGTTTTTACCCCCAGGAAAAACCCCTGGTACTCATTTCTGCTAGAGGCTGAGTCGATTCCATGACCATTGTGCGATCGGCAGGTTTATGTCAATGAAAAATTCCAATGACACCATCTGGAATCGAACCAGCGATCTTCCGATTTGTAGCGCAACACCTTAACCACTGTGCCACTGCGGTCCCCGTACAAGACGGTACGTACACAAAGTGTTAGACGACACTGTCACTCCCATCACACAATATCGTGCGTCCACCATATTGTTACTGCTGACTGTGGGAAATTTAAACAATACGACGAAGAAGTGCCTTTTAATGGTATAGCACCCATGCACAATTTGAAGGCTAAATTCAAGCGCCTGTAAAAGGAATTTTACAGTTACCGGTCGTTCAATCAGTCTGTCTGTCTTTATATCGAGTCGCTACAGGGGTTCGTGACCACATATTTAGTTTAGGCCTGTGGACTACTTTGTCTGCTCTGGGTAAATGACCAACTTGATGCACAATTACGGTACGTAATAATAAACGTATTGTATAACGTAATTGTGCATCAAGTTGGTCATTTACCCAGAGTCAAACCAGGATGCACGGTCAGCAAAACATAAAACACTTTGCGTTATCTATAAATAGTTCGTACTTCACAGAGAACACAATTTGCTTCAATTAGAAAGGCCAAACAATTAACGCCGTACACGGAAATAATCGCAGTTTATTGTAAGAAACACGGGGAACACGTACCTCCATCGCGTGGGTAAACTGTAGCCTTCAGTTCGAACATTGCGGTACAAATACTAACAAGATTGGCAATGTACGTATAACGTAACGTTGAGGCTCATTCGTGCAACCATTGTTGCAATGGGAAAAGCAATAAGTATTATTTATTCTGGACGTGTGTTTGTAGCCTTAGGTATCCACAATGCAATGCTCATGTTTCATATTGTCATCTGCGGCCTGTCTGGCTCTAAAATATGTTTTTATACATTATCTCACAAACAGCACGATTTTCGAAAAAAAATTATTGAACATAAAATGTGTTTTGTGATTTCCTCTACAACTTATGTCTGAAACATTTCTCAATCTAAGAAGAACTGAGCGAGATATGACCAAAAATGCATATTGGTGTTATGTAAAGTACCCGTTATTGTTGTAACATTTTAATGAAACTTGAGTTTTCCCAAAAGATTTTCGAAAAATATGCAAATACCAAATTTCATGAAAATTCGTCCAGTAGGAGTCGAGTTGTTATATGCGGACGGACAGACAGACATAACGAAACTAAACTCGCTTTTCGCAATTTTGCCAACGCGCCCAACAATTATTCTACACAGGGGCATATTTTATACACATCGCTCACTGCGTTCCAACGTTGAAAGGGAAGCGCAAATAAGCCTGACGTTACTGACGAATATCCCGAAAATATCAGCAAGGACAGCTGATGGCACAACGAGATTCGTACTGGGTGCCTCTCGGAAACAAGTCATACATTATTAACACTTGCCTTCGCATGTCAGGGAAGCCATGGAATAAACACCAATAAACCAAATGCCCTGAGAAAAGAGTAGGGGCGGACGATGTATTTTTAGAAGGATGTCAGTTCGGAGAAACATATGACGGCACTAGAAAAGTACCTCAGGTGATCCATTATATCGGCCATTTTGTGTGTAGGCCTACAGCCCATACCTGCATTGTGAGGTTAACGCAAGCCACATTTTACCTGCCAAAAACATCAGTCTAGTTTCCACACAAAACACTGTGTGTCAGTCGACCAAAAGTTAGGCAGAATAGACGATACAGTACGTCATAATGTGGAAACAGTACTGCGAAAAGGGACTATTGGTGTCGACATGTCTGTCTGTCTATCTGTCTGTCCGTTGTCATGGAAATCGAGAAAATTCACGTATCATTAACACCCGACAAGAATAACGGGTACTCTGCAATAAGACATATGGCCATTCATATTATTTCTCTGAATTCATTTTGTGGGCCGGATAGCTCAGTCGGTATAGCGACTAACTACGGGCTGGACGGTCCGGGATCGAATCCCGGTGGGGACGAGATTTTTCCGCCCTCCAGACCGGCCCTGGGGCCCACCCAGCCTCCTGTAAAATTGGTACCGGGTCTTTCCCGGGGGTAAAGTGCGGCCGGGGCGTGCTGCTGACCACTCACCACCTTCTAGTGCCGCGGTCATGGAAGAGTAGAGCTATACCGCTACCCACCCTCTGGGCCACACCAGGCCTGTAAAGGGATCACCCACTCTGAATTCATTTTAGAATGAGAAATGTTTCAAACAAAATTTGTACAGAAAATCAAAACACACATTTCATATTCAGTAACTTTTTTTTCTGAAAGTCGTGCCGTTTATGAGATATTGTGGAAAATATTGTAGAGACAGAGAGGCCACAGATGACAATATGACGAATACGCCTTGCATGATGGATAAATGAGCCTACGAACACACGCTCAAAAATGTAATACTTATTGCTTTTGCACTGCAGCCTCAATGTTACGTTACATGTACATGATGTGCCTTTTTACTGTACGCATCGTTATAAGTGTAACCGACCGTCCTTACAATACAAGTAAGCAAGCAAGCAATATAATTGGAAAAAAATAACACAATATTGCAATACAGTATATAGACAGCATAGGTCAAGTAAACAGTAGATTATTAGTACTATTATAGAAATATTTTAATATTCTGAAGAAAAAAATTCGACTGGAATCCTGTAATGTAAATGCTGCACCTGCATTTGATGCTGGGTGCTACAGAGTGACTTTGTGGATGGCCAAATTGTCGAAACATGAGCTAACTTACTAAAACATTAATTATTATACGTCAGCACAACTATTTTTATTATACTAGGCTACATGTTTCGACCTTTTAAACGGTCATCTTCAGTCCTTCTAACAGACTGAGTCAACAGATGCTGTGTACATTTTGGGATCCCAATATGTTTACAAAAAAAAAGAGCTAACTTGCAGGAAAAAAGTCCGTAAAAATGCACACCTGTATGTATTACGGTCACGAGGAAGAATGACTGTCGGTAGCTCACTCAAAAGTACAAACTGAGCAACAGCGAATTTAACGGCGACGGAAGCTTCACCTAGGGCCTAACCCTTATAAGCTGACATTGCTGATAAATACGTGACCTTGAAAGAACAAACAGGAGGGTGTACCTGTAAGGTTCAACACTTACATTCGGTACGTAGGAGGTCTGACCCTCTACCGAAATATCGGATATCCTAAACGAGGTTTTCGTGCATCTCTCCTAGCAAACACCGGGTTAATGCTAGGCCACGGCTCTCCAGTTCCGAACCCTTACCTAGTCACTACTCCGTCCATTCCGATTTGACACTTTAGAACCTCTGCAGTGGGTACAGCATTGCTGAAAAGGCTACACATCACTGCAAACATTACAGTGGTGTGTTGCGCTGTCTTACTCCACGGTCGCTGATATTTACAGCGATAAATAATGTTCTGGAGATGTTTCGAGTAAAACAAAACATCATAAATCTTGTACAAATTGACTTAGTTTGAAACGCGCTGCGAATTCCAATAGAGTGGGTAATAAAATGTATGAACATATCCACTAGGAGAACATAAATCAATTTCCAATAAGGCTAGAGTTACAAAAGTTTAATTTACGTCGTGACTTCACGAAATGTGAATCTGTACATACATTAAGCTAAAACAGAATCTTTACCTTCTTTAGGCAACTGTAACAGGAAGGAAAGCTACACTGAGCTACAAGCAATTCTTCTACCCCGCGTGTCTTAAGGACACAGGGCAGCGTCTTCACAAACCTTCCGTTTCAATGACGCGGAAAGAGGCGTTTTCCTCGTCTGCCTATTCGTTAAATCTACTTGGATTCGTTTATAAATGAACGTTCCAAGGTCGAAGACAAGCTAGGTTTGATGGTGCAAACAGAATTAACTTAGGTGAAGGTCGAAATTAAACAGCTGCTAATTACGAGGGTTATCCAGAAGATAAGTTCCGTTTGCGAATATTGACGCTGCAGCGCTGCGGTCACGATGGTGCACATGCGTGCCGAGTTTGTTGATTCTGTGGCAAGGCACGGACGGAATTTGCACACATTCGAACATTGTTTACGCCTCGTGCTGTGTGTTTATAATGTTTAAGAAAATAGATAATCCCGCCGCATGTGAAAACGGTCTGTAATCCGTTTCTTGAATGCAAAGAACATGACACCGGCTGAAATTCATCGTCAACTTTGTGACGTGTGTGGAGAACATGCCATGAGTAGTTCAATGGTACGGAGATGGGTGCGACTGTTTAATGGAGGACGCGAAAATGTGCATGATGATCCGCGGAGCGGCCGACCGTCTGTGGTGAATGAAGATTTGGTGCGTGCAGTTGAAGAGAAGATTAGGGAGAACAGACGGTTCACCATTACACCACTTCCCCTGCATTTTCCTCAAATTTCACGGTCACTTCTTCACAAAATTGTGTCTGAGGTCAAAGAAGCGGTTACCGCTTGCTTTGCATTGCAGGCGGCATCATTCTACGGCGAAGGGACACAAAAACTGGTACAACGCTATGACAAGTGCCTCCACAATGGTGGAAACTATGTCGAAAAGTAGTGTACGGTATGTACATCAAATGGCAATATACATGGTTTGTAATAAATTTCTGTTTTTTTTTTAATAGCCCATCAGAACTTACTTTCTGGATAACCCTCTTAACATCAAATGATTGACAAACTGGGAAATGTAACACAGCTGTGCCATTTGTACAGATAACACTGCCGGTAACATCAAATGACACGGTTTATTAAACATGACCTACAGAAACAATGTAGAAGATATGTCTTGGGCGAGGAACAATTATTCAATATAATTAAATTAAGTTATAGGAATACGTTTATCGAATTTTATAACGGCCATAATAAGAGTTAGCTACTGAAATACGTCCTAGTCAATGTAGTTCTGCTACCCTCATACATTTGTCGGCATATTTCCGCACATAGTGCAGGTCATTCTAGCGCCGGGATACTGTTAATATCCGTAAGAGAGAACGGGTTAACGCACGGGACAGCAACTATGTTTCAGTTGGCCTGTGTAACAGCAGCACACACATTATCTAGTTAATACCGCCATTACGAGGCTTAAAGTAAAGCGAACTACAACGTTGAGCCCAGTATGAATTTTTAATCAAGACTCATGAATTTCACAGTACGTATGGTACCAGGATATTATACCACCTGCATGACCTGTGTATCTGGAAAACATAGGCTACACACGGACCTATGCTATTTAGGTGGGATCACACGAATAGCAGAGGGATCCAAAACATGGTGTTAGATTCAAATATAAAGAGGCACTTCACAAGCAACTCCACCGCCTGATCACGTGGTCACACGGCTGTACCGATTCTGTACGGTTCTCTGGCAGTGTGTGACAGAAATTCACTCGGAAAGCAACGGCACTGGTTTGGAGGGGGATTGAAGGGGGAAAAGGAGGTTAAAAAATATCCGCTATAAATAACCACGACTTCAAATGTGAAACTGCCAATTAGTATTTTTATTAGATTTTTCTTATTTTTAATGAAAATTGTTTTGTTTCTTTGGTCGGACATTTTATTAGCCGTGCATTCCTTACTGACGCAATTCCTCTTCGTAACGTGATATGAAATGTTCAGTCGATTCTGACAACCCTTTGTGGAGTGCTTCCGGCTAGAAGGAATGAATGAGAATTTGTCACTTTCTTAATCAAGGCAGATCACACTGCCATCAGATATTGCACTCTCTAATGCTCTGCGGCCCTATCTCAAGAACTGTCTGCATGTACGTAACGTACTGGGTTCAAAGGACGCATCTTGAACAGGTACTCTAAACTAGAGAAGACCCTTTCAAAATTCAATTCCACAAGGCTCTCACGAAGGTGCACTATAACTGTCGATCACGTGGTTTCTGGACTTGTACATCGTCTCGGGTTCAAAGAAGAGCAAAACGTTTCGTCAGCTCAACTGCTACCGTCAGCATGTGACAGGAAACAGACCCAGTTTCTGAAGTGTGTTATTTTTGAAAATGAGATAATAGACAAAATCCAGACACTAAGTAACCCTTGTATTTGTTACTTCTCGTGAGTAATTTTGAACTTCGTAGTCTGTCTAACTGCTCTAACGTGCCTCGCGGACGAAGATCTCTTCTGTCTCGGACGCGTTAATGACTGCCAAGTAGCGTCATGTACATTTCCATGCCTCTTGCACCAACGGCAAGCTACGTGCTTCCACACAACTTCACATCAGCGAAGGCACCTCACCAAAACACATTTTAGAGTTTCTCAGCCTGGCATCTTAACAAATAACCACAACTCTCGAAGACTAGACCCCTGTCACCATACTAGCTCACATCAGCAACGCCAATTTCTGTAACTAAACAGGAACACGTGCAGATGCGACGAAAAGAAGAAGCAGCGAATAACCCGTCGAAAAAAGAGAACATATGGAGCTAATAAACATGTCTACCATTTTACACGTGTTCGTACAACGATTAAAAAACTGCGATAAAATTCGACTCTTCTCCTGCTCCATTTTAATGACAAATCGAAATAGAGGGACATCAAGTGTAGGACTAATCAAAGACAACTGTCAAATGTAGCGGTAAGTTTCGACATTAACACTTATTATTACTGCAAAATAAGCAGGCATGTTTAGGAAGCAAATGTTGTTCTATAATCATTGGTTTTGTAGTGGTCCACGGAGAGGCCATGCGTGCTGACAGCGGCGCTTCTTTGTCTGAAAACACACGCCATCATTTGCATGACACAAAACGGCACTTCATGTTATACGGTGGGGGCACTTTAATAGTCCATTCATAATTTTATGTAGGAGTTTCTCAGCTTAACGTGCAAATTAATACCCAGACAAACACGGAGCTCCGAACCAGAAAATGCGGTTGTGGTTACCTGCTGGGAGACTTGTCGCCCCTTTAATGGAGCTCTGGGAGACAGAATTCTGCAACTGACAACGGTACTCAATAATAAAAAGCTTCTATGCCAATGATTATTAAACTGTGTTACGCGAAACCATGCGTGCTTTCCGAGATGTAATGACGAGTCATGTGAATAAATTTCTGCATTTGTGTACTTCGAATACGTGATGTTGACCATTCACTTCGAACTCGTGCAAAGGTTAAGAATGAATGGAGCCATACCCCTGCTCCACCTACACACCTTCACAACGTGGACAGGGACACCTATGTGTACTTTGAACGAAAGTCTGAATAATATACACAGCTATACGTGCAGTGCGAACAACACAGACCTGCTCCTGTTGCCACAAGTTAACTTTGGGTTAGTAGTTTAATAGATGTATTCACGATGGTGGTCATAGCAACACTGGAACACAGTTGTGGACACTTCGTTCCTCCGAAGAGACGGTAACCATTGGCATGTCGGCATGGCGCAGCAGGCCAAAAGTGTGTGACCTTAACACCACAGCGAGAACCTAAAACCTCACAACACACGTAAGTATTGCTGTATGTTATCTTCGTCCTGTGAATTAAGGGCAACGTGTCATAGAACTAACAGTAAGAAAAATAGCTTTTGAACCTCAGTGAGCTTCAGCGAACTCAAGAACGGAAATATGTTAGTATAAATCGTATCCTGTCAGCGACTATACTCCTTATACAAGACGCATGGTTAAAGACTGTAAGCTGCTTGTACATACCTCCTGATGATTAACAATGACTTGTCCGAAACATGTCGAAGATAATTTAATTGAAATAAATTATTAAGAAGAAATGTGCATCTTGCTGGTCTTTCTCACAAATGGAAACCTGTGACATGAAATCCTTCCGTCGTTATTTCTTCCCTTCCTGTTTGCCTGGCTTCTGGACAACACATGTCGTATAATAAATATAGCAATCCGTTTCGCTGGTGGACATCTACATAAGGTTGAACACTCTTGACAGTAACATAAAAAAGGAGTCCGACATCTCTCCTTGCGATTTTATAATCCGAGTTGTATATGATAAATTATCATAATTCAGAATTCTTTCTTGCAGTTCCGGAACTCTCATTTGTCATTTACAAGGTTAAAATGGCCTCTTTTTGTTTAAACTATTTGCGAATTTCTATAAGCACATAAACATTTGCTTCAAGAAAGGCCCAGGCAACATAAATCGACAGTTCAGCTGGAACTAGACACAAACGTGTGCCACTGACATCTGAGAAACTCCGATGTTGGTAGACATGGGATTCTATTTAGCCTATTTAGCCCAAGGCACAATGCGCCACTTGGAGCTACGTCTCGCCAAACCAAAATTTATTAATTGGCACGAGTGTGAATTCCATTGACCCTGCACCACGCTACACCGCTCCATCCCACTCCTAGCACGTAACAAGTCATTTACGTGCATTTCGGGTGGCCAAACAGACCCAAATGGCATAATGTGGGGGTAAATGGAATTCCACTTAACCATTATTTGACGTATGTTACTCGAGCATCAATCAGTACTTCAGAAGCACAATGGTAACGCTACAATGCATAGTTCAGCACTGCTTTCTTCTCGGAACGAGATCGAGATGTGAATCAATCTTCCACTGTTCAAGTCTACCGAATTCCAATCGATGAAGTGTCAATGAGTCGTAATGCACGTTCTTCAAGGGTTAGAAAATCGAATCCTGCTGAGTGGAAAAGTAATCATGATATATCAACATTTACGAAAACGTGTACAAGACGCCAGATGTTAGAAGGGCCCTTTGGGCACAACACAGCGCGTAAAGCTTTACTAGGGTTTGTATAAAGCGTTCTCCTCTAACGCTACATTAGAGCAGCAGTCCGCCGTAGAACTCTGCGTCTGAATGACATAACCGACGGGCAGATTGCATGATTTAAAACACGTAAATAAAATCAATTCCGTGACTTGAAAATAACTACGTCCATTTTTTTGACAACTTCTCTAGGCAATGTTCAAGTCTTGACATGTAAGGAAAATGATACTGATTTGCATCCTGCCGTATTACAAAAGAGATAAATTACGTGGCATGTTTAAGGCCTCGCTGGCGTGGAAAGATATAAATGCGCAAACGACACAGGTTTCCACATTATATTTACCTGGGTGATAAGTAATGACACAAAAGCCTACTGGCCAATAAACTGTAGACCGTGCCGAAAGCAGACCGATCGCAGACTGGCTTGTAACTAAACGGCAGAACTCGCCAAATGGCCCGATCATTAAACCTCATGATTACGCAGAAATCCGATTGAACGCCCACTTCTGTAACCCACATTCAGCAAGACAATCCACCCAGACTGCTAACGGAACCAAAAACATCTAACATGAAATATGTACAGTATTTAAACGATTAATGGAACTGTTGTTCCAACAGACAATTCAGTCACGTCCAACCCCCAACAAACCTATTGTCCAATATCAGTTTCAGCACACTCGTATTAACTCGTGGGTCTACCGGATTCTAATACAGTAGCTGGGGCCGTGTGATGGCCCAGGCCATGTAACGCGGGATTTATGGTGGATAAAGTGGCACTGGCACAGGTTTACCTCCGAGTAATTCGGTTTCCCTATGCCACCGTCATTCTCGAACGAACCACACCCATTCACTCACGTATCGCCGACTCTACGCAGTTTCAGTAATTGACAAGTCGCTAAATAACACATTTACAGGAAAGTACGAAGTAGCTGTAATAATGTATAACATCTAATCCACTCTGTATTAAGTGTAACTTACAGTATGACCAACATGAACAAAAATTAATTCAGCAGCAAATGTATAAAAATAAACTCTCAGTCATTAGAGACCAACAAGCAAATGGCCACTAGAAACCTATTACTGACAGCCGTACCAGCCTCTTTGTCGTCCGAGAAACATCTTAAAATGTTTCAGTCAACAGAAATACAAAATGTAAGCAGATAATAACATGTGGACATTTGCAAGTTGGAAACGACATTAAAATCCAAACCATGCTTTACTTAAGCATTCCAAGCAGCACAACATTTATAACGCTCATTAATTACAGTTTTCAACGAGCAAACGAGCTATTTCTTTATTCTACTGCCCAATTGACACACGTAAATCACTGAAGTATTATAATTCATTTGCATTAGTCCACATTTTGCCCACAGGACGCCACTTTCAGAATTAAATGGGAATTTATTAACAAACACATTTATTGATGTAAAACCAAATGGAAAAATGAACGCTCTATCCACATTATAATTATTTTCGAATTCTCGACATCGCTGCCCACGATCGCCGCCATTCAATTTTCAGAACATAATTTAGCAAATGAATTAATGGATTTAATTTCTGTACACACAGCCGTAAGCCCGTATCCGTCAGCTACACACAGTCGCCATAGAAAAACTCCAAAACGAAGTGACGAAATCTGCTGTCGACCAGCGTCACCGGTTCCCAGCTATCTGTTTAACTACCAACTCTTGCACTTCTATACCAACCTATCTCCAAGTTTATCGGCCTAACTCCAGACAACGGTGTGGCAGAGTTGACATTTATTTCGGCCTGCATGTCGTCTCTGGTTACCGCGTACAAGTATCGAGGTACTTTTGTAACTTTCCTCCGTCCCTCCAGGTGATGCAAAAACAGAACCTTGTAAGAGACCACGGCTGCATCCTTCCATGCGAACTACGATAGCGTAGACAGTACAGCGATTGCCTACGCGTTGCACGGACCAGGGATCGAATGCCGGCGGAGGCAAGACATTCCGCAATCATACAGACCGGCGCTGGGGACCATGCAGCCTCCTATAAAATGGGCACTGGGTAGTTCGCTGGGAGTAAAGTGGCTGGGGCGTTGTGTTAAACACCCACTCCAATCTAGCGCCGAGGTTAAATAAAGAGTACAGCTACACCTTTACTCCCCCTCTGTGCCTTCATGGCAACAGTGAACTTCATCTTTACCCACTCAATACACTAAAGCTTTATATTATGAGATAAAATAATTAAAGCAGATTCATGCCTCTACCATGCTCGCTAAGGCAGACCGAAAATCGTAAGGCAGCCCCCCCCCCCCCCCCCCCCCCCAAAAAAAACTCTAT
>Ga0123355_10015454_pt1 | contig 11996 bp, 14 predicted proteins | sample TergutEmb28metaG_3_FD_89872 | JGI IMG/M metagenome (GOLD analysis project Ga0123355, IMG submission 89872) | Embiratermes neotenicus P1 segment gut microbial communities from Petit-Saut dam, French Guiana - Emb289 P1 | ecosystem: Host-associated > Arthropoda: Insects > Digestive system > Gut ... | reverse complement strand
TTGAGAATATTTAAAATTTTGAAAATCTTTACTATAAACAAATTTCTTAACAAGCTTGGACTTTTCTGACGGTTCAGCAGTAGATAATAAAATGCGCTCTAATTCATATAGAACTTGTCGCGGTTCATGCCAAATTTCATTTTCTAAATAGTCATGCCATAACTTCAAAATCGGCCGTTTTTCGAAATCGCGAGTGTAATAATAGCGAAAGCCACCTGATGCGATTGGGCTCAAAATTCTCGAATAACCCATATTTTGATTTAATTGGTATAAAATATCTTCAATGTTTTGGTATTTTTTACGTTGATTATACAATTCTATCAAGAAAAACGATAATAAGCGTTCTTTAATTTCATAATAATTGACTAGTTGCCAATCAATCCAATTTCGTAGGTAAGGGAAAACGGCAATATCATTTGGTCGCCCTGTAAGTCCTGCTATTTCACAAATATGTTCTGCTTTTTCACCATTTAATAACGCTTGAATGGCATATTGGATTGCCACATTATCAGCAAGCAAACCACAATCTAAACCAACTGCGATTTCCGTCCAAGTTAGATTAGCATTTTTAACTAATTCAAAGCCAAGCGTCATGCCAAATTCAACTAGACTTTCAAGTGCAACTTTATCCCTATCGTTTTCATTGGCTATACTTGATTTCCATCCTTTCAAATACGAAAGATTGAACTCAAACCGCTGCGCATGTGATTTTAATAAATTAAAGATTTTTTCTTGATTCGGGATATAACTTTTGTCTATGCCTTGCAAATCTCTAAATTCGAAAAATACATCCCAATTACGCTCAGTCGCAACACGCTTATCAACAGAATTTTCTTTGATAACAAAGTGACAATCGTAACAATTCGTTATTTCACCCTCATCGTTTACAATGGTATATGTTAATTCGTTATAGCTGTTAACAAAACATTCAACAACAAAATAGTCGTTACCACTGGTTAATTTATTATAATCATCATTATCGGTACCTAAAAATGTAACAATCATACCTAAACACCTTCTTAAATGAAATTACACGGAATAAAATTATTCTCCGAATCAATCGGGTGAACATTCTCACACAAGCAAACAATCCCGCCGATACCGCGTTCAAGGGCGGCTTTTTCGATAACGTTGAAATTCTTAATCGACCTTTTATCTGGGAACGCCGATTTTTTAATTTCCAGCGGATGAATTAAGCGGCCATGCTCGACTAAAACGTCAATTTCCTTGCCGTTTGAGTCTCGGTAATAGGTTAAATTAGCCTCAGTCTTTCCATACGCATAATTTTTAACCAACTCCATCACGACGAAATTCTCAAAATAATGACCACTCGCCGCACCGCTCATCAAGGTTTCACGGGTCAGCCACATAGAAAGGTAAGCTGCTAAGCCGGTGTCACAAAAATAAAGTTTCGGCGTTTTAGTGAGTCGTTTTAATTCGTTATTAGCAAAAGGTTTTAGTAAATAAATAATTCCCATTCCCACGAGCAACCGTACCCATTCTTTTGCCGTTGGCTGCGAGATTTCCACCGTGTCAGCAAGACGTTTATAATTCAATTGCTCGCCTACTAAAGCAGCACAGGCGGTTAAAAATTTACTAAAAGTCAAAGTGTCCCGCACGCCACCAAGTTCTGCAACATCACGCATGATATAAGTGTTAACATAGGCGTTATAATAAGCATCCCGTCGTTCGTCATCAGCATGCATTACTTGCGGCATCCCGCCACGCCAGATATGTTCAAAGACTTTTTCAATATCATTCGGAGTCGTTTTTTTACGTCGTTCTTGTAAAGTCTCGATTGTGAAGTCAAGATTGTTTTCAAAGAAGATGCCTGATTTCTCACTGAACGATAGTGGATACATGCCAAAAATTCCCACCCGACCAGCTAAACTTTCTTGGATATTTTTCATCATTTCAAATTGTTGTGAACCAGTAAGCCAAAATAAACCAGTTTCATCTGACTGGTCACAAATTAATTTAATTTGGCTAAATAATTCTGGGGCATACTGGACTTCATCGATGATAATTGGCGGTTTGTAAGTTTGGAAAAACAACGCTGGATCAGATTTGGCCAAATCGCGAACTGCTAAATCGTCAAGCGTCACATATGTTCGATTCTGGTCGGCAGATAAATGACGTAACATCGTCGTTTTCCCGACTTGACGGGCGCCAGTTACCAAAAGCACCTTAAAAAAATCATCCATTTTGGTAAATTTTCGTTCCAAAGCACGTTTTAAATAAGCCATGGTTTCACCTCGTTTTCAAGATAAAATGAAAGTATACTTTATATTATCCTAAAATTTGGCTTTTGTCAACCGATTTTAATGATAAAATGAAAGTATACTTTATATTATCCTATTTTTGATGCTTTACAACTCAAATACACGACTACCTAATCCAATACTTTCATCAATATCAACAAAGTAAGGATTCATCGCCCGTCGGTCGCAATAAACATTAACTTTACTATCTTGTAAAAATGGGGTTGGGTCTTTACGTAACGGATCACTGGTGAAAATGAAAGTCTGACCCATGACATCTGTGTGTGAACAGGTCAGTTCGTAATTGATTTGCGCCCCCCCATTGATGCGAACTGCGTGATTAATATTCTGTTCGCAACCGGTCACATCAGCAACAATCATCATACCTTCACGTTTTAATAATTCAATTTCTCGACGACGTTTTGAACCGCCTTTTAATAAAACAAAGGCAACAATTAAGAAAACCAATCCGATTAACCCGAATACGCCGCCGAATATGCCACGGAACATCCACACTTCGTTCATGGTCATCTGACGATAAACCCCGTTAATCCAGGCAGTCATCCCGTAGCGTGGTAAAATTCCACCGAGAATTCCAATCGGTAAAAATACTACCCCGATAATCCCAAATACCATTGCAACAATTCTGCGATTGTCGCGTAAAAAACTTTTTTGTCTCCTCATCCTAAAACCTCCAATTTCATTAGCAACCCGTCAACCCCGTCATAATAACCTTTACGAATTGACACTTGTTCAAAGCCGAATTTCTCGTACAACCTAATCGCCGGCAAGTTATCAATCCGAACTTCCAACGTCACGACTGCAACATCACGTCGCCGCATTTCCGCCAAAAATAACGCCATCAACTGTGAACCATGTCCCTGCATGCGTAACTCCGCCCGAACTTCCACATCATAAATATCCGCAAAATCACCAACCTGCACAAACTCGATAAACCCCGCTTCTAACTCAATCCGCTCACTCATTCCAAGTTCAGCTCCGCTTCCGTCTTGCGCAAATAATTCGGTACCAACGCATGGATATTTTTTTTGTTCGACCCGTTGCTAGCAAGTTCTGCGAGTGCCGCCGCTTTGCTTTGGCTAAATTGATTTTCAGCTACTACTAAAACATTTTCTGCTTGTTTTAGTAACTTCTCTTGATACAAGGTGGCAGCATCACCGACGAACGTCACCTTGTCGCTAGAAAAATTGAGTTGTAACAAAAAATCGTCTAAATCATAATGATTTTCTTCTATTAAAACATTACCTGTACCATCATATGCTCCTGCGAAAACCGTCCCACGCCGCGCATCAATCATCGGTACAATAATTCCCGTATCAACCCCAGAAGCCCGCGCCATGACTGCTAAACTTGAAACTCCTGCTACCGGAATCGACAGGGCATATCCGAGCGACTTAGCCGTTGCGACGCCAACGCGAATTCCTGTATACGAACCAGGCCCAATCGCAACTGCAATCCTCGTTAAATCGGTCGCCCCAAAATCTTTTGACTTTAAAAGTTCTTCAACCCGTGATATCAAAATCGCTGACTGGTTGTTTTTTGTCGGCTCGTCGAAACACGCCAAAACCGTGCCATCCTGCACCAACGCCAGCGACAAAATATTCGTACTCATATCAATCGCTAAAGTCAACATATTCACCAGCTCCTGAAATGCTTATTTTCCGAATGTCACCATCAAGGCGCTCGATTCTGACATCGATTCGCTGCTCAGGTAAATCCTGCTCGATAATCGAAGCCCATTCAATCACACAGACACCATCACGGTCAAAGTATTCGAGTAAAAACTCGATATCTGAATCACCCTTGAGACGGTAAACATCCATGTGAAACAGCGGCACACGACCGTCATATTCTTTCACAATCGAGAATGTCGGACTATCAACAATATCAGTGACCTCAAGCCCACGTGCGAGACCTTTTGTAAAGGTCGTCTTGCCCGCTGCGAGGTCCCCCTCCAACGTCAAAATAGAGCCAGCCGTTAAAGCTGACCCTAATTTTTGACCGAGTTCCATCGTCTCGGCGGGTGAATTAACCATAAATTCTTGCATTACTTTTTTCCTTTCGGCAACGAGTTCGAACTTTAGTTCGATTACGTTTGCTAAAGTCTTGGGAGCTTCACGAGTTTACGAGTGACTAGCTCCTACTGACTCTTTGTACTACTCTTTCTCTTTTGCTACTGTAGTTACCGATAATTCTGCTAGTTGCTCCGCACTCGCCATACTCGGTGCTGCGGTCATTAAACATGATGCTGAATTTGTTTTCGGGAAGGTGATGACATCACGAATACTTTCCGTGCCAGTGAAAATCATTGTCAAACGGTCAAGTCCGAGTGCAATTCCACCATGCGGAGGGGTTCCATATTTCAAAGCTTCGATTAAGAAGCCAAACTGCTCTTGCTGGTCTGCCTCTGAAAATCCGAGCGTCTTGAACATCCGAGCTTGAATTTCTGGGTCGTAGATTCTGATTGAACCACCACCAATTTCATAACCGTTTAACACGACATCGTATGCCTGCGCTAATGCCTCTTTCGGGTTGGTGTCAAAAGTCGCCACATCTGATTCAGCTGGCATTGTGAATGGGTGATGAGCAGCAAAATAACGACCCGCTTCTTCATCGTACTCAAATAATGGCCAGTCAACAATCCACAAGAAATTGAATTTCGACTCGTCGATTAAACCAAGTTCCTTACCCAGATGTCCACGTAACATCCCGAGTGAATTTTCCGTGATTTCCTGCTTGTCAGCGACGAATAATAACAAATCCCCGACCTCAGCTCCCGTTGCCACATTCACACTCGCAACGTCTGCTTCTTCAAAGAATTTCGCAATCGGTCCAGCCCAACCGTCAGCTTCAACTTTAACCCAAGCGAGCCCCTTCGCTTTGTACTTCTTTACGAAGTCGGTCAGCTTGTCAATATCTTTACGTGAAAACTGCTCCGCCGAATTTTTCACATTCAACGCTTTAACCATGCCGCCACCCGCAACCGTGTCGGCGAATACTGAAAATCCACAACCAGCAACCACATCATTCAAAGCGATTAATTCCATCGCAAAACGGGTGTCTGGTTTATCCGAACCGAAGCGAGCCATCGCTTCGGCATACGGCATCACTGGAAATTGATAATCAACGGTTACGCCAACAACGTCAAGCATCATCTTTTTAATCATATCTTCAGCCATCGCCATGATTTCTTCTTTGTCCATAAACGAAGTCTCAATATCAAGCTGCGTAAATTCTGGCTGACGGTCCGGGCGCAAATCCTCATCACGGAAACAACGTGCCACTTGGTAATACCGCTCAAAACCAGCAACCATTAGCAACTGCTTGAAAATCTGTGGCGACTGTGGCAATGCGTAAAACTCGCCTGGGTGCACGCGGCTTGGTACCAAATAATCGCGCGCTCCTTCTGGTGTCGCTTTCGTTAAAATCGGCGTTTCCACATCAATAAAATCATGCCCATCTAAAAATGTACGAAAATTCGAAATCATCTTGTGTCGCAACATAAAAGTTTTTTGCATCACAGGCCTGCGCAAATCTAAATAACGATACTTCAAGCGCGTATCCTCAAGCGCATCCGTCTCATCCGCAATAATCAACGGCGTCGTTTCCGCCCGTGCCAAAATTGTCAACCCCGTGACATCAATCTCAATATCACCGGTTGGCATATCAGGGTTTTTACTCGAACGGAGGGCGACACGCCCCGTAACTTCCACAACGTATTCATTTCTTAATTCCTTTGCGATCGCTAAAATTTGACGATCAGCCGTCTCCGGGTTAACGGTCAACTGGGTTAATCCGTAGCGATCTCGCAAAACAATAAACATAATCCCAGCATCTCTAACCTTCGAGACCCACCCTTTTAGACAAACTTCCTGACCGACATTCGCAAGCCGCAACTCGCCGTTATTATGCGTTCTTTTCATCATCAACCAACTCCAACTCTCTCTTTAAATCAGCAACAACCTGTGCATTACGTACGATTCCTGCGATAATCATTTCCTTACGCCCACGGTCAAGAAAAATATTTTTTTCAAGCACTTTTGTGACCATTTTGACTAGTTCATCCTCTGGTATCGGGTTAAACCATGACAATTCGGTTACCATTTTCAAATCTTCTTCCTGTGTATCACTAAAGGCCTCCGACAATACAGGGTCAGTATTAACCCGCTTATCATACCACAATGAATTCCCCGTATCAAAAATCGGGGCAAACCCTTGATATTCAAGTGTTTCAGCATCACGGATAAATCCAAAATTACCCCAATGACGGTCGGTATTTGCCATGATATAATCAACGACAATCATTTCTTCAAGTTTTTGTCGCATGCCAGTCATTCCAACATGCTCACAAGCTGCTATCAATTTCTCAAGCATGGAATCACTTTTGATTCCCAAATCAGGGACAACACTGACGAAAAGCTCCACGGCTGTAATGTATCCTGTGTGTTCATCGATAAAATTTTCACATTCGCTATAATACCGATTGTCAATCATCGTAGTTTTGTATGGAACGTGATTGATTCCCAAACGCTCCATTAATTTCGTCGCAATTTCTTCATTAAATGGTCGCTGCTCATTTAAATCAGTATCACCTTTTAACAAAACACGTCGTCCATCACGAATAACCCACTTTTTCCGTAACACACCATTTGCATTATTGTCAGGCGAAACAATTTTTATCGGTTGATTAGCGATTGGTTGATTTTGACATAAGAACAACCCGACATCTTCACTAAAATCATTATGAAAAAAATTAACTTCTTCCCATGTTTTGGTAAGGTACTCTGGCTTTAACCAATACTGATCAGACAAACTCAATCCATAACTCCTAAGCGCAAGTGCTGACGTAGTAGAAACACCAATTTTACGTAGTAATCGTTCAATATTTTGACGACTAGCTGGAATCGACCGCCCTTTCAACCAACTATTAATTTCATCAGCACTTATCTGATTACTAATTCGACCAACCGTTCCAAGCGGAGCATGTGTAATGTCATGCGTATCTAATACCGCGATAACAACTCCTGATTTTTCAAGCATTGCTAAATCCACAACTTCGATATTCTTGTGCATTAATGTATACTTCACAACATCACTATTGGTTGATTGGAACATTATCTCCACCTACCTTTTCCATAACTACTAAAACGTGTTAATCTTTGTTTTAGTACCGATTATCACTATAATGCGCACAGTAAATCCCTAGAATAAGCCCCACTGCAATATGTTCCACAATCAAATCTGTGTTGATTCTAACTTCTGAAACCTCGCCCCACGAAACCTGCACGGGGTGAATGCTGATAATTTCGCGCTGCTGCTGATCCAAAATTTTAAAATCACGAATCAGAAAATCACCGTCGATTATATATTTCCCCTGTGACGTAGTAATCCTGACTTTCCCTTTTTCAAGGGTAAATTGCTTTTTAATCCGTCCAAACTCCGCTTTTGTTGCCAAATCAATCAACTTAAACTCTGGCATCATTGAGAAAATTGAAGCTACGAGCTCAACGACTTGCTTGTTGTCAGTACAATCAACTAATCCAAAGCGTTTTGGTAAACTCATCGACGTCTGTTGTCCTTGATAAATTTCCTGTTGCTCAGCGTCGTAAAACGTGAATTTATCTTTCGTCCCGACGATGTTCTGCTTCAAATACAACTTCCGCATCAAAATCAGCTCCATGAATTATTTATATCTAGTGTGTTTTGGTATTACAACAAATTACTCAACGACAACCGCCGTCCCAAATGCCTTACATAACAACAGGGTATCGCCGGTCAGCATCTCATAATCAACGGTCAAACCAACAATGGCATTTGCTCCCATTTGTCTTGCATCTTCCATCATTTCCTGTAATGCCATCTGTCTTGTTTCAACAATCAATTCCTCATGACCTTTTGAACGACCACCTGAAATTTGCTTGAAACCAGCACCTAACGTGCGCCCAAATCCAGTCCCACGAACCGTCTGCGAGAAAACTGAACCTTTATACTCAACAATCTTCTTACCTTCTAAAATCGGTGTTGTAACAACTAACATATCTCAACCACTCCTCAAAATTTTCACACTAGACATAGATAATCCATGCAGCTAATTACCCGTATGATACGCACTCTCAATCGCCAAAACCATCGTCGCAACCGTATAATCTGCTAACGTATCATTAAACTCAATCACAGACGCCTCGCCCCATGGAACATCAGCCTTTTTTATACTAAATAACGCCGTACCATCGGCATCTGCCACATGGAAATTCTTCTTAAAAACATTCCCTTCAATCAGACATTTCCCCGTTTTAGTCGTCATTTCAATTGGTAATTTAATAATACTAAGACGTTTTTTGACCGTCGATATAAAATCATCCGCTTCGATTAACCGGGCTTCAAATTCTGGCATCACTTTTTTCTTGTTACGCGTAACTTCCGCCAAAGGTATTCCATTAGCAGCAAAAACTCGATATTTATCACGCATCGCAATCGAACTCGCATGACAACCCAGTGCCGGCATAAATTCCGTTAATTTAGAGTAATACAACAATGTCTCTTGGTCATCGCAAAATTCTAACTCGCCAAATAACGAAGTTACCGTGGATTTACCACCTTTTAGATACAATTTACCCATTTTCATTACCACCTTATCTAGTTGCATCTCGCAGCCCCTCGAGGTCAAATTTCATTTCGGACGAAAATCTTACGATTTTCTACTCAATGAGCATTTGCTTGTCGGGGCTAAAATGCTCGTTTCCACTTTTACTTTTCATCGCTAGTTTCATCTGTTCAATTCTTAATTTTGCACCTTCATCTTCAACCGTTTCTCGCTCATTATTCGCTGTTCCAATCGCACTAATCCATTAAGGAATTGGCTCAACTCGAGTAGCTCGTTTCATGTTAACCTTAGTCAGCTGTGGTTTCGCTTTATCTTTCTGGTAATCGTTCGACTTTCTTAACACGGTCGCAACTTGCTCCATCGCTTTCGCAGTCGAATCAACCCCTAACCGTTGCCACTGCCCCACAATCGTCTCCACCAACGCCTTTGGCAACTTGCCATCCGCATAATCCAACACGTAATCTACTAAAACATTCACCACGCCCGCTGGCAATCCCTGATCAATATGCATCCACTCAACCAGTCGTAAATCCCCTGGCACTGGTGTCTTTCCACCCGATTTAAACTGCAAAAACTCAACTGGACTTTGCTCCAAAAACGAAAGGATTTTTTCTTTTTCCGACCCGCCGACAGGCAGAACATCATCTTGTACTTGGTCAGATTTAGCAACGACCGTCAGCTGATTCCCTTTATTCATTAGTTGAAACTGGATTCGTGCTAACTGCTTCATCTTAATCGTATCAATCGTCCCATCCGGTACCATCGCATCAAAAACTAGGCGTGCCAGCTCGTGGACATCAAACTTGTATAAAAACGCAAACTCATTTAACATTTTCACCAAAACAGGGCTGATAATTTCCCGGGAAATTCCTTTTTTTACCAAAACATTTTGCAAAAAGGGCACATCAAACATCGTAGCAATTTCAACCCCAGACTCGACCTGTAGCGAACTGGTATTCACTCGCAAATCCGCTGGTGCATAGGTCAACTGGCGAATATCAAAAACCTCATCAAAACGCTTGGTAGTTTTAGTCCCTAAATCAATTTCAATACTACCATCTGGCAGCAACATATTTTTCAACGCATTAAAATCCTGTTGCCCAACTTGAACATATAAAAACGCACGCATAATCGGTTCAGCAAAAAACTGGTCAGCTGATAATGGTAGCTTTAATAGATAGTTAATTATATTTTCAGATTCATATACATCTAATAACCCCGCCGCTTCAAGTCGGTGGCGTGCTTCAAGCAGACGATCCATACTACCACCAGTAACCTGTAATAAAAGATGATGCTTTTTCGTTGTACCATTTGGCATCCCTGAGAGTATTTGGTACAACGAAAAAGCATCAACCCCGATAATCGGTTGATACAAAAACGTTAAAGCTTGTAGTTCAGTTGGCTTCAGAAAACTGGCGCCAATAATATTGAAACTAAAATTAGGTTTCATAAAAATTCAATCCTTATTTGGGCGTCGCATGTTTTCTCATCGTATTATAAAATTGAGCAGCAATTTTTTTCCCAGATTTCATCACTGGCGTCAAAACAACGAGATCAAGCGCTGTTTCCAGAATTGAAATATTGTAAGCAATCGCCATAATTTCGTAGTTTTTATGCTTAATCAAAAATTCTTTGTGCGTGTCATTATGACTTTTTACTTTTAAATCCAATTCCGTAGCCGTCGCAAAAATTGCCGCTTTTAACTGGTCATACGTATTACGATAATAACCCGTTGCTGGGGTCGTATCATCTTTCGTCTCAAACCTTGTTAACTTTTCAAACATTTAAATCACCTCGGATATTTTTACGTTGTTGCATCTTTCGTGTAACCCATAAACACAGGTTCAACACCTAGCTCTTTACTAAATTTCAAATAACCACTTTCAATTCCTTCGATGGTTTTAACATCTTCAAGCTTGATACCATCAGGAACATCCACTACGAACCAACGCTCGCGAGTTTTCTTTCCGACTCCCGATAAACGCTCAACGTGATTACGAATAGCATGGAGTTCACGCTCGTGACCCATTGTCACACCGCCAGGGCGATTTATCGCTTCCATATGTAATTGGCGTTCTATTTTGACCATTTGGCGACGCAGCACCCGCAATTCCGCTTTTGCTCGCTTACGTTCACTTGGTAGCGTCTCTGTTTCGAAGAATACCGTTTTTTGAATCGACCCATCTTGTAACTTCGTCGTTTCAATCTTTGATAATCGTGCTTTTACCGTGTGCGTTTCTTTCATGTGTCATTCCTCCTAAAAATTTTTCAACTTGCTTCAATAAATCTTGTAAATTACCGTCATTATCAATCACATAATCTGCGCGGACAACCTTCTCCACCATTGGCATCTGTGCGTTAATCCTTGCTTCCGCTTCAAATTTTGTTAAATCATTCCGGTTCATCAACCGTTCCAACTGCTTTTGGTACGACAGGCTGATAACAAGATTTTCGGTTGTCAGCTCATCGAATCCTGCTTCGAACAAGAGAGGGACGTCTAAGAATAATATTTCCTGTTGCGACTGGGCAATTCTCCGCTCAAACTCTGCCCTAATCGCTGGTCGAAAAATATCATCAACTTTCGAACGGGCTTTGTCATCGGTGAAAATAATACTACCTAGTTTACCTCGAATCAGATTCCCATCTTCGGCAAGGATGGTCGAGCCAAAAACACTAACTAATTCAGATAAAAGGGGACTGCCTTTAACTTGTAATTCGCGCGCAACGACATCTGCATCGATGACTTCGTAGCCGCGCTCGACTAACATCTTGCTAACAGTACTTTTCCCGGTGGCGATTCCGCCGGTTAGTCCGATGATTTTCACGATTTCACCTCTGGCTGACAATTCGCACAATAGTATGTCCCACGACCGCCAACTTTCGTCTTTAAAACTGGCGCCAAGCAGTGTGGACACGGCTCACCTTTACGGGTATGCACTTGCAAGAAATTCTGGAACTCGCCCGTCGACCCATGCGCATACGAAAACGTCTGAATCGTCGTTCCCTTGAGCTCGACCGCTTTCGCTAAAATTTCCTGGGTATATTTTACCACATTTTCCGCCTCAGTGCGAGTTAAATCACCACTTTTTTTCAGCGGATGAATCTTCGAA
>Ga0123355_10015453_pt1 | contig 11996 bp, 9 predicted proteins | sample TergutEmb28metaG_3_FD_89872 | JGI IMG/M metagenome (GOLD analysis project Ga0123355, IMG submission 89872) | Embiratermes neotenicus P1 segment gut microbial communities from Petit-Saut dam, French Guiana - Emb289 P1 | ecosystem: Host-associated > Arthropoda: Insects > Digestive system > Gut ... | reverse complement strand
TCGCGAAGTGCTCCATCTGGAAGTAGTGGTCCATCGCCGTGAACCAGCTGACGCCCGCCTCGTCGGCGGCGACCGCGGTGTCGCCCACCGCGGCCCGCAGGCTGGGCGTCCCGCCGGGCAGCGTGAAGTTCATGAAGTGAATACCGACCTGCATCCCGGTCTCCTCGGAGTGATCGTCTGCCGGTTGCTGAAGGGTCGTGCCAGCCACGATTTTAGGGAACGGTAGCTCACCCTGTCCTGCGCGGGTCGATGACCGTCAGGCCGGCCGGGGACGCGCTGTCGAAGGCGGGCAGGATGGCCGCCGCCTCCTGCAGGCTGATCACGCGCTCGATGAGGTCCTGCGGGCGGAGGTCGCCGCGCTCGACGAGGCTGAGCATCGCCGGGTAGTCCGCGGCGGCCATGCCGTGACTGCCGAGCAGGTCAAGCTCCCAGCCGATGACGCGCTCCATCGGCAGCCGCGGGCGGCCGGCCGCCGGCGGGAGCAGCCCGACCTGCACGTGCCGGCCGCGCCGGCGCAGCGACAAGATGGCATCCGTGCAGGTCTCCTCGCTGCCGACCGCGTCGACGGCGACCTGAGCGCCTCCCCCGGTGATCTCGTGCACCCGGTCCGGGACGCCGTCCGCGGCCCCCGCGCCCGGACCGGAGAGCAGAACGTGGTCGGCGCCAAGCGACTTCGCGACCTCGAGCGCGCCGGAGTTTCGGTCCACAGCGATCACCCGGGCACCGAGAAACTTCGCGATCGCCACCGCGCTCAGCCCGACGCCGCCCGCCCCGACAACGGCCAGCCACTCGCCGGCCGCCAGCCGGGCCCGCCCGACCAGGGCCCGGTAGGCGGTCGCGAACCGGCAGCCGAGCGATGCGGCCGCCTCGAACGAGACCCCGCCGGGCACCGCGACCAGGTTGGTGTCCGCGGCGTGCAACGCCACGTACTCCGCGAACGAGCCCCAGTGCGTGAAGCCCGGCTGCTGCTGGCGGGGGCAGACCTGCGCGTCGCCCGCCAAGCACCATTCGCATTCGCCGCACCCCTCCACGAACGGCACCGTGACCCGGTCGCCCGCCGACCACCTGGTGACACCGGCCCCGACCGCGGAGACCGTGCCCGCGAGTTCGTGCCCGGGCACGTGCGGCAGCGCGATGTCGTCATGGCCGGCCCAGGCGTGCCAGTCGCTGCGGCACAGCCCGGTGGCGCGGACCTCCACCACGACGCCGCCCGGAGGGGGAACCGGGTCCGGCACTTCCCGCACGTCGAGCGGACCGCGGATCCGCTCCATCACCACCGCTCGCATCCGGATCAGTATCTCCTCAAGCCGCTCCCGTGGGCACACTCACCCCGGAGTCCGGCGACCACCTCACTTGATGACAGCACCCGCGTCGACGGGGAGGGTGACGCCGGTGATGTAGCGGGCCTCGTCCGAGGCGAGGAACAGCACCGCGTTGCTGATGTCGGCGGGCTCGACCCACGGGACGGGCAGCGCGTTGACCGTCTGGAAAGCCGGCGCCGCCGACTCCCGCGTCGGGTGCGGGTTATCGGGCTCGAACAGGCCCCACACTTGCTCGTTCTGGATCATCACCGTGTTGACCAGGGTCGGGTGGATGCTGTTGACCCGGATGCGGTGCTGTGCGAACTCGTTGGCGACGGTCCGCATAATGCCGACCATGCCGTGCTTGGCGGTGTTGTAGTGGATGGACAGGGGCTGCCCCTTGAGGCCGAGCACGGAGCTTGTCAGCACGATCGATCCGCCCCCGGCCGCCATCAGGTGCGGCAGCGCGGCCTTCACGGTGTTCCAGACACCGGTCAGGTTGATGTCGATCGTCTCCTGCCACTCGGCGTCGCCGAGTTCGAGCGCGGGGCTGATCTGGTAGACGCCAGCATTCGCCACGACGATGTCGAGCCTGCCCAGCTGGGCGATGCCGGCGGCAAGCGCGTCCCGCAGGGCACCGGAATCGCGGACGTCCGCCTTGCGCGCGACGATCCGCCGGTCCAGGGCCTCCACCTGGCGGACGGTTTCGGCCAGGTCGTCCTCGGTAGCGGGCGGGTAGGCCGTCACCGACTTGACCGGCCCCGCGATGTCGACCGCGATGATGTCGGCGCCCTCTTCGGCCAGCCGGATGGCGTGACTGCGGCCCTGGCCGCGCGCCGCGCCGGTGATGAAGGCGACCTTGCCCTGTACTCGTCCCGGCATTGACAGCTCCTTCGGTGCTCGGATGATCTCCCCAGGTTCTCCTCGCCGCGCCTGGAAGTCACGGTTGGTTCGCGACAAAGAAAAAGATCATCAGCCCGAACGAACCGCTGCTTCGCGCGTTATCGCCACCGCCTGCGCCGCCACGTCGGTGATGATGGCGGCGATCCTGGAGTCGGCTGCGTACTTGCGGATCAGCTGGGGGTCGTTCACGGTCCACAGCAGGCACGGCAGCCCCGCCGCGGCGGCCCGGCGGACCACCCCGAAAGCGGCCAGCCGGTAATGCGGCGCCAGGTAGTCCGCCCTGACCTGGCGGGCAAGGCTAACGGGATACAGCTCGCGCAGCCGGGCGGGCACGTCGGTCAACGGTCCGCCGTCGCCGCGCAGCAGGCCGGTCTTGACCTCGGGAAAGGCGTCCTTCGCCTGGGCGACGACGGCCGGGAGAAACGAGGTGATCACCATCTGGCCCGGGTCGAAGCCTGCCTTGAGCACCGCCATCACCTCGGGGACGTAGCCGTCCTCCTTGAGCTCCACGTCCAGCCGGATCCGGTCCTTGCAGACCGCGAGAACCTCCGCCAGCAGCGGCGGCCGGTTGCCGGTAGCCGCCGCGATCTCGTCGCGGGTGAGGCTGCCGACCGGCGTTGTGCCGACGTGTGCGTCGTGAAAGGCGATCAGCTCGCCGTCGCGGGTCACGCGGACGTCGAACTCGATCATGTCGGCGCCAACATCGATCGCGTTCGTGAAGGCCGCGATGGAGTTCTCGGCGGCCTCAGCGCCTCCTGGTCCGGTCGCGACACCGCGGTGCGCGGCGACCATGGCACGGGTCGTGGCAGGGGTCATGATGGGCAGTATGCCGGGCGATGATTTCCCCGGCCGCGTCGCGTCTGCCTAGTACGAGCAAGATGCGAGCCAACAGGAGGGCAACATGACCAGGCCAATCGGGGCGCCGTGCTGGCTGGACCTCGGCACCGCGGACGCGGACCGGGCACGGGAGTTCTACGGCGGGCTGTTCGGCTGGACGGCGGGGGAACCATCGCCGGAGTTCGGCGGGTACTTCATGTTCCTGCGCGACGGCGCACCGGTGGCCGGCGCCATGCAGGTAGTACCCGGCATGCCGGGCGGAGACGGGCCGGATGCCTGGAACGTGTACCTGTCGGCGGCGGACGCCAAGGCGACCATCGAGAAGGGACTCGCCCGCGGCGGCAAGCTGATCGAGGGGCCGATGGACATCGCTGACATGGGGGTCCAGGCGATCCTCACCGACTCGGTCGGCGCGCGGGTCGGCGCCTGGCAGGCCGGGACCTTCGCGGGCAGCGCGGTGTTCGGCGAGCCCGGGACGCCGTACTACTTCGAGCTGATAACTCGCGAGTACACGGCCGCCGTCGGGTACTACACCGACGTGTTCGGCTGGCGGGCCGAGGTCGGCAGCGACACCGACGACTTCAAGCTCACGATCCTCAAGGACGGCGCGGAAGTGATCGCCGGGATCATGGACGGGGCCGGCTTCCTGCCACCGGAGGAAGGTGCCGCCTGGAACGCGTACTTCAAGGTTCCCGACACCGACGCGGCCCTCGCCAAGGCGACTTCCCTCGGCGGCACGGTGATCTCACCGGCGTATGACACCCCCTACGGCCGGCTGGCGGCCGTGGCCGACCCGACGGGCGCGCGCTTCAAGCTGGCCGGCTGAGTCCGCGCCGGACTACCGGGCGGCGGCGCTGGGCGGGCGTACCGGGGCCGCCCGCCGGCCGCCGTCCGGGTCCGAATCTCTATTTCGGCTACCCGAGCAACCCGCCCCATTCCGGCGGCCGAGGGCCGCAACCTCGGCGAAGCCTGTCCTGAACGTAAGCCTACATCTCACATTATCAATAAGTTTTCGAAACTTTACCCGATAGTGCGGTCCTGTGAATTCCCTGGTAGTTCGGACAAAACCTTCGGAACTTCTTAACGAAGGGCGTAGCCTGAGCGGTCGTTAACTGACGAACGTCTCGTCCGGGTGGGAATTGAGGAGATCGCGTTGGCGCAGGGAAACATAACTCGGGGGAAGGCGGCGGCCCCCGGGGAGCCGCAAGGTGTGTCGCGTAGGAATCTGCTGGCCGGCGGCGGTGCGGTCGTCGGGCTTGCGGCGCTGGCCGGTGCTGGTGCCGTTGGGTACAAGTGGGCCAGGCACGACGACCGCCTTAGCGTGCAGGCCGCGCAGCGGGCCGTCGCGGCGGAAAAGGCCGCCGCGGCACAGGCGACCCCGGGCGGCGAGGTGCACTCGTTCCTGAGCAGGCCCGACGTGCAGCCGCCGATTCTCTCTGTGGACGTGGTGCGGACGCCAGCCGGCGCGCTCCCGTACGTCTTCCTGGCCAACAAAGCGTACGAGGGACCGAGGTCGATCGGCCAGCGCGGGCTGCTCATCGCCCAGCGCGGCGGGGAGATCGCCTGGTTCAACCCCATCAGGCAGACCCAGGTCATCGACTTCAATGTGCAGACCTACCAGGGCAAACCTGTGCTCACCTGGTGGAACGGAGTGACGGGCGGCTCCTACGGGAGCGGGAACTGCTATATCGCCGACTCCACCTACACCCAGATCGCCGAAGTCAAGTGCGGGAACGGCCTGATGGCCGACATGCACGAGTTCAACATCACCAGCCAGGACACGGCCCTTGTCGACGCCTACAAGCCGCAGAAGGCTGACATGACCTCCGTCGGCGGCAAGAAGAACGGCTTCGTTGCAGCAGGCGTTGTCCAAGAGATCGACATCGCGACCGGCGACGTGATCTTCGAGTGGAACAGCCTGGACCACGTGCCGCTCACCGAGTCGATGACCCCGCCCGCCAACGGCGCTGGCAGCTCCGACAACCCGTACGACTACTTCCACATCAACTCGATCGGCGTCGCCTGGGACGGCGACCTGCTCGTCTCCGCCCGCAACACCTCAGCCGTGTACAAGATCGGCCGACGAGATGGCCAGGTCAAATGGCAGCTTGGCGGCAAGAATTCCAGCTTCGCGATGGGGCCCGGCACGAGTTTCTACTACCAGCACCACGCCCGCTCGGTCGGCAACGGGATGCTCACGCTCTTCGACGATGGGGCCTCCCCGCAGATGGAGCCGCAATCCCGCGGCATCATCCTGAAGCTGGACGAGACGAAGATGACCGCCACGCTGCAGCAGGCGTTCACCAGCCCGGCCAGGCTGGTGGCCCCCAACCAGGGCAGCATGCAGCTGCTGGCTGGCGGCCGGGCGTTCGTCGGCTGGGGCGCCATGCCGTACTACACCGAGTTCGACGCCGACGGCTCGGTGGCCATGAACGGGCAGCTCCCCAACGGCGACCAGTCGTACCGAGCGTTCGCCGGGGAGTGGGCCGGGTACCCGACGGACAAACCCGCGGTGGCGCTGCGAGCCAACCCGGCGCAGGGCACCGCCGTGTACGTGAGCTGGAACGGTGCGACCGAGGTGGCGACCTGGCAGGTGCTTGCGGGTAAGCATCCGTCGAGCCTCGCCGCGGTGGCGACGCTGCCACGGTCCGGCTTCGAGACCATGATCATCGCGAACAGCACAGGGCCGTATTTCGCGGTGGCCGGGTACGACGCGTCGGGCAAGCAGCTCGGTGAGTCGGTGGTCGAGCGGCTCGGCTAAGCCTCGCCGCGGCCGCGGAACCCACCGTGGCATGCGGAGCAAATCCTCATTCTTGACGGGCCGCCGCTCCGGGCCGCGCCTAGGATGCTGTGCCATGCCGCCGTACGCGCCGGACCTGCTGCTCGTCAACGCCAACGTGCTCACCATGGACCCGGCGAAGCCACGGGCGACCGGCGTCGCGATCGCAGGCGGGCGGATCGTGGGCACCGGCGCCGGCAGCTCAGACCTGCGCGACTGGGCCGGAGCCGGGAACGTGATCGACCTCAAGGGCGGCACGCTCATCCCGGGGTTCCACGACGCGCACAACCACATGATCGGGTTCGGGCTGTCCCTCACCGAGATCGACCTGCGGACCGGCAGCCTCGAGGAGCTGTACGGCCGTGTCGCGGCCAGGGCGGCCGGGACGGGGCCGGGGGAGTGGATCGTCGGGTCGGGCTACGACCAGACGAAGACCGGCGCCCACCCGCACCGGGACGCGCTGGACGCTATCGCGCCTGGGCACCGGGTGTGGCTCAAGCACACCTCCGGTCACATGTGCGTGGTCAACAGCCTGGTCCTGCGTGACCTCCGCATCGACGCGGCCGCGCCGTACGTCGATGGCGGACGGGTCACCGCGGACGCCGACGGCCGCCCGACCGGGCTCATGGAGGAACGGGCTCAGGAACTCGTCGGCAACCTCGCTCTTCCTTATCCGCTGGCTACGCTCACCGACGCGGTCGCCGCAGCGGGCGAACGGTACCTGCGGGAAGGCCTCACCTCGGTCACCGAGGCCGGGGTCGGCGGCGGCTGGGTCGGCCTGTCCCCGGTCGACCTCGCGGCCTATGTCGCCGCGCGCGAGCAGGGCCGGCTGCACGTCCGCACCGAGCTCATGGTGATCAGCGACGCCTTCCACGCGCTCACCGCCCATCCGGCCGACGGCGTCGAGACCGGCATCGACCTCGGCCTGCGCACCGGATTCGGCGACGACTGGCTCCGGCTCGGCCCGATGAAGATCTTCACCGACGGCTCGCTCGTCGGCCGCACCGCCGCGATGACAGCGGACTACGACGGTGATGCGGGCAACCGGGGCTACTTCCAGGGCGACGCGGAGCACCTGTCGGCATCGATCATCGCCGCGCACCGGGCCGGCTGGCGGGTCGCCGCGCACGCGATCGGCGACCGCGCGATCGACCTCGCCCTGGACGCGTTCCACGAAGCGGGGCGCCGCTACCCGCTGCCTGATCCACGGCACCGGATCGAGCACTTCGCCGCCGCCCGGCCTGACCAGGTGACGCGGGCGGCGGCGCTCGGCGTCATCGCCGTCGGCCAGGGCCGGTTCGCCACCGAACTCGGCGACGGCATGCTCGCGTCCGTCGGCCCCGGTCGTCACGGCTGGCTCTACCGTCAGCGTTCGCTGCTGGACGCGGGCATGGTCCTGCCCGGTTCCTCCGACCGCCCGGTCGCCCAGGGCGCCCCGCTGCTCGGCATCCACGACATGGTCAACCGCCGCACCGCCTCCGGCGCGCAGTTCAACGCCGCCGAGGCAGTCACCGCCGAAGCGGCGCTGCGCGCCTATACCTGGGGCTCCGCCTACGCGAGCAGGCAAGAGCACGTCAAGGGCTCGATCGAGCCAGGCAAGCTAGCCGACCTCACCGTCTTGTCCGAAGATCCCACCGCGGTGAGCCCGGACCGCATCGCCGGCCTCGAGGTCATCGCCACGATCGTCGACGGTGAGCTCCGGTACGACGCGCGTTAGCTTGATCGGTTCCACGGACCCGCGTACTGCAGGTGCCAGGTGCGGCCGCCGTCGGTGGTCGCCACGATGCGCTGCTGCGTGCGGAACGTGCTCGGGGCCTTGTAGGTCAGCTCGGAGCCGGCCACCCAGCCGACCTCAGGAGAGATGAAGGCAGCCGCCTCGGCGCTGGTGATGTCACCGACGTCGCCTTCCCTGGTCAACGTCGCGCCGGAATTCGTCACCAGGTCCCAGGGCACCGTGCCCAGGCCGCAGGCGACGCAGCTGTCGATGAAAACCGCGGATGAGGGGCCGAGCGCCGAGAACGGCCCGGCATAGGAGCCCGGGGACTGCGCCGTCGGACTGGCGCCCGGCGTCTGGAAGTACCGCTCGGCGAACAGCGCGGTCGCGCCGGACTGGCTGGCGTGGTAGCCGACGTGCGGCTGCTGGCTCATCGCGGCGCCTGGACCGGCGCGCAGCGCCCATGCCGAGAGCTGGCCCGCGCACTCCACGTTCATCGTGGCGCCCTGGCCGGTACCCAGCGACCCGGCAGAGGAGGTCAGGATGGTCCACTGCTTGCCGCCGTCGGTCGTTCGGTACAGCTGCCCGTTGGCACCGATCCAGCCGTGCCGCGAGTCGGAAAAGCAGACCGTCTGCACGTTCGGCGGGGCCGGCCGCGGGTGCCAGGTACGCCCGCCGTCGAAGGTGGTCAGGAACTGCCCGCCCGCGGCGGGGATCTCCGGATCGGCGGCGCTTCCCCAGTTGCTGCCGCCCGCCACGGCGTAGCCGACCGTCGGGGAGATGAAGTGCACCGAGCGGATGACCGGGCACGGTTCCGGGAGCGGCGTCCAGACCGTGCCGCCGTCGGTGGTGGTCAGCAATCTCGCGGTGCCGGCCGCCCAGCCGTCCTGGCTGTTGATGAAGTCCACCGAGGTCAGGTTCAGCGGCCCGCCGAGCTGGGTCTTCCAGTGCGTTCCGCCGTCGGTGGTCGCGAGGATGGTGTCCTGGCCGACCGTCCAGCCCTGGGTGGCGGAGACGAACTGCGTGGCGGTCAGCACGCCGGCCCCCAGGGTGGCGCTCGCCGGGGCGCCGCAGGCCGGGGTCCTCTGAGCGGCTGCGGACGACACCGCTGTCGAGGTGGCCGCTGGCTGTGCGGTCGACGCGCCCGTGGCCGGAGAGGCCACAGCCGGCGACGCGCCCGGTGCTGCGGTCGTGACCGTGCCAGGTCCGCCGGAGGCCGGCCGCTGCACCGTGGCAGTGCCGCATCCGGCCGCGCTGAGGAGGGCGGCGAGGGACGCTATGACCAGCATTCGGCTGCGCATGTCACTTAGACGGCCGTGCCGTCCCCGCGGTTGCGGCACGTGGTTACGTGAACGCCGGCATGACCTCGGTGGCGAACAGTTCCGCCGAGCGCAGGGTCTCTGCGAAGGTCATGTCGCCGAAGGCGAACTCCAGCGAGAAGTAGTTGATGCCGGCCGTCTCGGCGTGGTACTCGACCCAGGCACGCGCTCCGTCGGGATCGCCCGCGTAGCGGTGGGACGTGGCGGTGGATTCGAAGGTGGCGTCCCCAACTCCGGGCGGCATCGGGACGTCGTACTTCTTCCACAGATAGGTGAGGTTCTCACCGAACGGGGCGATCGCGCGGGTGGCGATGTCCATGGCCCGCTCGTTGGAGTCGGCGATCAGGATCTGCCGGCTGACGCCGAGCGGCGGCAGGTCAGCCTCGTCCCGGCCGAGCGACGCCCACTCCGCCCGGTACGCGTCGGTCAGCACCCGGACGGCCGTCGAGGGGACAAGCGCGAGCATCGGCATGCCCAGCCTTGCGCACCAGCGGGCCTTGTCCGGCGTCCGCGTCGCGTACCAGGGGATGAGCGGCTGCTGCACCGGCTTGGTCACCACCGGCGCCGAATCGATCGTGTAGTACTTCCCGTGGAAGTCCACCACGTCTTGTGACAGGCCCTGCCGCAGGATCTCAAAGGCCTCGTCGAACCTCGGCTGCGCCTCCTCGCCCGGAACCCCGTGGAAGCCAATCTCGATCGGCGACACGCCCCGGCCGACGCCGAGGACCAGGCGGCCGCCGGTCAGCTGGTCGAGCGTGGCGGCCTCTTCGACCATCCGCATCGGGGGCACGATCGGCAGGATGGAGATCAGCGTGCCGAGCCGGATGGTCGAGGTGCGCTGCGACGCGGCCGCGAGCATCAGGTGCGGGGTGGTGATGCCGAGCGGGGTGCCGTGGTGTTCGGCCATCTGGTAGGCGTAGTAGCCGAACCGCTCGTAGGCGGCGACGAGCTCAAGCCGCTCGGAGAGCTGCTGGGAAGTGGGCCGGCCGGTGCGGTCGTTGTGGTCGAAGACGGCGAAGCGCATAACCGGAACGTAGCCCGGCGGACCTATGCATGCCACTGGCGGATGCACGGTTTTTGCCGTACGGCTTTGGACCCGGGTCACGCTATGAGACCCGGGTCACATGCCGTTGCGGCCGGTGACGGGAAGCTTGGGTGCGCCGGCTAAGCCACGGGACCGTTCGGCCAAAAGAACCTTTCCTTCGGCCTGATGGCGGCCGGGCGGCCAGCGGACTGGACTACAGTCGTGGCGTGACGGACCGTACCCGATGGCGCGCGCGAGCGGCGGCGACGTGCGCCGCGGTTGCTGTCGGCGCGGTCCTCGCGGGGTGCACTCCTTCTTCTTCTTCTTCTTCTTCGGCCGGGTCGGCTGGCGGCTCGACCGGGGCAACGGCGCCGGCCAGCCTGGCCGCCTCGGCCACGCCAACCGACCCGCCGACACTCTCCTCACCCGCCACCGCGTGCATCAACGAGGTCTACGGGAGGCTGACACTCGCGCAGCTTGTCGGGCAGCTGTTCCTCGTCGGCGTGGAGGGCGATGTGGTGGGACCGCAGCTGACCGCGGGCGAGCGCACCTACCACTTCGGGTCGCTGCTGCTCAACCAGTCGGCGGCGGGTACCTTGGCGCTCGCCGCGCAGACCGCTGCGATGCAGGCGCTCGCGCCGTCGGCGACCGGCGGTGTCCGGTTCTTCATCGCGGCCAACCAGGAGGGCGGCCAGGTCCAGCAGCTGACGGGGCCAGGCTTCGACGTGATGCCGTCCGAGCTCGTGCAGGGGTCGTGGACGACCAGCGCGCTGCGCGCCGCGGCCGGCAACTGGGGGAGCGAGCTGCACGCCGCCGGGGTGAACCTCGACCTCGCGCCGGTGATGGACGTCGTGCCGTCCGGGACGCAAGCACAGAACGCGCCCATCGGGGCGCATGACCGGGAGTTCGGCTTCGATCCGGCCGGGAACGGCGAGCACGGCCAGGCGTTCATCGCGGGGATGGCGTCGGCCGGGGTGGTCTCGGTGGCCAAGCATTTCCCGGGGCTCGGCCGGGTGACTGGCAACACCGACTTCACGGCCAACGTGGTCGATAACACGACGACGGCGAACGACCCGTACCTGGGCTCGTTCCGCGACGCGATCCGCACCGGGGTGCCGTTCGTGATGGTGGCGCTCGCGACGTACACGCGGATCGACCCGACCCGGCTGGCGGTGTTCTCGCCGGTGGTGATGCGCCTGCTGCGGACCGGGCTCGGCTTCGGCGGCGTCATCATCTCCGACGACCTGGGCGAGGCGAAGGCGGTGCAGGCGGTCCCGGCGGGGAGCCGGGCGATCGACTTCCTTTCCGCGGGCGGCGACATGATCACGTCGCAAGATCTGCAGCCCGCCGAGCAGATGGCCGCTGCCGTGCTCGCGCGGGCGCGGTCAAGCGCGGCGTTCCGGGCGACGGTGGACGCCGCGGCGCAGCGGGTGCTGACCGCCAAGCAGGCCGCGGGTCTGCTGCCCTGCTGACACGGATCAGCCGGCCCCGGTCGCTGAGACCGGACACCGGCTGCCTCCGTGCGCTGACCGCAGGGCACCGCCTTCGCGGGCCACGGCTACCGCAGGACTGCGCTTACCGCAGCACCCGACGGGCGACCGCTAGCAGCAGCACCACCAGCAGGAGGGCCAGGCCGAGGACCGCGACCTGCATAGACACCCAGAGGGTCGCGACGCCGAGGCCGACCACCGGGATCGCCAGGCCCACGTACGACCCGAGGAACAAGCCGGCCAGACCCTCGCCGCGCCGGTCCGCCGGGGTGATCGAGATGACCGTCGCGACGAGACCGCGGAACGCGGCGCCCGCACCGGCGCCGGCCACGATGCCGCCGGCCAGCAGCATCCAGAAGCTGGGCAGCCACGCGGCGGCCGTGACGAGCGCGAGCCCGGCGATCACCGCGGCCAGGCCGATGCCGAGCTGTGCCCGGCGCGAGGCCCGGGTAAGCAGGATCTGCGCCGCCGCTGCCGCGCCGAACACCGCGAACGCCACCACGCCAGCCACCGCGTGCGAGCGATTGTGCAGCACGCTGGCGAGCAGGCTCGGCGCGACCGAGGTGAACACACCGAACAGGGCGAACACCGCGCCCGCGGCAGTCGCCGCCGCGACGAACGTCGGCTTG